>Ga0208864_1000141_pt1 | contig 22968 bp, 18 predicted proteins | sample CryBogmetaGMA05M_FD_184542 | JGI IMG/M metagenome (GOLD analysis project Ga0208864, IMG submission 184542) | Freshwater microbial communities from Crystal Bog, Wisconsin, USA - MA0.5M (SPAdes) | ecosystem: Environmental > Aquatic > Freshwater > Lake | place: Crystal Bog, Wisconsin, USA...
ATGGGCCACCAGAGCCTGGAGCAAGGGCCGCACCATGCGGTTGAGGCCCACGGCCCCCTGGCTGCCGCCCATTACCAGCAGCAGGGGCCCCATGCCCTGGGGCACCCAGGGGGGCAGGGTCGTTGGGTTCAAAAACTCTCGCCTCACCGGGGTGCCCGTGACCACGGGCCCGCATCCCCGCAGCCGCTGGGCAGCCTGGGGGAGGCCGATCGCCAGGCGGGTGCAATGGCGGCCCAGGAGCCTGGTCACCTTGCCTGGCATGGCATTGCTCTCGTGCAGCACCACAGGCACCCCGCACCAGCGGGCCGCCAAAATCGCCGGGGCGGCGATGTAGCCACCGGTGCTGAATACCGCGCTGATGTGCTCGCGGCGAATCAGGCGCCGCACGGCTTGGATGGCCTGGAGCAACTGGAGCAGGCTGAGCAGTTGGCGTCCGCCCTTGCCCTGGAGGCCACCGCAGCGCACGGTGTGGAGGGGGTAGCTCTTGGGCACGAGCTGCCGCTCGAGTCGGTCGGGCACGCCCAGCCACTGCACTTCCCAGCTTTCTGGCATGGCCTCGGCTACGGCTAGGGCCGGAAAGAGGTGGCCGCCGGTTCCGCTTGCAGCAATCAAGAGCCGGGGCATCGGCAAAGCCTGGGGGCCGGCCTAACTTAAAAGCCGTTTCACCAGGCTCGATGCCGCGTTTTCGCTTGGGTTCCAGGTTCCGCTTGCGGGCATGGGCGACGGCCGTGCTGGCCTTGGGGGCTTCTGGGCTCCTGCCATCCCCCTGGACAGCAGCTGCCGCAGCGGCCCAAGCACCCACCGCGCTTCAGCTGCAGGCCCTCGAACGGGCCTTCAACGGCCAGGGCGATCTCTCGGCGGTTTTGGAGGCTGGGCCGGGTATGGATCCCACCTTGGTGGGTCTGCGGCGCCGCAGCCTCTTGAAGGAATTCCCCGATGCCCAATGGCTGGTGAGCCCTGGCGTCCCACTCAAAGATGGCACCGCGACCACCCAGATCAAGGTGGTGGGCAGTCGCAAGGATGGTTCCCATACCTATGCCTTTGAGGCGGTGCAGCTGCTTGCCCTCAGCAGTGATGGCGGACGGATTAACAGCCAAAGGGTGATCAAGGAGCAATCCCTGCTCCATTCCGCCGGTGTCCTGTTGCCCGTCAGCCTGCTCATCCCCGATGCGGTTCTCACGGGCCAGCGCTACGACGTGGATGTGGTGTTTGACGATCCCCTCGATGGCGCCGTTCTTGCGGGGGGGCTGTCCGCCCTCACCGACGGCCAGGTGAACACCCTGGCCAGCCCCAACCTCCAGCTGGGCGCCTTGGGGGGCGGAGGGTTGTTTAAAACCGTCCAAGCCCCGCTCACCCCCGGCGACCAAACCTGGGCGGTACTACTGGTGCACCCCAAGGGGATCGTGACCGCCACCAAGCGCGTGCGGGTGGTGGCGGATCAGGCGGGGCTGAATCCCTAGTCGAACTAAGGAATGGCTAGGGTTATTTTCAATAAGGGCTAGTCGTTTGCCCTATGGGTTTAGGTCAGTCATCGCAAATCTGGGTCGTGGACGACGACCCCGAACAGCTGGACTTGCTGAGCAGCTACCTCAGCAACCAGGGCTATGTTGTGCGGACGTTCGCCTCCGGCGAGCAGATGATGGCTTTTCTGCACATCGAGCGCCCCGCCTTGGTGGTGCTCGATGTGATGCTCCCCGGCGATGACGGTCTCACCCTGCTGCGGCGCCTCCGCGACGAAGGCGACCCACTGCCCGTGGTGATGCTTACAGCGAAAGGAGACGCGGTGGATCGCATCATTGGCCTGGAACAAGGCGCCGACGATTACCTCGGCAAACCCTTCCTGCCCCGGGAACTCACGGCTCGAATTGAGGCGGTCTTGCGCCGGACTGGTGCCCTGCCAGCGGGTACTCCCTTGGCTGCGGGGGAGCCGGTGGCGTTTGGGAACATCGTGCTGGATCTCGCATCGCGCACCATGCAACGCGGTAGCGAAGTGGTGCACCTAACCGGCGGCGAATTCAGCTTGCTGGCGGCGTTTGTGCAGCACCCCCACCGACCCCTGTCGCGGGAGCGGTTGATCGGGCTTGCCCGGGGTCCCGAGTCCTCGACCGATAGCCGCAGCATCGATGCGCAAGTGTCGCGGGTTCGCAAGTTGGTCGAGCCTGATCCCACTAGGCCCCGTTACGTCCAGACGATGTGGGGCTATGGCTACGTGTTTGTACCCGATGGAAAGCCGATTTCACGTTAAGTACTCCCTGCTGTTGATCAGCGCGTCGGTTTTTCTTTTTGCATTTCTGCAAGGCCTGCTGACCCATCGGTTGAATGACGCTGAGGTCTTCGACCTGGTTTATGAGTTGGGCTTCGATATTAAGTTTGCGAAGGTTGCGCTCGATCAACTTGAACTGCCCACTGCGGAAGCGCAGAGGCTGACGGGGCTGCCCTTGGTGGAGGCCGCAAGCCCTCCCACCACCAGCGATCCAGTGATCGTCCACCAATCTTTCCTGTTGCAGCAGGGCCTCTGCAAAAGTTCGGTGCGGTGCCCTTTGGTGTTGCCGACGTCGGGCCATCGGCGGGGGGCCTGGGTGCAGTTGCTGTCTAAGAAGAAACAGGTGTGGTTGTTTGCGCCGTTGCATCCTCCCCAGGCCTTTCAACCCGATGCTGAGTTGTTGGGGGCTTCCCTGGCCCTTGTGATCGGATCGCTGACCACCACCTTGGTGTTCCTGTGGTTGGAGGTCGAAAGGCCGTTGCGGAAGCTGGAGGGGGGCTACGAAGCGCTAATGAGAGGCGGTATCTGGTCATTTGCACCGCATGGCACTCGGTCGGTACGGCGGGTGAATGAGAAATTTTTCACCATGGCTCAATCCTTGGAGTCGAAAGACCAGGAGCGGGCGTTGATGTTGGCGGGGGTGGCCCACGACCTCAAAACCCCCTTGACCCGCCTGCGGCTTCGGCTTGAACAGGGGGGCGACTTCCTTTCCCGTGATCGCCAGCGCGCAGCGGCCGATCTCGATGCCTTGGAGCGCATCACCGGGCAGTTTCTGTTGTTTGCGGGCGGCGGCGATGCCGAACCGGCTGTCGTGGTGAACCTGGACGCTTGGCTAGCCGAGCTCAGCGCCCCTTTGGAGGCGGATCAGGTGGTGCTTGATCTCGAACATCTGGAGCGCAGGGTGCAGCCCACGGCCCTGGCAAGGGCCGTGGGCAATCTCATTGATAATTGCCTTGGCTATGGCCGTCTCCCCCTGCGTTTGGTGCTGAGGTCTGACCTGCCAGCCGGCGAGGGGTTTCGAATTGAGGTGTGGGATCGCGGGGAAGGGATTGGCCCGGATGCTTGGGAGCAGGCTCTGAAGCCGTTCCACCGCATTGAACAGTCCCGGAGCGGCCAAGGCCACTGCGGATTGGGCCTGGCCATTGCTTTGCGGGTCGCGTTAGCCCATGGCGGGTCCCTCGAGGCGATTCGCTCGGAGGAGGGCTTTGCCGTTGTCTTGCGCGGCCGCTCGCTCTAGGCAGGTGGGGGCAAGGGCGTGGCTTCAGTCAGATCCGGTTACAGCTTGACCCTGATCCAGTCATATGTCCTGGGGGAGCTAGCCAGGAGGATGAGTTCGTTACCGCCTCACCTCCCTTCCGAACAATCCATGGGTTTACGCAACTCCAAAACTCTTTCGGCGATCCGCGCCGCCTTGCTCCTGGGGGGCACCGTTCTCACGGGCCTTGTGTTCACTGGAACAGCGCTTACTGGACCAGCAGCCGTGGCCGAACCGGCCCCGGCCCCCTTGTCTGGCCAGGGCCGCGAACAGATCCAAAAACTCAAGAGCCAGCGGCTGGAGGTCTTCAGCGCGATGAGTGCGGCTCAGCGGCATGGGTTTTTTCAGGCCCAACGCAGTCTGGAAGAACGTTTTTACCGTCAGCGCCTAAGCCGGCTCGACCAGAGTGAGCGGTGCCTTGATCAGGCCCGTGACAAGAGTGCCGTCGATACCTGCCTCCAGACTGGTCAGCAAGCCCGCCGGGACTTGCGCCACCAGGAAATGACGGAGTGGCAGGCCCTCAACCAGCGCTACGGTCTGCCTACCCCCCAAGGGCGTGAGATCAAGCAAAAGGGTTGGGGCGATCAGCCCAAGCCTGGCTTCTGAGCCTGCCAACCCAAAAGGGCCCCAGCAGGGGCCCCTCTCAAATCCTTCCTTCAGGAAAGATGATCTGAGCTAGCTCTTGGCTCAGGCCCCATCTGGCTCAGGCCTCATCGAGGGCCGCCACGCCTGGCAGCACCTTGCCTTCGAGCAGCTCCAGGCTGGCGCCACCGCCGGTGGAGATGTGGCTCATCTTGTCGGCTACTCCCACCTTTTCTACGGCAGCCACGGAGTCACCACCCCCAATGATCGTGCAGCAGCCCTTGGCGCTGAGGTCGGCGAGGGTGTGGGCGATGCCGTTGGTGCCGGCGGCGAAGGCGTCGAACTCAAACACGCCCATGGGACCGTTCCAGATCACGGTCTTGCAGTCGGCCAGGGCGTCCTGGAAAGCCTTGATCGAATCGGGGCCGATATCCAGGCCCATCCAGCCATCGGGGATGGCGTCGATCGCCACGGTCTGACTGTTGGCGTCGGGGGCGAAGTTGTCGGCCAGAACCACGTCGGTGGGCAGCAGCAGCTGCACGCCCTTGGCCGCGGCTTTGGCTTCGAGTTCCTTGGCGAGCTCCAGCTTGTCTTCTTCCACCAGGCTCTTGCCCACGGCCAGGCCCCGGGCTTTGTAGAAGGTGAAGATCATGCCGCCGCCGATCAGCACCTTGTCGCACTTGTCGATCAGGGCTTCGAGCACGCCGATCTTGGAGCTCACCTTGGAGCCGCCCACGATGGCGGCCAGGGGGCGCTTGGGCTCATCGATGGCGCCCTGCAGGTATTGCAGCTCCTTCTCCATCAGCAGCCCGGCCACGCTGGGGCTCAGGTACTTGGTCACGCCTTCGGTGGAGGCATGGGCCCGGTGGGCGGCGCCAAAGGCGTCGTTCACATAGACGTCCGCCAGGGCGGCGAGTTGCTTGGCAAAGCCTTCGTCGTTCTTCTCTTCTTCGGCGAAGAAGCGCACGTTTTCGAGCAGCAGCACAGCGCCTTCGGCCATGGCGGCCACCTTGGCTTCGGCATCGGGGCCGATGCAGCTATCGGTCTTCACCACCGGTTTGCCAAGCAGTTCTTCCAGGCGGGCTGCCACGGGGGTGAGCCGCATGGATTCGTTGACTTCGCCCTTGGGCCGGCCGAAGTGGGCCGCAAGGATCACCTTGGCGCCATGGCCAGTGAGGTGGTTGATGGTGGGCAGGGCGGCCCGGATCCGGGTGTCATCGGTGATGGCGCCGGCGTCATCGAGCGGTACGTTGAAGTCGACCCGTACCAGCACCCGCTTTCCGCGGAGATCGTCAGAGCTGAGGCTGGTGAGGGAGCGCTTCGCCATGGTGAGGGGGTAAGGAGAAAGGTCGGGCGAATTTAGCGGGCCGGTCAAGGGCCGCCCCCACCGTGACCAGCCCAACATTGACAAGAAGCTCAAAATGAAGCGGATTCCAGCTGGGCTGCTGCATGGCTTATCGCGCCAGATCGGTTGCCCTGTCTGCGTCGCTGGTGGTGCTTGCCGCCCTTAGCGGTGGTTGCCAGCTCTTCCCCAAGGGAGACCAAGACTCCCCAGCCCTGTTGCCCCGGCGCGTGGCAGCTCTGGGCAGGGTTGAACCGCTCGGAGGCGTCAGCAAGGTCTCGGTCCCCAGCAGTCTGAGCAATGACCGGGTCCGCGAGATCTTTGTGGTCGAGGGGCAACGGGTCGAGAAGGACCAGCCGTTGGCGATCCTCGAAAGCTTGGCCACTCTGCAGGCCTCGGTGCATCAGGCGAAGGCCAGCATTGCCGTGGCTGAGCGCAAGCTGCTCTCGCAAGACAATGTGATTCGCCGCTATCGGGCCAAGCTGACCCAGGCCAATGCCGAGGCACGTCGCGCCCAGGAGCTCTATGCCTCTGGCGCCACCTCGGCGAACCGCAAGGAGAAGCAGCTGGCCGAGGCCGAGGCCGCCGCCGCCCAGCTGCAGGAGGAACTGGCTAACCGCGCCACCCTTGAGGCCGAACTGATCCAGAGCCGAACCACCCTGGCAAAGGATGAGGCCGAACTTGACAAGGCGACGATTCGGGCGCCGTATGCGGGAACGATTTTCAAGCTCATTGCGCGTCCGGGCGACAAGATCGGCGAGGGTGGCCTGCTGGAAATGGGAGATAGTTCCCGGATGGGCGTGATTGCCGAGGTTTACCAATCGGACTTGCCTGACATCCGTCCCGATCAAGCAGTGACGATCACGGCCGATGGGTTTCCCGGCAAAACGGTTCGCGGCAAGGTCAGTGCGATCGCGCGTCAGGTGAGCCGTCAGAGCGTGTTCAGTGGCGAATCGGGTGACAACGTCGATCGGCGGGTTGTCGAGGTCAAGGTTGCCCTGCCTGCCGATGTGATCGCCAAGGCCAGTCGCATCAACTACATGCAGGTGAATGTCGTCTTCGATCCCCTCACCCCTGACCAGCGTCAGCAGAGGTCAACGCAACCATGAGCTGGTCGCCGCGCACCCCAGTGGCCTGGTTGCAGTTAACTCACAAACCGATGCGTCTGCTCGCAGCCCTTGCAGGCGTGGGGTTCGCCAATGTGTTGGTGTTCTTTCAGATGGGCCTTTCCGGCGCTCTCTACGACAGCCAGAAACGACCGATTCAACAGATCAATGGTCAGCTGGTGCTGGTGCCGCGGCGCTACACCAATTTGGGTGAACCCCTCAACATGCCGCGATCTCAGCTGGCTCGGGCCCTAGGTGTGCAGGGCGTGAAAGCGGTCACGCCGCTGTACGTCGCCAAGATCGACTGGATCAATCGCGACTCCCGGCAGAAAAAACAGGCGCTCCTGTTTGGGGTCAACCCCGACAACCCCGCCCTGCGACTGCCGGTTTTGCAGGAGCAGCGCACGCTGCTGCAGCGGCCCAACAGCGTGTTCTTTGACCGTTCCTCTAAGTCGGCGGCAGGCCCCGTGGCCGAGACCCTGGCCGCTGGTCAGAGCTACACAACAGAATTGCGCGGCCAGACAGCTCAGGTAGTGGGCATCTTCAATCTGGGCCTGACCTTTGCAGCTGACATCAACCTGATCACCTCAAGCAGCAACGTTCAGACATTTCTGCCCGAGCTCAGCAACGACGACATCCAGCTCGGGGTGATTCAGCTGGAACCCGGTGTCAGTGTCCGACGGGTTCAGGCCACCCTCGAGCACTTCATGGAGCCCTCTGTGCAGGTGCTCACCATCCCCCAGCTGCTCGATAGGGAGGTGGCCCATTGGCGCCGCAACACCTCGTTCGGCCTGATTTTCAACCTAGGAGTGTTGGTCGGACTCGCCGTCGGGGCGATCATCGTCTACCAGATCCTCTACTCCGATGTGGGGGATCACCTCGGCGAATACGCCACCATGAAAGCCATGGGCTACGGCGACGGTTTTGTCGTCGGCATCATTTTGCAGGAGTCCTTGATTCTCGCCTCGTTGGCTTTTGTGCCCAGTGTGCTGGTGTCGATGGGTCTTTATCAGGTGTTGTTGCGCTCCACCGGTCTGCTGGTGACCATGACTTTCGGCCGCGCTGGTCTTGTGTTTGCTATCACCCTGGTGATCTGTGCAGCATCTGGGTGGTTGGCCACCAGCAAACTCAGGCGTCTGGATCCAGCCGAGGTGTTCTGAATGGACCTCGATGTACCGGTGCACATTGCTGGCCTGAACCACTGGTTTGAGGAGGCCGGCCAGCGGAAACAAGTGCTGAAGAACATTGAGCTGCAGCTCAATGCAGGCGAAATCGTGATTCTCACTGGGCCGTCTGGGTCAGGCAAGACCACGCTGTTGACCATGGTGGGTGGGCTCCGCGCTGCCCAGGAGGGCAGCCTGCGGTTGTTTGGCGAGGAACTCCTGGGTGCCTCCAAACAACAACTGACGCGGTTGCGTCAGAAGGTGGGGTTCATTTTTCAAGCGCATAACCTGATGCCCTATCTGACCGCCCTTCAAAACGTGCGGCTGGGTCTTGAGGTGGGTCCTGGCTGGCGCAGCCAGGGTCGTCTTGCCATGGATGCCTGCTGTCGGCAGGGCCTCGAGCAGGTGGGCCTGGGGCATCGCATCAACTTCATGCCCGCGAAGTTGTCCGGTGGTCAGAAGCAACGGGTAGCCATTGCCCGCGCCCTGGCCTCTCACCCGCAACTGCTGCTGGCCGATGAGCCTACGGCCGCCCTCGATAAGGAGTCAGGGCGTGATGTGGTGGCTCTCTTTCGCCAACTGGCTGACCAGCGGGGGGCGGCCATCGTGATGGTGACCCATGACAACAAAGTGCTCGACATTGCGGATCGGATCGTCCATCTCGAAGCCGGAGCCTTGGTCGCCGCCGAATCGAAGTCTCTCTAGGGCTCAGCGATTGCTCCCAGCGACAGCCAGACCCCCAGCGTCTGTTTTTGCCTGGGACGGGATTTGCCCATGGGTTTCTGTCTCAAGACTCGCTAAACAGGAAAGGCACCGGCCAGACGGCCATGTTCCAGATCGTCCGTCATGTTTGCCACTGTCCTTTTTCCCATTGACCGCAGCCGTCAGGCCCGGGAGACAGCTGCGGTGGCCCTGCAGTTGGTCCAGCAGCACAACAGTCAGCTGGTGCTGTTATCGGTGGTGGAGCCCGATCAAGACGATCCAGATGAGGTGGCTCGCCTGCTTCAGGAGGCCAAGGCCAGCTTTGAGCAGGCCGGCGTCGCCTGTCAGGTGATCGAGCGGGAGGGCAAGCCAGCCTTTGTGATCGGTGATGTGGCCGATGAAATCAACGCGGATGTCATCGTGATGGGCACGCGCGGCATCACCCTGGAGAACGATCACGAGAGCACGGCTGCCAGGGTGATCCAACTGGCCCCATGCCCGGTGTTGGTGGTGCCTTAGTGGATCTCCCTGAGCTGCCGCTCCAACTCCGCGTCAATGCTCCGGCAATTCAGTGGTATCCAGGCCACATTGCCAAGGCTGAGCGCTCTCTCAACGGCAATCTCGCCAAGGTGGATTTGGTGATTGAGGTGCGCGATGCCCGCATCCCTTTGGCCACGGGCCATCCCCGCTTACAGCGCTGGATCCAGGGCAAGCAGCACTTGCTGGTGATTAACCGCCTCGACATGGTCCCGGTCCCTGTGCGCGCCGCGTGGGACGCCTGGTTCCGCGCCCATGGCCAGACCCCCTGGTGGTGCGATGCCAAGACAGGCACGGGGGTGAAGCAACTCCAGCAGGCCGCCATTCGGGCCGGGAGTGCCCTCAATGAACGGCGCCGGGGGCGGGGGATGAAGCCCCGGCCGGTGCGGGCCTTGATGCTGGGTTTCCCCAACGTGGGTAAGTCGGCTCTGATCAACCGGCTGGTGCGCCAGAAGGTGGTGGACAGCGCCCGCCGGGCGGGGGTTACCCGCACCTTGCGCTGGGTGCGGCTGGGCCAGGATCTCGACCTGCTCGATGCCCCTGGGGTGCTGCCGCCCCGGCTGGACGACCAGCAGGCGGCCCTGCGCCTGGCGCTCTGCGATGACATCGGCCAGGCGGCCTATGACACCGAAGCGGCAGCCCTCGCCTTTGTGCAGCTGTTGGTGTTGCTGGAAGGGGTGGCCCAATCGGGGGTCCCGGTGGGCCTGTTGGAGAAGCGCTATGGCGTGGCTTTGGGCTGCCTGCCAGGCGGTGGCCCCGACCGGGAGAGCTGGCTGTTGGCGGCGGCAGAGCGCCACACCAGCGGCGACACCCTGCGCATGGCCACCAAGCTTCTCGACGACTACCGCCGCTCGGCGCTGGGGGCCATTGCCCTGGAGTTACCTCCGCGGCTGCGGGATCAAGGCACCCCTGTTGGGGTTGATACGCCGCTCTGACTCGGTTGAGGCTCAATCAAACGATCAAACTGGCAGCTCGCCTATCTCTCCACAGTCTCTGGATCACACGGTTGTGGTGAAGACCCAATTTCCGCACCCCGTTGACCCAGGTCTCAATCGCTGTCAATTCGATGATTGGCAGGATTGAGCTGTTGCCATCAGCCATTGGTCGATCTATTGTCCAAAGGTTCTCTTCGAACCTCTTGCATGGGTGTAACAACTCCCAGCATGGGTCAATAATTGACTCCCTCAATTCAGGGTTAGAGCTTTAAATCTCTTGATTGCGTCCCACTTTTGAGCTTGCTCTTTAATCCACTTCTTTCAAAATGACGAACGTTGCAGACCTAATTCTTGACGTGCTGAAGGGTGCAAACGTAAAGAGGGTTTATGGCATTCCCGGTGATTCCCTTAACGGCTTTACGGATGCTCTGCGTCGCGATGGCTCGATTCTCTGGCAGCATGTGCGTCACGAGGAGGCAGGGGCATTGGCCGCGGCCGCAGAGGCTGCCCTGACAGGTGAATTGGCAGTGTGTGCAGGAAGTTGTGGGCCGGGAAGTATCCATCTGATCAATGGGTTATACGACGCAAATCGAAGTCGGGTTCCGGTTCTTGCGATTGCAGCCCAAATCCCTGGATCTGAGGTTGGGACTACCTACTTTCAGGAAACCCATCCTCAGCATGCTCTGAGTGAGGCTTCCGTCTACAGCGAGTTGGTCAGTGTTCCAGAACAGCTACCTCGTGTTCTTGAGATCGCAATCCGTACAGCCATCGAGCGTCGGGGCGTTGCCGTGGTGGTCATCCCTGGAGATATTTTCTTGAAGCAGAGCCCTGCTGGACGCAAGTCTGCTTCGATTCAATATTCGCCGCGGGTAACATTTCCCGCCGATGCTGGCCTGAAGGCGGCGGCCGAGCTCCTCAATTCAGCCAAAAAGGTCACTATTTTCGGTGGTGCTGGCGTTGAAGGCGCGCACGACGAATTAATCGCCATCGCCGAGAAGCTCAAAGCGCCTGTGGTGCACGCGTTGCGGGGCAAGGAATTTATTGAGTATGAGAATCCCTACGATGTGGGGATGACAGGCCTGCTTGGATTTACATCTGGCTATCGCGCAATCGAGAGTTGTGATGTCTTGCTTCTGCTTGGTACTGACTTCCCATACCAGCAATTTTATCCTTCAAAAGCAAAAATTATTCAGGTTGATATCAGAGGAGAGAATCTGGGTAGGCGGACGCCAATCGATATTGGGCTGGTTGGCAGTGTCAAGGACACGGTAAAGGCTCTTTTGCCTCTTCTTCATGGTCAAGTTGATTCTGGGCATTTGAATTCATCTAGAACGCACTATGTTTCTGCTAGGAAGCAACTGGACTCTCTTGCGGCGGACGACGGAAATAAATCTCCAATTCATCCTCAATATGTTGTTCAAATGGTGAGCAACTTGGCGTCCGAAGATGCTATTTTTATTCCTGATGTTGGTTCGCCAACTGGCTGGGCAGCGCGCTATTTGCGCATGAACGGAAAGCGTCGATTAATCGGATCGTTTGCCCACGGTACGATGGCAAATGCTCTTCCCCACGCCATTGGTGCCCAATCCACTTTCCCTGGCCGTCAGGTTGTGGCATTGGCGGGGGATGGGGGACTTTCCATGCTGTTGGGTGAATTACTTACTCTTCGACAGAATAAGCTGCCAGTTAAAATTGTTCTGTTTAATAATTCTTCGCTTAATTTTGTTGAGCTCGAAATGAAAGCGACTGGATTTGTTAATTTTGGCACTGATCTTGATAACCCTGATTTTGCTGAGCTTGCAAAATCGATGGGTCTTTTCGGTCAGCGCGTTACCAAGCCCAACGACCTCGAGGGGGCCTTGCTAGCTGCTTTTGACCATGATGGACCTGCTTTGGTGGATGTGGTTACAGCTAGAGAGGAGTTGATTATTCCTCCTGCGATTACGGTTGAACAGGCTAAGGGGTTCTCTCTCTTTGCCGTACGCACCATCCTTTGTGGGCGAGGCAAAGAGCTGATCGACTTGGCTGACACAAATGTTTCGCGCGAGCTATTTGGATAGCTCCTGGATCAGATTTGCCTGGAGGGATTGAAGAATGGTGATTTGCCCGTAGTGTTCGTTAGCTCCTTAGGATTGTGCTTGAAGCATGAAATTTGGGAGTGCAGCTTGCTAGTGGCTTGCCTGTTCGCCAGGTGCATCAATGAGCGGCTTTGAAGAAGGCGAGGGGGAGCTGCTGACCCTCCACTACCCCAAGCCCTTGCCGATGCGGCTGGATCGCTGGCTGGTGGCCCAGCGGCCTGAGCAGAGCCGGGCCCGCATTCAGAAGTTCATCGATGCCGGTTACGTGCGGGTGAATGGGGTGATGGGCCGCGCCAAGACGCCCCTGCGCCCGGGGGACGAGGTGCAGCTGTGGATGCCCCCTCCCGAGCCCCTTCCCTACCTGCTGGCCGAAGACATTCCTCTGGATGTGCTATATGAAGACGAGCATCTGATCGTGCTCAACAAGCCCGCCGGCCTCACGGTGCACCCGGCCCCCGGCAACAGGGACGGCACCTTGGTGAATGCCTTGCTGCACCACTGTCCCGATTTGCCCGGCATTGGTGGGGAGATGCGCCCCGGTATCGTGCACCGCCTCGATAAGGACACCACCGGCTGCATCGTGGTGGCCAAAAGCCAGGAAGCCCTGGTGAAGCTTCAGGTGCAAATCCAGAAGCGCATTGCTTCCCGCCAGTACCTGGCGGTGATCCATGGGGTGCCCAAGGCCGACGAGGGCACGGTGGTCGGCGCTATTGGCCGCCACCCCATCGATCGCAAGAAATACGCGGTGGTGAGTGAGGGCGGCCGCCATGCGTGCACCCACTGGAAGCTGGTGGAGCGGCTGGGGGATTACTCCCTGCTGCGCTTCAAGCTCGATACGGGCCGTACCCACCAGATCCGGGTGCACTGCGCCCACCTGGGCCACCCGATCGTTGGCGATGTCACCTACAGCCGCTGCCGCAAATTGCCGCTGGAGCTGCCTGGCCAGGCCCTCCATGCCGTGCACTTGGGCCTGGTCCATCCGATCAGCGGCGAGCGTCTGGTGTTTGAGGCGCCCTTGCCGGAGACGTTTGAGCGCTTGCTGGCTGTGCTCCGGCGCCGGCTGCAGACTGGACCAGTCATTCCTTTAGGGCCCCTCGCCATGGCAGAGCAAAATCTGCACGCCTTCATTGCCGCGGTGCTCCAGGATCCGGCTCTGCAGCAGCAGCTCTCCACCACGGCCGCCGCTGATGCCGACGAGGTTGCGGCGATCGCCCGGGCCTCTGGCTTTGAGCTGAGCCCGAAGGACCTGGTGAGCCACGCTGACGGTGCCCTGGTGGAGTACCAAGACGAGGACTACTTCATGAAGCCCCTCTGGTGGGAGCTGGCCGGCTGAGCCAGGTCAGCGCTGGCAGGGCTAGGCCAGGGCTGGCAGGCGGGGGCAGGCCTCCACCAAGGTTTTGGTAATGGCGGCCTTCGGGTGGCTCAGCAGTTCGGAACCGGGGCCTTCTTCCACAATTTTGCCGCCCTCCAGCACGATCACCCGGTGGCAAAAACCACTGGCCACCGAGAGGTCGTGGGTCACAAACAGCATCCCCAGGCCGAGTTGTTGTTGCAGCTGCCGCAGCAGGGCGAGTACATCGGCCTGCACTTCGGCATCGAGCATGCTCACGCTTTCATCGCAGAGCAGCACTTGGGGCTTAAGGATGAGTGCCCGGGCGATGGCCACCCGTTGCTGTTGGCCGCCAGAGAGCTGGCGGGGTAGGCGCTTTTCGAAGGCTTCTGGTGGCTCCAGGCCCACGGCACCCAACCAGTGGCGGGCCTGTTCGCGGGCTTGGCTGCGGCTTGCCAGGCCATGGATGAGTAGGGGGTCGGCGATGGCATCGCCCGCGGTCATTTGGGGGTTGAGGCAGGCCAGGGGGTCTTGAAACACCATCTGGATACGCCGGCGTTTCTGGCGGAGGGCGGATCCTTTGAGGCGGCGTAAATCCTGGCCTTTGAGCCGCACGCTGCCGCCCCGCACTGGTGTGAGACCCATCAGGGCGCGGCACAGGGTGCTTTTGCCGCAGCCCGAGGCGCCAACTAGTCCGATGGTTTCGCCCCGCTGCAACCGCAAGCTCACCCCATCCACCGCGGGCAGCCAGCGCCGCTGCCAGGGAAGGGAGGGCAGCGGATGCCAGCAGCGCAACGCTTCAATCTCCAGGAGCACAGGAGCGGCGGCTGGGGCCACGCTCTGGGCACCTTCCCGCTCCCGCGCCTTAGAGACCAACCGTTGGGCTAGGGCGGATTGGGGGGCCGTGAGGAGCTGGTGGGCGCTGGCTTGCTCGACCCGTTTCCCCTGGTCGAGCACGGCGATTTGATCGCAGCAGCGGCCCGCCATGGCCAGGTCGTGGCTGATCAGCAGTAGGGCGCTGCCTGCTTCCTCGCAGAGCTCCTGGAGTTCGGCCATCACTTGGCCGGCTACGGCCACATCCAGGCTGGTGGTGGGTTCATCGGCGATCACCAGGCTGGGCTCGAGGGCCATGGCCAGGGCAATGGCCAGCCGTTGACGCATGCCCCCGCTGAACTCATGGGGGTAGCTGCCGTAGCGCGTTGGGCTGATCCCCACCCGCTCCAGGAGCTCTTTGGCCCGGCTTTGAATCCGCTTGTGGCGCCAGCTCGAGCGGTGGGCCTCGAGGGTGTCGGCTAGATGGTCACCAATGGTGAGCAACGGGTTGAGCCGGGTCATGGGGTCCTGGAACACCAGGCCCACCGCTTCTCCCCGCAGGCGTCTTAGGGCAGGGCGTTTCAGTTGCCTCGGGTCTTGGCTTGCCAGTTCCAGCTGCCCGGTGCAGCGGCTGCCTGCCGGTAAAAGCTGCAGCACGGCGCGGGCCACGGTGCTCTTGCCGCAACCGGAAGGGCCCACCAAGGCCAGCCGCTCCCCGGCCTTGAGGCTCAGATCCAGGCCATCCAGGGTGGGAAGCGCAGCCCCGGGGTAGTGCACCACCAGGTTGTTGATCGTGAGTACGGGCCTGGTCATCGCCCCAGCTTGGATCCGCAGACCAGCACATCTGTGGATTTGTGTCGGCGGCTGCATACGATGGAAAAAGTTCGCAGGCTGGGATGCTCAGGGCCATCCACGATCTGGAGCCCCCACAGCTGGATCCGCAGCTGGATCCAGCTCCGCAGCTCAGGCGCCCGATTCAGGCGCCTTCGGATTACGGGGTGCCCTTGCCCGAGTGGCTGCAGCGCTGCATCGAGCACGCTCCCCCTGGTTCCGGCGACAGCTGCCCCACGGATGGGGAAGCGCTGCTGGCCGCGGCTTTTGATTTTGCCTATCAACTCCACGAGGGTCAGTTTCGGGCCACCGGCGAGCCCTACATCATCCATCCGATCGCGGTGGCGGACCTGCTGCGCGATATCGGCGCTAGTCCGGGGGTGATCGCGGCTGGATTCCTCCACGACGTTGTCGAGGACACCGACGTCATCCCCGAGGAAATCGAGCAGCATTTCGGGGCGGAGGTGCGGGCGCTGGTGGAGGGCGTCACCAAGCTCGGCGGCATCCATTTCACAAACCACACCGAAGCCCAGGCGGAAAACCTGCGCCGGATGTTCCTGGCGATGGCCAGTGACATCCGGGTGGTGCTGGTCAAGCTGGCCGACCGGCTCCACAACATGCGCACCCTGGGTGCCCTCAAGCCCGAGAAGCAGCAGCGCATTGCCCGCGAAACCCGGGAGATCTACGCCCCTTTGGCCAATCGCCTTGGGATTGGTCGACTCAAGTGGGAACTCGAGGATCTGGCCTTCAAGATTCTCGAGCCCGAGGCCTTTCGGGATGTGCAGCAGCAGGTGGCCACCAAGCGCAGTGAGCGCGAGGAGCGCTTGGGGGTCACGGTGCAACTGCTGCGCGACCGCCTCGCCGCCGTGGGCCTCGATGGGGTGGAGGTGAGTGGCCGGCCGAAGCACCTCTATGGCATCTGGAGCAAGATGCAACGCCAGCAGAAGGCTTTCCACGAGATCTTCGACGTGGCAGCCCTGCGGATTCTCTGCCCGAATCTCGAGAGTTGTTATCGGGCTCTGGCGGTGGTGCATGACACCTTCCGCCCCATTCCTGGCCGCTTTAAGGACTACATCGGCCTGCCCAAGCCCAATGGTTACCAGTCACTGCACACGGCGGTGATCGGTCGCCATCGGCCCATTGAGGTGCAGATCCGCACCGCCGACATGCACCAGATGGCGGAGTACGGCATTGCCGCCCACTGGAAATACAAGGAAGGGGGCTCCCCCGCCAGCGCGGGCGACACGGAGCGCTTTAACTGGCTGCGCCAGCTGGTGGATTGGCAGAAGGATGACGGTGGCCAGGACAGCAGCGACTACCTCGCCTCGATCAAGGAAGACCTCTTCGATGAGGAGGTGTTTGTGTTCACCCCCAACGGCGATGTGGTGGGCCTGCGTAAGGGCTCCACAGCCGTGGATTTCGCCTACCGGATCCACTCCGAGATCGGTAACCATTGCCAGGGGGTGCGGATCAACGATCGGCTTTGCCCCCTGGCCACCCCCCTCCAGAACGGCGATTTCGTGCAGGTGATCACCGCCAAGGCGGCCCATCCCAGCCTCGATTGGTTGAACTTCGTGGCCACCCCTACGGCCCGCAATCGCGTCCGCCAGTGGTATAAGCGCAGCCACCGTGACGAGAACATCAGCCGCGGTACCGAGATGCTCGAGCGCGAGGTGGGCCGGGAAGGCTTTGATGCCCTGCTCCATGGGGAGGCGATGGCCAAGGTGGCCAAGCGCTGCAACCTGGTCGGCACCGAAGACCTGCTGGCGGCCCTTGGCTTTGGTGGTGTCACCCTGCAGCAGGTGATCAATCGCCTGCGGGAAGAGATCCGTCTGGCCTCCGAAGCCGCTGCCCCGGTGCTGAGCAATGAGCAGGTGGCAGCGGGGGTGGGCCCGGCCCATGCGGACCATCCAACGCCCCTGGCCCCCGGCGGCGCGAGTCCGATCCAGGGTTTAGAGGGTTTGGATTACCGCCTCGGCGGTTGCTGTAGCCCCTTGCCGGGCGAGGGGATTGTGGGGGCGGTGGCCCTGGGCAACCACGGCATCACGATCCACCGTCAAGACTGCGCCAACGTGGCCCAAGTGCCTTCCGAGCGGCGGTTGCTGGTGGATTGGAATCCCGCTTCAACCGCCCAAAACCGCCGCTACCCCGTGCAGCTGAGGATCGAGGTGTTGGATCGCGTCGGCGTTCTCAAGGACATCTTGATGCGCCTCTCCGACCACCGCATCAACGTCAGTGATGCCCGGGTGCGCACTGCCGCAGGCAAGCCCGCCCGGATTGATTTGCGCGTGGAACTTGACAGCGCCAGCCAGCTCACCAACACCATGAACCAAATCGGCTCGATGGCCGATGTGCTCGACATCTGTCGGATGGGGATTGGTTGAACCCGCCTTGCTTGAAAGTCTGGGGAAACCCCTCAACACCTGGTTGGTGCTGACCGCGGTGGATCTAAGGCTCAAGAAGGAGCGATCATGTAAGCCCCAAATATTGGCGAGAACTCGATACTGACAATTAGTCAGAATGATCTGCCTAGTTGTGGGAGGATAGCTTTCACAATCTATTGGGCCCGTAGGGTCTCTATCTCCGAATGAATCGGAATTGCGGAATGAATCGGAGATCCCCGTTTCATGGCCTCTTCGCTTCTTTGAGTTGTGTTGGGGCTCTTTCTCTAACGGCCATGTCCTTGCCGGCACGGGCGATTGAAGTGGTGCAGGTCAAGTTTCCTTTTGATTTGGGTACCTATACCGTCAAAGTTTCGGAGCTTGCCAATTCGAAGGCCTTGCTCAATGGCACCAGTGATTTGGCAGAGGTTGACCGTGCGATGGACGGCAAAATTGGTCAACTGTTGGCCAAGGGATTTCTCACGCCCCTCCCCCTGAGTAAGGCAACATTTCAAGGAGGTGGCGGCACCGCCATCGTTGATCAGGTGATCGCAGGCTTGGCGGCGCTCGGCCAGCTTCAAGGGCTTACCTCCCAACAGCAATCACAGCAAGAGTTCAAGGCAGCGGTTAAACGGGCAACGGAGACAGGCCCTGTGACCCTGTTATCAATCCTGCAGCAGTTGCCTGGCCAGAGCGCCAGCTTTGATTTAGAAAAGATGCTTGCTAACATGCAGCGAAATGCGGGATTAATGCGGGTGGCCAACCAATTGGTGGCCACCCTCCCGCCGGTCACCACTGACCCCCAGCTTCAGAAGCCAGGACCGTTGCCGATTGCCTCGCGCCGGCTCCAGTTGGTGGTGGCCCACCGGCAGGCACCCGTTGAGATGGAGGTGATTGCACCAACACGGAACCCCAACGGCAAGCTCGTGGTGATCTCCCATGGATTATGGGATTCGCCCAATAGTTTTTGGGGATGGGCTGAACACCTGGCCTCCCATGGCTACACCGTGATTCTTCCGGTGCACCAGGGGAGTGATAAAGGCCAACAAGCCGCGATGTTGGATGGATCGGCACCGCCTCCTTCCCCTGCTGAATTACGACTGAGACCCCAGGATGTGAAATCGATTCTCGATGCAGTGGCCGATGGCCGTCTTGTTGGATTCCAGGGTATTGATCCTAAAAATGTTGTAGCGATAGGCCATTCATGGGGTGGCGTCACTGCAGGCCAGTTGGCTGGCATGCGCGCCAACGGTGACTTGCTGCGCCTGCGCTGCCCCAATCGCAATGATCCTGATGAGAGTATTAGCTGGGTTTTGCAATGCTCTTTTGCCGATGCGATTGCCGATTTCAATATGTCTGATTTGAGGGTCAAGGCCATTGTTGTCGTGAGCCCACCGATTGGCTTGATCGCTGATCCTCGTATTGGTCAAGACGGCCTCCATGCGCGCATTCTGCTGATTTCGGGAAGTCGTGATTTTGTTGTCCCTCCGGATCCCGAAGCGATCGGTCCCTTTGGCATGGCTCCGGCTGATGGTCACCATCTCGTGCTAGTAAAAGGCGGCGACCATTTCAATTTGCGTGCTCCGAAAGGTGAGAAGACGGTGGCTGTTCTCTCGCCAGTGATTTTGGCCTGGGTGAATGGGGCCTTTGCGGCGGGTCCCTCCGTAGCGCCTGGACCCAATGCTCCTGACTTGCTTCCTGCCAAAGGTTGGGGCAGCCCCACCATGGTTTTGGTGGATGTGCCGAGGGAGAAAGCCAGGCGGTAGATCAGTGGTAAGTACGTGGATCTAAAGGGAAAGTTTGTTGCCCTTGCATCTGGCTGGGGATCAACCAACGCAGGGGGGTAAAGCGCAATCTTTGCTCCCATGTGCGAAATCTTATCCACGCTTGTTGGTAGCTCAGCTCCTCTTTTTTTGCATTTGCTATCCCTGAATAGCCCAGCGCACCCGCGAGCAAAAGGCGCTTCGAGGTGTAGCTCTTCGAAAGGTCCACGGTGAGGGCGATCTCCCGCAAGGCGTCTGCTTCTGGGGTCCATCGCGCCAGAAAGTATTCCTGGGCCTGGGCCACGACGGCACCAGCCTCAGAGGCCTGCTGCTGAGCTAGAGCCAGACATTGGTCAAGAACCATGGCGCTTTCCATTGCGGCATTAACGCCCTGGCCGATGGGGGGCACCGGCGCTCCCGCATCGCCCAGTAGTACTACCCGCCCGCTGACGAGGGAAGAACAGCGCTTGGATTTGCCTGTGGCGATGCAGTCCCGCTGGCTGAACTCTGAGATGCGTGCTGGTGATGCATAACGAAGAAGCAATGGTTGGGTTTGTTGAAGAAATTTCTTAGCCTCATCTGTAGAGCCAAAACTGCGAAATCCGGAAAATCCAAGCTGGCAAAACCAGCGGGGATCTTTCGGTCCGTTTGGGCTATTAATGGCGCCGGTTACTGCCGCGACAGGGCGAGTGGCATGCACATAGAGATACTCGGGATTTAACTCGTCAAGATGTTGGTCGAGATGCAGCATGATTGAGTGATTCCCCAGGTCCATTGATAAGACAGAGAATGATGGATCAAGTTGTTGCAATTTGGAGCGGGTTGTGCTTCCGCTGCCATCACAGCCAATGATCATGTCAAATATTTCTTCGTGGGAGATTTTATTTTCGGTTGACTCCAGAAGAAGGATGCCTTTCTTTGCATCAATGAGATGCGCCTCTGTGGAGAAAAGTAGGCGTGTGTTGGACGAGTTGACTTGCTTTAATTCGGCTTGAAGTACTCTGCAGATATCTCCCCGACTTCCTGTCCAGCCTTGCCCTGAATAGGTCTCGGTAATTGTTTTGTTGGGCGCTCGATTTGTCCAGGCCGGAAGTGCATATTTGAGACCTCGAAATCGAAGGAGCTCTTGGTCAAAGCGTTTGGTGGCTCCAATATGGTCTGCGGCTTTTTTGCCGTGACCTGTGATATCGATTGTGTAGCTGCGATTGGGGTTGTAGGTGGCAGTTTCTAGGTGATTATCGCCCCTCTCAACGATCGTGATGTCAATCCCGCGTCTTGCCAGGGCCAAGCCACAGGTGAGTCCGGCAGGTCCTGCACCAATGATGGCTATTTTGAGGGGGGTTGGCATTGCAACGCTTTGCTTTTGACGTGTTTGCATACAGCATTGCGTGATTTTGGTTGATGTATGGATTCGCCACTGGGCCCTCCTCCCTAGTGTCTTTCGCTACAGCTGGGTCTTGGTTCTGTGATTACAACGGCTCCAGCCTTCGCGAGCCGAGCCATGACCGCCGAGCAAGCGGCCCAACTGATTGACAACACCCTCGACCTGGTCCACCAGCGCCTCCAGGACCTTCAGGCCCAATCCCTATCTGCCGAGCAAATGGCTCTAGCAGCGGAATTTCGGGAATGGCGCCATCCCAGTGGGGGCCATATCGATCTGATGGTGTTCCCCGGCCTGGCCAGCTAAGCGCTGAAATGGGCTGATGGTTTCCTCCATCGGCACCGTTCACAGCTCCGACACCATTGCGGCGATTGCCACGGCGGTGGCCCCGGGGGAGGGCAGTGTGGCCATCGTGCGGATCTCGGGGTCTGCGGCTGAAGCCATTGGCCAGCAATTGTTTGTGGCGCCAGGCAGCCAGAGCTGGGACAGCCATCGGGTGCTCTACGGCCACGTGGTGGATCCCGCAACCCAGCAGCGGGTGGACGAGGCGTTGCTGTTGTTGATGCGGGCTCCCCGCAGCTTCACCCGGGAAACCGTGGTGGAACTCCATTGCCATGGCGGCTTGGTGGCGGTGCAGAGCGTGCTGGAGTTGGTGTTGGCGGCCGGGGCGAGGCGAGCCCTGCCAGGGGAATTCACCCAGCGGGCTTTCCTCAACGGACGCCTGGATCTCACCCGGGCAGAAGCCATTGGCGAGATGGTGTGTTCCCGCAGCCGCCGGGCTGCCCAGCTGGCCATGGCTGGCATGGATGGGGGCTTGCAGCAGCAAATCAGCGCCCTGCGGGAGCGCTTGCTGGATCAGTTGGCCGAACTGGAGGCGCGGGTTGATTTCGAGGAGGATCTGCCGCCCCTTGATGGCCAGGCCGTGGTGGCGGAAGTCACGGCCGTGCTGGGCGCCTTGGAGCAATTGGTGGTGCAGGCCCGCCAAGGCGAGCTGCTGCGCGAAGGCCTGCGGGTGGCGATTGTGGGCCGGCCCAATGTGGGCAAATCCAGCCTGCTCAACCTGCTCAGCCACAGGCAGCGGGCCATCGTGACCGACGTCCCCGGCACCACCCGCGATCTGCTCGAGAGCCAGTTGGTGCTGGAAGGCGTACCCCTCACCCTGCTCGATACCGCCGGCATCCGCCCCACCGACGACCGGGTGGAGCAGCTGGGCATTGATCGCAGCCTGGAGGCCCTCGCCAGTGCCGATGGGGTGCTGCTGCTGTTTGACCTCACCGCCGGTTGGACCCCTGCCGACCAGGCCCTGCGCGACCTGGTGCCCGAGGGGGCGGCCCTGGTGGTGGCGGGCAACAAGCTCGACCAATGGGTGGAGCCGCAGCCAACTGACCCAGCCAATGACCCGGCCGATGGCCGATTTAGCGCCCTCACCGGCGAGGGGCGCGATGCCCTGGTGGCCCTGCTTTTGGAGCGCTGTGGCGCAGGCCCATTGGAGGGACTCCAGGTGGCCCTCAATGCCCGTCAGCGGGATCTGGCGGCCGCGGCGGCGGCCAGCCTGCAGCGCTCCCTCGAGGCGGCGGAGCAGCGGCTGCCTTGGGATTTTTGGACCATTGATCTGCGCTCGGCCGTCCACAGCCTTGGGGAAATCACCGGTGAAGAGGTGAGCGAGGCTGTGCTTGATCGTGTGTTTTCCCGTTTCTGCATCGGTAAGTAGGCCCCCTGGAGCTATAAGGCGCAAAGGTTTTCCCTTGTCCCTCCGTGCGCGCCCTAGTCGACCGTTCCCCTGCTGTGTTGATGGCCATGGCCCTGGCGACGCAGGCATCGGCAGCGATAGCGGCGGCGCCATCAACCCCCTTGGGTTGTCCGGCCCCCCAGCTCGGTGGGTATGTGGTGATGGGCCAGGGGCGCAAGGGCGTGACCCCCTTGGCGGAATTGGCCCAGGAGCGCTGGCTGCCGAATGGCCGCATTGAAGGGGTGCGCTTTAGCCGCCAGGGCAAGACGTTTGAGGAGCAGCCCTACCTCGCTCGCTATGCCGTGATGCCGGGCTGTTGGGTGGCGGTGCAGCGGGCGGATCGCTCCGGGGTGATGCCGGCCCAGGTGGCCCTCGATGGGGCAGGGCGGCCCAAGGTTGGAATGAGCACCACCGCTGGGGTGGTGTTCACCTCCCAATATCTTCCCCAGCCCGAGCGTCCCTGCACCCCCAACCAATTGGATGGTTTGGTGATCAGCCAGCAGCAGGGCTTCACGTTTCAGTCAGGCAGCTGGCAGCCCAACGCCGTGATCCAGCGTGAATATTGGGGTGGCGGCAAGGTGAGCGGCCAGGCCGTGTCCAGCTACGGCGGCAAACGCCAGCAGGCGCCCTATACCGGCAGCTTGAACCTGGAGGACCATTGCCTGGGCCGGCTGCGGGAGGTGGATGGCTTGGGGGGCGTCTACAACTACCGGGTTGTGCTGCTGGCTTCGGGGGCTGGCTACCTCTACATCCAGAGCGATCCCGGTGATCTCACCG
>Ga0208864_1000145_pt1 | contig 22756 bp, 17 predicted proteins | sample CryBogmetaGMA05M_FD_184542 | JGI IMG/M metagenome (GOLD analysis project Ga0208864, IMG submission 184542) | Freshwater microbial communities from Crystal Bog, Wisconsin, USA - MA0.5M (SPAdes) | ecosystem: Environmental > Aquatic > Freshwater > Lake | place: Crystal Bog, Wisconsin, USA...
CGCGAGCACAATCCAAATCACGGGGACCGAGGACGCATCGGGCATGGCGGAGACTCCAGGAAAGAGGGGCGGTCGGGAGCCGGCCTTTGAAGGCCGGAACCACCCCCAAGCATACTTCCCCCCCCTTCGGCGAGAACCGGCCGCGAAAGCGGACGCGGACGGATTCAGAGCAGCGACTTGGCGCTCGCGATCGCGAGCACGGCGGCCATCACCAGCCGGATCGCGGTGACCGGCAGCCGGAAGGCGCCGAGGTGGGCGCCGAGAGCCCCGCCTGTCGCCGCCGCCACGACGAGCGCGATGCCCGGCAGCGGCACCGACCGGCCCGCGGCGAGGCCACCCGCGAGCCCCGCGAGCGAGTTGACGAGGATGAACGCCGCCGAGACGGCCGCGATCGTCTTCACCGGCGCCGCGCGGAGCGCGAGCAGCACGGGCGTGAGAAACACGCCGCCCCCCACGCCCGTCAGGCCCGAGAGCAGGCCCACGACGCCCCCGGTCACCGCGAGCAACCCGGTTCGCCGCGCGGGGTCGGCCGGCAGGCTCGGCGCCGGCTCGGCGGCATCACCCGGGCGGCCGCGCATCACCGTCTCGATCACGATCCGCACCGCCGTGATGCCGAGCACCACCCCGAGCAGCGTCTCGAACGCGGCCTTCGGCAGCGCGAGCCAGCCGCCCACCGCCGCCGCGGGCACGCTCGCCACGACGAGCGGCACGAGCAGCCGGCGATCGAAGTGACCGGCCCGGGCGAACTGCACCGTGGCGATCGTGGCCACGACGACGTTGAGGAGCAGGGCGGTGGGCCTGATCACCTCGGGGGTCAGGCCCCAGAGCGTCATCACCGCGATGTAGCCGGTGGCGCCGGCGTGGCCCACCGAGGAGTAGAGCGCCGCCACAGCGAACACCGCGGCGGCGAGCGGCCAGTCGGTCATGCCGCCGGCGCGGCGTGCCGCTGCAGGAGCTCCAGGGGCACGATCTCGAGCGCCTTCTCGTGCGTGGCCTCGAGCACCACCAGGGGCGCGTGCCCGGCCTTCGCGGCCTCCAGCCACCGCGCCGCGCACAGGCACCAGTGATCCCCGGCCACGAGCCCGGGGAAATCCCACTGCGGCTGGGGCGTGACCAGGTCGTTGCCCGCCTTCACGGTGAACGCGAGAAACTCCTTCGTCATCACCGCGCAGACCGTGTGGCTGCCGGTGTCGTCGGCGCAGGTGCGGCAGGAGCCGTCACGAAAGAAGCCCGTGAGCGGCTCGCGGGAGCACGAGGCGAGCGGGCCGCCGAGGACGTTCTTTTCGGCGGGCGGCTGCGAACCACCGGCGGGTCGGTCAAAGGCGATCATGAAAAACCCCGGCGGATGGCAGACGGGAACGCACTCTTCATCGGTATGATGCCAGTGGCCCGAGGCGGCGGCAACCGCCCGCTCCGTCGCGAGCGCTCACGGCCGCACGCCCCCGGATCCCGCGGATGCTCAGCCTCCAATCGCCCACGTCGCCCCGCTGGCTCGCCCAAGTGGATGCCGCGCTCGACGACGTGATCATCGATCACGCCCACTGCGAGAAGAAGGCGGCGGGGGTGGCGATGAACCTCCTGTTCTCCTACGTGGACAACGTCGAGCTCGCCCGGGCGATGACCGAGATCGTGAACGAGGAACTCGAGCACTTCCGGCTCGTGCTCGACATCCTCGAGCGGCGCGGCATCCCGTTCCGCAAGCTCACGCCGAGTTCCTACGGGGCCCGGCTCCACGAGCTGATCCGCAAGGAGGAGCCGGCCCGCGCGGTCGATCGGCTGCTCGTGGCCGGGCTGATCGAGGCCCGCAGCTGCGAGCGGTTCTCGGTGCTCGCCGACCACGTGGCCGACGAGGAGCTGGCCACGTTCTACCGGAGTCTCTTTGAGTCGGAAGCCCGGCACCACTCCACCTACGTCCGCCTCGCCTGCGACTTCATGCCCGAGGAGGCGGTGCGACAGCGGCTCCACGAGCTCGCCGCCGCGGAGGCCGAGATCCTCGCAGCGGGCGACCCCTTCGCCCGGATGCACAGCTGAGGCCCATCGATGACCCACGCCCCAGGGCCGGGGCCGGCAACGCGGCCGGCCTTCCCGATCAACGAGACGATCGCCGTGGGCGCGATTCTCGCGCTCGCCGCCTGGGCCGTGCTCACCTGGTCGGGGGTGGGCGCGCATCCGGTGTCGCTCGGTCCGCTCGATCCCTCCCGCTGGTTCCCCGGCCGCGGCCTCACGCTCGCCGAGTTGCCACTGGTGGCGATGCTCCTGCTCGGCGGCATCCCGCTCGTCTGGGATCTGCTCACGAAGCTCTTCGCCGGCACGTTCGGCTCCGACCTGCTCGCCGGCATCTCGATCATCACGAGCATCCTGCTCGGTGAGTATCTCGCCGGGGTGCTCGTGGTGCTGATGCTCTCCGGCGGCGAGGCCCTCGAGCGGCGGGCGGTGAGCCGGGCCGGCGACGTGCTCGCGGCGCTCGCGCGGCGGATGCCGGCACTCGCCCACCGCAAGTCGCCGACCGGCATCTCAGACATCCCGCTCGGTGACGTGGCCGTCGGCGACGTGATCGTCGTCCTGCCACACGAGATCTGCCCGGTGGACGGCACGGTCGTCGCCGGCCGCGGGGCGATGGACGAGGCCTATCTCACGGGCGAGCCTTACCGGATGGCGAAGGCACCGGGATCGGCCGTGCTCTCCGGCGCGATCAACGGCGAGGCGGCGCTCGAGATCCGCACCGAGAAGGTGGCGGGCGACAGCCGCTACGCCAAGATCATGGAGGTGCTGCGGACGAGCGAGGAACGGCGGCCTCGGCTCCGCCGCCTGGCCGACGCCCTCGGAGCCTTCTACACGCCGCTGGCCGTGGCGATCGCCGCGGCCGCCTGGTATTTCAGCGGCTCCGCCACGCGGTTTCTCGCGGTGCTCGTGGTGGCCACGCCCTGCCCGCTGTTGATCGCGATCCCGGTGGCGATCATCGGCGCCGTGTCGCTGGCGGCGAAGCGCGGCATCGTGATCCGCGACCCGGCGATCCTCGAGCGGCTCGACACCTGCCGCACGGCGATCTTCGACAAGACCGGCACGCTGACCTACGGCACGCCGCGGCTCACCGAGGTGGTGCCGCTCGGGCCGCTCCCCGAGAACGACGTGCTCGCGTTCGCCGCGAGCCTGGAGTCGTATTCGAAGCACCCGCTCGCGGGAGCGGTCACGCAGGCGGCCGCCGACCGCGGCCTGCGGCTCCATCAGGTGGAAGAGCTCGCCGAGCGGCCGGGGCAGGGCCTGACCGGCCGCGTGCAGCGGCAGGACGGCGGCCGGGAGCCCCACGCGGTGGCGATCACCAGCCGCCAGAAGCTCACCGCCGCCGATCCGGCCGCCGCGGCGCTGCTGCCGGCCGCGGTCGGCGGGCTCGAGTGCGTGGTGCTGATCGACGGAGGCGTGGCGGCGCTGTTGCGGTTCCGCGACGCCCCACGGGCCGACGGCAAGTCGTTCGTCAGCCATCTCGGCCCCGCCCATCGGCTCGACCGCGTGATGCTCGTCTCGGGCGACCGCGAGAGCGAAGTGAAGTGGCTCGCCGACACCGTGGGGATCACCGACGTCCACGCGGGCATCCAGCCCGAGGGCAAGCTGCGGCTCGTCGAGCAGGCGGTGCGGGAGGCGCCGGTCGTGTTCGTGGGCGACGGCATCAACGACGCGCCCGCCCTCGCGGCGGCCACGGTGGGCGTGGCGATGGGCGCGGCGAGCGACGTGACGAGCGAAGCCGCCGGCGCGGTGATCATGGACTGCTCACTCGAACGGGTGGACGAGCTGTTTCACATCGCCTCGCGGATGCGGTCGATCGCCCTGCAGAGCGCGGTCGGCGGCATGGCGGCGAGCGTGGCGGGCATGGGCCTCGCCGCCGCCGGCTTCCTGCCGCCGGCGGCCGGCGCGCTGCTCCAGGAGGCGATCGACGTCGTGGCCGTGCTCAACGCGCTGCGGGTCTCGTGGAACCCGGGATCGCTCACCGACTATCGGTGATTCGCATGGGCATCCGCTCGCTCGTCGTCGGCCTCGTCGCCCTCGCCACGTCGGCAGCCGTCGCCGGCCCCAACATTCTCTGGATCTCGGCCGAGGATCTCTCCGCCGGCACCCTCGGCTGCTACGGCGGCGCGGCCCACACGCCCCGGCTCGACCGGCTCGCCGCCGACGGCCTGCGGTTCGACGCCGCCTTCGCGGCCGCGCCGGTCTGCGCGCCATCCCGCAGCGCCATCATCACCGGCCTGATGCCGACCACGCTCGGCAGCCTACCGATGCGGTGCCGGGCCACGCCGCCGCCGCAGGTGACGGGGTTTCCGCGCCTGCTCCGCGAGGCGGGCTACTACTGCACGAACAACGCGAAGACCGACTACAACCTCGCCCACTCGTTCGACGCGGGCTGGCACGAATCGAGCGGCAAGGCGCACTGGCGCAACAGGCCGCAGGCCGATCAGCCGTTCTTCGCGGTCTTCAACCTCACCGTCACCCACGAGAGCGGGCTGTTCGGCGACAAGCCGGCGCGGGTGCGGCGCGACCTGCCGGCCGAGGCCCGTCGCAGCCCGGCCGACGTGACCGTGCCCCCGTACTATCCCGACACGCCGGCGATCCGCCGCGCGCTCGCCCAGCGGCTCGAGCTCGCCGCGGCCCTCGACGTGGCGGCCGGGGAGATCCTCGCCGAACTCGAGGCCGACGGCCTCGCCGACGAGACGATCGTGTTCTTCTGGGGCGACCACGGCGAGGGCATCCCGCACGGCAAGCGGTCGCTGACGGAGCACGGCCTCCGCGTGCCGCTCGTCGTCCGCGTGCCCACGGGCCTGCAGGCGGCGGCGCGGCTGCCGGGCGGCGGCGAGCCCGCCGGCACGACCGCGGCCCTCGTGAGCCTGCTCGACCTCGGCCCCACGGTGCTCGACCTCGCCGGCGTCGCGCGGCCGCCATGGCTCGAGGGCCGGCCCTTCCTTGGGCCCGACGCCACGAGCCACGAGGTCGCGATCGCGGCCCGCGACCGGATGGATGCGGCCCCCGGCTTCGGCCGCTCGGCCCGCGACGCCCGCTTTCGCTACGTCCGCAACTTCTACCCTTGGCTCGACGGCGACGATCTGCCCGACTACGCGACCGGCGTGGCGATCACCGGCGAACTCCGCGCGGCGCGGCAGGCGGGCGCGCTGCCAGAGGGAGCGTGGTGGTTCTCCCGCACGACTCGCCCGGCCGACGAACTCATCGACGTGATCGCCGACCCGCACGAAGTGCACGACCTCGCCGCCGATCCCGCCCGCCGCGCGGATCTCGAGCGGCTTCGCGAGGCCGTCCATGGCTGGATGCGGGAGACGTTCGACACCGGCATCCTGCCGGAGCCGATCCTTCGCGCGGAGGCAAGGCGCGCCGGCAGCGAGTGGGCGATCTTCCATCCGGATGACGCCACGCGGGCCGAGCACGCCCGGCGCCGCTACGACGCGATCCTCGACACCGCCTGGGCCGTGGCCGACGGCCGCGACGCCTCGTTCTTCGCCGCCGGGCTGACGAGCGGCGATGCGGCCGTCCGCTGGTGGGCGGTGGCGGGCTGCGGCTGGGCGGCGACGTGCGCCGGCGCGGATCCAACGCCATCCCTCGCGCCGCTGCTCGGCGACGTCGAGCCCGCGGTCCGCATCGCTGCGGCGCAGTGGCTGCTGCGGTGCGGCACCGCCACGGCGGCCGACGCGGCCCGGGTCGCCCTCGCCGCGGAGATCGAGCGTTCCGATCCCGATGTCCGGATGGCGGCGCTCGTGGCGATCGACGACCTCGGCGAGGCCGCGCGGCCGCTCTGGGCGGCCGCGGCCGCGCTCGAGCTCGGCAAGGACGAGGAATACTCCCGCCGCACCGTCGAACGGATTCGCCGCAAGGCCGGGCTCGCTCCCGCGCCGTGATCGATCAGCCGCCGGCGGAGAGCGAAGCCGCCAGGACCTCGGCCAGCGCGTCGGCCGCCGGCGGATGGAGCCGCAGCCAGAGTTCCGGCTCGACGAGTTCGAGTTCCATCACCGCGAGGCTGCCGTCGTCGAGGCGGACGAGATCGACGCGGCCGTAGGCCGGCAGCGGAGCGCAGGCCGCCAGCGCCCGCTCGGCGAACGCCACCTGCTCGGCCGACGGTTCGAGATGGTGAACGGTGCCGCCGTGGTCGTCCTGCACGCGAAAGTCGCCCGGCTTCGCCCGCTTCCGCAGGCCGTGCGTCACGCGGCCGGCGACCGCCACGAGGGTGTCTTCGCCGGTGGCGACGACATCGGCCACGAACGGCTGGATCAGGAACGCCTCCTGGGCCACGAGCGGATCGAGCCGCCGCTGCACCTCCGCAGCCGACGCGCGGTTCACGCGATACGTGTGCCGCGCGGCACCCGACACGCACGGCTTGACGACCGCCTCGTGCCAGCCGGTTTCACCGAGCAGGTCGAGGAGCGCGACCGGCTCGCCGCGTTCCAGGAATCGGGTCGGCACGACCGGCACGCCGCGGGCGGCGAGGTCGCCGAGGTAGTGCTTGTCGAGGTTCCAGCGGACGAGCGCGGCCGGATTCGAAAGCCTCGTGAGCCGCTCCACCCGGTCGAGCCACGCGGTGAACTCCGCGAAGCGGTCGAAGTAGTCCCAGGTGGTGCGGAACACGGCGAGACGAAACGCCGACCAGTCGACGTCGGGGTTGGCCCAGTCGACGCGGACCGCCGACAGCCCGCGCCGCTCGAGCGCCGCCCGGAGCAGGTCGTCGTCGTGGAGGATGTTGCCGAGATACCAGTCGTCGGGAGCCGCCGCGGCCGCCGCGTAGCGACGCTCGGTGAGAAGCGCGATGTCGGCGGAGCGGGCGCCGCTAGCCACGCGTGAGCCGCTTGGTGACGTGCCGGGCGGCGCCAGTGGCCGCGGCCGCGGTGGCGGAGCCGGCGATCCACATCGTGGCCCCGGCCAGGGCGCCAGCCACGGCGCCGGCCGGCCCGGCGGGAGCCCCGGCCACCGCGAAGGCGAGGCTCGTGGCGGTCAGCCCCGCCGCCTCGCCCGCCTTGCGGCTCTCCTGCTCGCTGGCCCCGCGCTGATGCGCCGTCCATTCCGCGACCAGCGCCGCCGCCTCGCCGACGATCGCGGCGGGCAGCATGGTCTTCAGGCCGACGCGCACCGTCGCGCCCAGCGCCGTGCGGACGGCGACCCGTTCGGCGGTGCCGACCGCGGCCCGCGCCGACACCGCCGCCGCGGCCCGCGACACGCCCGCGGCGACGCGACCCATCACGATGTCCACTTGGCGACTCGTGCGGCTGCCGGTCGCGCACCAGGTGGCGAAGTGCTCGCAGTTGTCGACCACGAGGTCGTAGCCGTCGCGGCCCACGTGGGCCAGCGCACGGTCGGCGATCTCGTCGGCCGTGAACCGGGCCGCCGGTTCGTTCCGCACGCGCACCGAACGGCCCTCGGCAAACTCAGGCAGGCTCGTCCGTACCACACGGCCGCCACCGAAGGGGTTGCGGAAGTCGTGGGGCCGGGCGTGAACGACGGTGCCGTCGCCGAGATCGACGCCATGATGCAGGTAGGTAACGGTCGAGCCGATGATCCGATGCTCGACTTCCAGACGGTCTCCGCGAGCCATGCGCAGTCCTCCTCCTGTGAAAATCTACGCGGCTGCCCGCTTGGTGGTTCGCCGAATTGTGAGAATTGCGTTCAGGCCGGCCGATCCGGTTGTTCCATGGTCATCCGAATCGTAGGGTGGCCGTCGGTCGCGGCGGATCTCCGTCGGGCCATCCCTGGAGCGCCAGACCGTGGAATTCTTCGAATCGTTGGCCACTTTGTCGGTCGGTCAGACACTCCTCCTGATCGTGGCGCTCGTGATCGCCTTCGGCTTCGAGTGCATCAACGGGTTCCACGACACCGCCAATGCCGTCGCCACGGTGATCTACACCAAGAGCCTGAAGCCCACCCCGGCGGTCGTCTGGTCGGGCCTCTGGAACTTCATCGGCGTCCACGCCGGCGGGATCGGCGTCGCCTTCAGCATCGTCCATCTCTTGCCGGTCGATTTGCTCGTGAACATCAAGACCGGCCGTGGGCTGGCGATGGTGCTCTCGCTCCTCGGCGCCGCGATCATCTGGAACTTCGCCACCTGGTACCGCGGCCTGCCGGCCTCGAGTTCCCACTCGCTGATCGGCTCGATCATGGGGGTGGGCATGATGAACGCCTGGCTCGAGCAGGGCTCCGCGTTCAAGGGGATCAACTGGCACAAGGCGACCGAGGTCGGCATGGCGCTGTTGATCTCACCCGTGATCGGCTTTGGGCTGGCGGCGCTGTTGCTCGTGCTCGCCAAGCGGCTGATTCCGGCAAAGGAACTCTACGAGCCGCCCCACGGCGATCGCCCGCCGCCGTGGTGGATCCGGGCCCTGCTGATCGGCACCTGCACCGGCGTGAGCTTCGCCCACGGCTCCAACGACGGTCAGAAGGGCATGGGCCTGATCATGCTCGTGCTGATCGGGATCGTGCCGGCCGCCTTCGCGCTCAACATGCACACCCCGGGCCAAGAGATCGTCGCCACGGCGAAGGCCGCTGCCGATCTGGAGCAGGAGCTGACGGAGCCCGAACTGGCGACGATGATGACGGCCCTCAAGGAGCGGCACATCGCCACGACCCGCGTCGAGCGGATCGCCCGCAGTGAAGGCGTGGCGGCGGCGGCGGTCCTGGAATCCGAACTGGTGGACGACGCCCTCGACCCATTCCCCTCCGCCGACATCGTGCTCCAGACGCTCGACCCCTTGCCGCTCGTCAAGGAAGTGCGGTCGAGCCTCGACGGCCGGACGACGTTTTCCGACCTCTCGGCCGACGACCGCTGGAAGCTGCGGACGCAGCTCGTCGAACTCGGCGCGTCGGTGCGGGCGCTCCTGGCGGAGTTCGGCGACCGGCTCTCGGAGGATCGCCGCAAGGTGCTCAAGGGCCTCGCCGGCAAGCTGGCCAAGCCCGTCGAGTACGTGCCGGAGTGGGTGGTGATGGGAGTCGCCCTCTGCCTCGGCATCGGCACGATGTTCGGCTGGGAGCGGATCGTGGTCACCGTCGGGGAGAAGATCGGCAAGACCCACCTCACCTACGCCCAGGGCGGCGCGGCCGAACTCGTCGCCGCCTCGACGATCGCGATGGCCGACTCGCTGGGGATGCCCGTGAGCACGACGCACGTGCTCTCCAGCGGTGTGGCGGGCACGATGTGGGCCAACAAGTCGGGCATCCAGCCGGAGACGGTCCGCGAGATCGCCCTGGCCTGGGTGCTCACGCTCCCGGTGGCGATGGCGCTCTCCGGCGGTCTTTACTGGGTTGCGACGCTGTTCACCGGCTGACGGCCACCGTGCCGCCCGCGCGGTCCTTTGCCGGCAGGTCGAACCGGTCGAGGTTCATCACCTTCGTCCAGGCGGCGATGAAATCGGCCACGAAGGTCCGCTCGGCATCGTCGCTGGCGTAGACCTCGGCGATCGCTCGGAGCTGCGAGTTCGACCCGAAGACGAGATCGGCCCGGCTGGCCGTCCACCGCACGCCGCCCGTCTTGCGGTCGCGGCCCTCGAAGAACTGGTCGCACGCGGGTGACGGCCGCCACTCGATGCCCATGTCGAGGAGGTTCACGAAGAAGTCGTTGGTGAGCCGGCCGGGATGGTCGGTGAGCACGCCGAGCGACGCCACGGGGCCGGAGCCCGTGGTGGCCCCGAGCACCCGCAGCCCGCCCACCAGCACCGTCATCTCCGGCGCCGAGAGGTTTAGCAGCTGCGCCCGATCGACGAGCAGCTCCTCGGCTGGCCGGTCGATCTCGCGGGAGACATGGTTGCGAAACCCGTCGGTCTTCGGCTCGAGCACCGCGAATGAGGCGGCATCGGTCATCTCAGCCGTGGCGTCGGTGCGGCCGGGCGCGAAGGGGACCGAGACGTCGTGGCCGGCGTCCCGCGCGGCCTGCTCGATCGCCGCCGCGCCGCCGAGCACGATCAGGTCGGCGAGCGACACCTTCGTGCCGTCGGTCTGGGAGGCGTTGAACGCCCGCTGCACGCCCTCGAGCGCCGCGAGCACCGCCGCCAGTTTCGCCGGCTCGTTGACCGCCCAGTCCTTCTGGGGCGCGAGGCGAATCCGGCCACCGTTCGCGCCGCCCCGCTTGTCGCTGCCCCGATACGTGGAGGCCGAGGCCCAGGCTGTCTTCACGAGGTCGGCCACCGACGGACCGGAGGCCAGGATCTTCGCTTTGAGGGCGACGACGTCACCCGCATCAATCAGCGGATGGTCGACCGCCGGAACGGGATCCTGCCAGAGCTGGGCGGGCGGCACCTCGGGGCCCACGAGCCGCGACACCGGCCCCATGTCGCGGTGCGTGAGCTTGTACCAGGCCTGGGCGAACGCCCGCTGAAACTCTTCCGGGTGCTCGTGAAACCGCTTGGCGATCGGGCCGTAGGCGGGATCCATCCGCAGCGCGAGATCCGTGGTGAACATCATCGGCGCGTGCGACTTCGAGTCGTCGTGGGCGTCGGGCACCGTGCCCTTGGCGGCCGCCTCCTTGGGCGTCCACTGCCAGGCTCCGGCGGGGCTCTTGGTCAGCTCCCATTCGTAGCCGAACAGGTTGTCGAAGTAGTCGTTCGACCAGCTCGTGGGCGTGGTGCTCCAGGCGCCCTCCAAGCCGCTCGTGATCGTGTCGGCGCCCTTTCCCGAACCGAAGCGGTTTTTCCAGCCGAGGCCCTGCTCCTCGATCGGCGCGGCCTCCGGGGCGGGGCCGACGTTGTCGGCGGGGCCGGCCCCGTGCGACTTGCCGAACGTGTGGCCGCCGGCGATCAGGGCCACCGTCTCCTCGTCGTTCATCGCCATCCGCGCGAAGGTCTCGCGGATGTCGCGGGCCGCGGCGAGCGGGTCGGGCTTGCCGTTGGGACCTTCCGGGTTCACGTAGATCAGCCCCATCTGCACGGCGGCGAGCGGGTTATCGAGCCGGCGGTCGCCCTGATACCGCTTGTCACCGAGCCACTCCGTCTCCGGGCCCCAGTCGATGTCGTTCTGCGGTTCCCAGACGTCGGCCCGGCCGCCGCCGAAGCCGAAGGTCTCGAAGCCCATCGACTCCAGCGCCTCGTTGCCGGCGAGGATCATCAGGTCGGCCCAGGAGATCCGCCGGCCATACTTCTGCTTGATCGGCCAGAGCAGCCGGCGGGCCTTGTCGAGGTTGGCGTTGTCGGGCCAGCTATCGAGCGGCGCGAACCGCTGCGTGCCGTAGCCGGCGCCGCCGCGGCCGTCGGTCACCCTGTAGGTGCCGGCCGAGTGCCAGGCCATGCGGATGAAGAACGGGCCGTAGTGGCCATAGTCGGCGGGCCACCAGTCCTGCGACGTGGTCATCAGCGCGCGGAGGTCTTGCTTGACGGCCGCGAGGTCGAGCGTCGCGAACTCCGCGGCGTAGTCGAAGTCGCCGCCCAGCGGGTTCCCCGCCGGCGGGTTCTGGTGGAGGATCGCGAGGTTGACCTGGTTCGGCCACCAGTCGCCGTTGGTCATGCCGCCGGCCGAGGTGGTTCGCGTCGCGGGGGCGGCGTGCCCGATCACGGGGCACTCGGCGACGGGATCGGCGCCGTGGCAGGGCAGGGCGAGCCCGGCCACGCCGAGCATGATCAACGTGCAGGCGGTCGGTCGTAGGCTCATCGGTGGTCTCCTCGTCGGGATCGGCTCGTCTGGGGGAGTCAGGGCATGATCACGCCGGCGATCGCGGCCGAGAGGGCGTTGGCCAGCGTGCTGATCACGAGCATCTTCACGCCGAGGTCGGCGAGATCCCGCCGGCGGTCGGGAATCAGCGCTCCGATGCCGCCGAGCTGGATGCCGATGCTCGAGATGTTGGCGAAGCTGCACATCGCAATCGTGGCCAGGGAGAAGGCCTTGGGCGTGAGTGTGTCCTTGAGCTTACCGAGGTCGAAGTAGGCGATCATCTCGTTGAGCACCGTCCGCGTGCCGAGCAGGCCGCCGATCGTCTGACAGTCCTGCGCCGGCACACCGATCAGCCAGGCGAAGGGCGCGAACACGAGCGAGAGCAGCCCCTGCAGGGACAGATCGGGCCGGCCGAAGAGCCCGCCGAGCCAGCCGAGCGCGAGGTTCGTAAGTGCCACCAGGCCGATGAACGAGATCAGCACGGCGCCGACGTTGGCGGCGAGCATCAATCCCTCGCGGGTGCCGCGGGCCGCCGCGTCGAGCACGTTGGAGTCGAGCCGCTCGTTCGAGACTTTGAGCGTGCCGAGCGTCTCGGGGTCGCCCATCTCCGGCACGAACATCTTCGTGAGGAAGATCGTGGCCGGAAAACTCATCAGAATCGCCGTGAGCAGGTCACGGAGATCGCAGCCGGCCGCCTTGTAGGCCCCGAGGATGCCCCCCGACACGAGCCCCATGCCGCTGACCATCACCACGGCGAGCTCCGATCGCGTGAGCCGCGGGAGATAGGGACGGATGACGAGCGGAGCCTCCGTCTGCCCGAGGAAGATCGAGGCCGCGGCGTTGAGCGTTTCGGCCCCGCTCGAACCGAGGATCTTGGCCGTCACCCAGGCGAATGCCCGCACCACCACCTGCATGATCCCCAGGTGGTAGAGCACGGCGAACAGGGCGGCCACGAACACGATCGTGGGGAGCACGCGAAACGCGAACACGAAGCCCGTCGGCCCCGCCGGATCGGCGAGCTTGTCGCCGAACACGAACCGGGCGCCCGCGTCGGAACAGGCGAGCACCGTGTCGACCCACTTCGCCGCCGCCTCCAGGGCCTGCTGCCCGGTGGTCGAGCGCAGGAGGATGAACCCGAGCACCACCTGCATCGCCAGACCGCCGAGCACCATCCGCAGCGAAATCTTCCGCCGGTTCTCAGAGAACAGCCACGCGGCGCCGAGGATGGCGGCCACACCGAGGAGCCCGCGGAACCGGTCGAGATCGCCCATCGTGATGCCTCGTGTCGGGAATGAAGTGGTGCGCGGCACCGCGCGTTGGGACAGATCAGAGCCGTTCGAGAATCAGGGGCGCTCGGGGCGGCGCGGCCGCGGCGATGCTGGTCGCGCCGGCGAGCATCGCCAGGGCTTCGCGGAGGGCGGCGGCATGCGGCGGGTTGACGTGGAGCTCGGCGATCACGTCGCCGGCGCGAACCTCGTCGCCGAGCGTCTTTGTGAACACGATGCCCGCTGCCGGATCGATCTTCGAGTCGGCGCGGGCCCGGCCCGCACCCAGAAGCATCGACGCCTGCCCCACCGGCCAGGCCCGGATGCCGGCGATGAAGCCGGGCTCCGCGGCGCGGAAGGCCTCCACCCGCTCCGCCTTGGGGAGCACGCCGAGCGGATCGTCGCAGACCCGTGGGTCGCCCCCCTGGGCCGCCACGACCTTCCGAAATCGTTCGAGCGCCGAGCCGTCGGCGATCGAACGCCGGCACCTCACCAGTGCCTCGTCCCGGGTCGCCGCCACGCCCCCGAGCAGGAGCATCTCGGCGGCCAACTCCAGCGACACCTCCATGAGGTCGTCGGGGCCGCGGCCCTTGAGGCACTCGACGCTCTCCCAGACCTCCAGCGCGTTGCCGACGGCACGGCCGAGCGGCGCGTCCATGCTCGTGATCAGGGCCTGCACCGGCTTGCCGAGTTCGCGGCCGATCCGCGTCATGCTCTCGGCGAGGGCCCGGGCGTCTTCCCGCTTCGCCATGAAGGCGCCGTCGCCGGTCTTCACGTCGAGCACCAGGCTGTCGATCCCTTCGGCGAGCTTCTTGGAGAGGATCGAGGCGGTGATCAGGGGGATGCTCTCGACGGTGGCGGTCGCGTCGCGGAGCGCGTACAGCACCCGGTCGGCCGGCGCGATCTCCGCGGTCTGGCCGATGAGCACCAGGCCGCATTCGCGGGCCACGCGGCGGTAGGCGGCGAGATCGAGGTCGATGCGGAAGCCCGGGATGCTCTCGAGTTTGTCGAGCGTGCCGCCGGTGTGGCCGAGACCCCGGCCCGAAACCATCGGCACCGTCACGCCGCAGGCGGCGGCGATCGGGGCCAGGATCAGGCTCGTCTTGTCCCCCACGCCGCCGGTCGAGTGCTTGTCGACTTTCGGTCCGGGAATGTCGGAGAGATCGATCACGGTGCCCGAGTGGAGCATCGCCTCGACGAGCGCAGCGGTCTCGCGGGGCGTCATGCCCCGCCAGAGGATCGCCATCGTCATCGCCGACCACTGATACTCGGGCACCTCGCGGGTGGCGATCCCGCCGACGAGGAAGCGGATCTCGTCGGCGGTGAGTTCGCCGCCGTCGCGCTTCCGGCGGATCAGATCGACGGCTCGCATCGCGTGCATCCCGAGGCCGGTCGACCCGCGGGCGGGTCGATCCGTGGTGGAGTGGTTCAGTGCCGGGCCGAGGTGCCGAACTGGCGGTCACCCGCGTCACCCGAGACCCGGCACGATGAACCCGACATCGTTGAGCCCCTCGTCGAGCGCGGCGACGTGAATCGCGACATGGGGCATCGCCTCGGCGAGCCGCTCGACGCCCTGCGGCGCCGCGATCAGGGCGAGGAAGATGATCCGCGGGATGCCGGCGGCGTGGAGGATCTCGCAGGTGCGGATCGCGGACCCCCCGGTGGCCAGCATCGGGTCGACCACGATCGCCATCGAGGCGCCACAGTTCGCGGGCAGCTTGTTGTAATACTCCTGCGGCCGCAGCGTGGTTTCGTCGCGGTAGAGGCCGATGTGCCAGACTTCGGCGTCGGGAATGAGCTCGATCAGCCCCTCGGCCATGCCGAGGCCCGCGCGGAGGATCGGCACGATCGCAATCCGCTCGGCGATCCGCCGTCCCTTGGCCTCGCCGAGCGGCGTGGGCACGCAGACGTCTTTCGTGGGTACGGTCGTGGTGGCCTCGACCGCCAAGAGCCGCGTGATCTGCCCTACGGTCCGGCGAAACTCCGGCGGCTTCGTGGCCGGGTCGCGGAGGGCGACGACGTGGTGCGCCACGAGCGGATGCGACGACACCTGAACCCGCGACATGCGACTCGTCCTTTCGTTCCCTGCCAGAGCGGCCCGATGATCATACGACGGGCAGGTGCCTTGTCGACTCCGCCGCGGCCGACGGCGGTACACTGCCTGGCCGTGTCGGTCAGTTCCCCGCGGCCAGCAGGTTGCCGATGAACGCCTCTCCCGCGATCCCCTCCGACGAGATGCTCGTGGCCGCCGCGCGGGCCGCCGGCGCGCACGCCCACTCCCCTTACTCGGGCTGGAAGGTGGGCGCCGCGGCGGTGTTCGCCGAGACGGGCCCGGCGATCCATTCCGGTGCCAACGTCGAGAACGGCTCCTACGGCCTGACGATCTGCGGCGAGCGGTCGGCGATCTTCGCCGGCGTGGTGGCCGGTGGTCGGAGGCTCGTGCGGATCGCGCTGACCTGCACCGACTCGTCGGGCACGCTCGTCGCCAAGATCGCCCCCTGCGGCGCGTGCCTGCAGGTGATCGCCGAGTTCGGGACGGGCGACACCGGCATCGTGATCGACGGCCGCGGCGCGTTCCGGCTCGCCGACTTCCTGCCGCTGCCGTTCGGCGCGGAATCACTGAAGGCGCACGACGGCGTCAGCGGCTGACGTCGAGGGCCACGAGCGTGCGGTCGTTCCGCAGATAGAGCCGACCGCCGGCGAGGGCCGGCAGCGCCCGCAGCGGTCCACCGCGAGGAGCATCCGCGAAGGGCCGCGCCCGCGCGAGCACGTCGAGTCGCGTGGCATCGGGCCGCACGAGCACGAGTTCGCCGTCAGTCTTCGCCACGAGGAGCTTCCCGTCGGCGACGAGCAGCGTGCCGTAGCCGAAGCCCGCCTCGCGCCAGCGCACGCGGCCGGTCGCCGGATCGAGGCAGACGAGGTCGGCCGGGGGCACGTCGTCGCGGCCATCGATGGCGTAGACCGCGTCGCCGACGAGCACGGGGGTGGCGTACTGCGAGGCGAGCGACTCGGTGCCCTGCCAGGCCGGCGTGAAGGCCGTCGCATCGAACGAGCCACAGACGCTGCCGATGCCGTAGGCCGCGGTCACGAGCAGCCGACCGTCACCGACGACGACCGGCGACGCCGCGTTCACCGTCGGGCCGCGCTGACCGAATGGAAACGACCAGCACACGTCGCCCGTCGCCGGATCGAGGAGCAGGCACGAGAGCCGCGTGACCATCACCACGCGCTCGGCGCCACCGATCGCGACCGCTACGGGCGCCGAATAACTCGCCCCTTCGCGGGTCGCGGTCCAGAGCGTCTCGCCCGTGGCGAGATCGAAGGCCGCGATCCCGGCGTCGCCCTTACGGCCGCCCACGTTGACGATCACCCGGCCCGCGACCACCAGCGGCGCGGCCCCCGCGCCGAAGTAGCCTTCGTTGGCGTCGAACTCCCGGTGCGTGGCCCGCTGCCACACCCGGCGACCGCTGGCCGCCTCGACGCAGGCGAGCATCCCCTGGGCGCCGAATACGATCACCCGCCCCTCGTGCACGACAGGCGTGCAGAGCGGTCCGTCGCTGCCCCCGACCTGCGGCACGAACGACGTGGCATGACCGTCGCTCCAGACGGTGTCACCGGTGGCCGCGTCGAGGGCCTCGAGCACTTCTCGCTCGCCCACGCGATGAAACAGGAACACGCGGTCCCCGGCGACCGCCACGCCCGCCACGCCGGCGCCTACGTCTCGCTTCCACGCCTGCCGCGGACCGCCCGCCGGCCAGCGGTCGGCAAGCCGCTCATCGCCGACTGCGACGCCATTCCGCGTGGGCCCCAGGATCTGCGGCCAGTCGCCGCCAGCGGCCCCAGCCTGGAGGGCGAGCGCGACAAGCATGGCCCGAGCGGCCACCACGGCCGCACGCGCGGTGTGTGAGGCGAGGGGCTGCCCGTGCCCAGGAGCCGGCGTTGCTGACAAGCGAAGCCAGGATGGCGGAGCGTAGTCAGCATCGAGCGAGCGCAGGGCAGGATGCCCGCAGCGAGCGTCCGGCGACGGGCACGGGCAGCCCCTCGCCGTCCCGACGGTCGCCTTCATGAATCTCACTGGGGCCGATTCCGCTGGCGGAAGTACTTGAGGCCCGGCACGAAGAAGCAGAGGCCGCTCACGAGTCCGAAGAGCACGTGCTGCCAGTCGGGCACGAGGCACATCACCAGCGCCGTGACGAACAGCGCCGCCGCCTGCACGTAGAACGCGCCCGAGAGGATCCCGGCCTTCACGAAGAACACGAGCCCGGCAAACAGCGCGAGCACGGGCGAGAGCGTCAGCACCGGAAGGCCGAGGAGCTGCTCGATCGCGAACAGGAAACTGCTGGCGATCATGCTGCCGCCCCAGACGTGCGCGATCTGCCGCTCGACCGCGGTGACGGGGCCGTTGCGGTGCCGCAGGGCCCAGAAGATCGGCGCCCAGAGCGCGAGCCCGCCCCCCCAGAGCACGAGATACGGCCAGCGACTCGTGATCCCCTGCCAGGCGAGCACGTCGGTGATGCAGCACAGCGCCAGTACCACCACCGAGTGCCACATCCAGAGCAGGCCCCAGTTCTCGAGCACCACCGCATGGTGCGTCTCACGGAACAGCCTGGCGACCACGTCGGCCAACCCACCCCGGCGGGCCGCGATCGGCTCACCGGCGAGCGCGGCTCGGAGGTCGGCGGCCAGGGCGGCCGCCGTGGGGTAACGGAGGTCCTGCGGCTTCTGCAGGCTCTTCAGCGCGATCATCTCGAGGTCACGATCGGCCGTCGGGCTCACCGACCGCGGGGCGGGCGGATCGACCTCGAGGACCGCCAGGAGAGTGTCCATCGGCGTGGACGCCTGGAACGGCGGACGACCGCAGATCGTCTGATAGAGGATGGCGCCGAGGCTCCAGACATCGCTCGCGGGCCCGACGTCGCCCCGGCTCCCGGCGGCCTGCTCGGGTGACATGTAGCACGGCGTGCCGAGGATGGCACCGGTGTGGGTGACCGACTCGGAGTCTTCGAGCCGCTTGGCGAGGCCGAAGTCGGAGACGAGCGGCTCGCCGGCCTGATCGATGAGGATGTTCGACGGCTTGAGGTCGCGGTGGAGCACGCCGCGGTCATGCGCGGCCTGCACCGCGTCGGCGACCTTCGCGAGCAGGGCCGCCGCTTCCCGCGGCGGCAGCGGACCGGCCGCCAGCCGCTTCGCCAGCGTGGTGCCCTCGATGAGCCGCATGCTGTAGAAGGGCAGGCCGTCGTGCTCACCGACCTCGAAGATCGGCACGATGCCCGGGTGGTCGAGGCGGGCCGCGGCCTCCGCCTCGCTGCGAAACCGCGCGAGGTCTGCGGGGCTGGCCAGGTCGCGCCGCAGCAGCATCTTCAAGGCCACCGTGCGACCGAGGCTTCGCTGCCGAGCCCGGTACACCACGCCCATGCCGCCGCGGCCGAGTTCTTCGAGGAGTTCGTAGTCGCCGAACGAGGCCGGCAGAGCCGTCGCGCCCGGCACCATCATGCCGGGCGGCACTGCCTCATCGCTCGCGCGCGTGCCGCGCGGATCGCCAGCCCGCCGCCGGCCGCCCCCCTCGGAACGGAACATGATCGTGGATTCGACGGCGACGGCGTCGGCCATCGACATCGTGGCAAAGAGCTCCCGCAGCTGCGCCGCGAGATCGGGGTGCGCCGTCACCATCCCCTCGAGCCGCCGCTGCGCCTCCGGCCCGGCGCATTCGGAGAGTTCCTCGACGAGGTGCGCGAGCACCTCTTCGCGATCGGGCGGCAGGGCGGTGTCGATGGCGGGCGAGCGGGTGGCCATGGGCGTGGGATTGCGGCGCGGCGGTGCATGAAGCCCCGGATCGCATGATAGGCGCCCCCCGGCTCCGGGGAGGCGTCAGGACTCCGGCGTGCCTCCTTCGAGCAGGCTGCGGAGCCGGCGCATGGCCCGCAGATACCGCATGCCCGCCGCAGGCTTCGTCAGGCCGAGCACCTCGGCTGCCTCGGCCGTCGTGAGATGCTCGAAGTGCCGGAGGAGCACGATCTGTCGGTCGCCGTCTTCGAGCAGCTCGACGGCCGCCGCGAACCGCCGTTCGAGCTCGTGCCAGGTCGCCGCGGCGGCGGGCGTCAGCTCGCGATCGGCCACGCCGACGAGCCCATCGGCCGCGGAGCCGTCACCGTTGTTCGTCACCAGGGGCACCTCGCGGTCGAGGCTCCGGGTCGCGGCCACCCGATGCCGGCGGTGCGCGTCGATGAGCCGGTCGCGGGCCATGTGCCGCAGCCAGAGCCGAAACGGCATCGTGGGGTTGGCGAGGTAGTCGGACAGCCTCCGGTTCGCCTCGATCATCACGTCCTGGACGATGTCGCTGGCATCGACGCGGCGTTCGATCACCCGGTCCATCCGGTGATCGATCATCCGGCGGATCGCCGCGCGGTGCCGCTCGAGGAGCCGGTTGACGGCGTCAGCGTCGCCATCGCGGACGCGGTCGAGGAGCACGAGCGTGACCGGCGGCTGCTCGGCGGAAGGCGTCGCCGCCCCGCCGTCGCGGCCATCGGAACCGGTCGTGGGAGGCTTGAACGTCACGCCTCCATCCTACCAACGTGTCGACCGTGCCGGTGGTGACGGTCGGAGCGGCTGGCGAGCCTTTTTCAGGCCCCGGCAGCGGGTTTTCGGGCATCCCGTTTTTTTGCCCCGCCCGTTTTCGTGATCCATAATCGCCACGGTCAATGGATCGACCGCCGGCCGCCGCGACCATTCGCGGCATTTGCGAACGGATGCCCACGTGTCAGTCGCCCGCCCCTTGCCGTCGTGCGGTTTCGGCCGGCTCTTCCAGGCCGGCTGGCTGTTCGCGGTGCTGCTGGCATTCGGCTCGTGGTCGCTCGCTGCCGAACCGGCCTCGTGGCCCCCGGTCGCGCCCGAGCCGGCCGACTTTTCGCTCGCCGCGGCGCTGCCGCACGAGGATCTGGCCGCTCGGACGACGGCGCTCGTCCACCAAGGCCGCTGGTCCGACGTCGTCAGCATCTGCGAGACGTCCGCCCGCAAGGGCACACTCGCCGCGCCGCTTCGCCACCAGTACGACCTCGCCAAGCTCCACTGCGACGTCGCCCGGCGGCACTCCGAGCCGGCCTTCCGCCACCAGCTCGCCAGCCTCTCCGAGACCGACGCCCGGCGGGTCTATGGCGAGGTGCTGTCGCGGATCGGCTCGCATCACGTCGACGCACCCGACTTCGCGCGGCTGTTGAACCGCGGCATCCGGGCGATCGATGTCGCCCTCGAGGAGCCGGCCTTCGCGGCCATCCACGCCGCCCAGGCGACGCCGGAGCGGGCCGGCGTGTATCGAGAGCAGGTGACGCGGATCGTGTCCGGTCGTGAGATCGGCAGCCGTGAGGACGCGGAGGCGGTGGCCGCCTGGGTGGCTCGCGCCGCCCACTCGATCCTCGGCATCGCCCCCGCCGTGTCCCTGATGGAGATGAGTGCCGCGGCGGTCGGCGGCCTCGACGAGTATTCGGCCTTCCTCACCAACGGACAGCTCGACGACCTCTACGCTCAGATCGAGGGCAACTTCGTCGGCCTCGGAGTGGAACTCAAAAGCGCGGCTGACGGCCTGCTCGTCGTTCACGTGATCCCGGGCAGCCCCGCGGAGCGGGCCGGCATCCGGGCCGGCGATCATCTCGTGGGCGTCGGCGGCCGCTCGCTCGCCGGCATGGGCGTCGACGAGGCCGCCCACCTCCTCCAGGGCCCCGAGGGCTCGCTCGTCACGCTGGCGATCCTGCGGGCACCGTCACCGGCCCGGGCCGTGACGGTCCGCCGCGAGCACGTCGAGGTGCCGAGCATCGAAGACGTGCGGATGCTCGATGCCACCGCCGGGATCGCCGCCCTCAAGCTCACTTCGTTTCAGAAGACCACCGCCGCGGAACTCGAAGCCACGCTGCGTCGCCTCGACGCCTCGGGCATGCGGGCCCTGGTGATCGATCTCCGCGGCAACCCGGGCGGCCTGCTCTCGGCGGCGGTGGACGTGGCCGACCTGTTCCTCGACCGCGGCCTGGTGGTCGCCACGCGAGGCCGCAGCCCGGACGAAGACTTCAACTACTCCGCAGGCCGGCCCGGCACCTGGCGGATGCCGCTGGTGCTCGTGATCGACGGCGACTCCGCGAGCTCGAGCGAGATTTTCGCCGGCGCCATCCGCGACCATGGCCGCGGCACGATCGTCGGCACCCGAAGCTATGGCAAGGGTTCGATCCAGGGCATCTTCCCGCTGGAGGCCGCGGGCGTGGGCATGCGGCTGACGACGGCGAAGTTCTTCTCGCCGCGCGGCCTGCCCTACAGCGGAGTGGGCGTGGAGCCCGACGTGGCGGTGCACGCGACCGCCCGCCCCGTGGACGGCCAGATGGCCGTCGCCTCCGGTGACGCAGCCCTCTCGGCCGCCGCCGACGTCGCCCGTCGCTCGGTGCCCCGCCCGGCCGCCCGGCCCTCGGGTAGGGCCACGGCCGCCCGCTGACCAGTCGGGCTGCCGGCTCGTGCGACTTGAACCCCGCCCGCCCCGCCGATAGTCTCATCCCTGCCTTGAAATCGGGTCCCTCGCTGATCTTCTTCTGGCTGCGAAGGACTGAACCTGATCCCCAGGTTTCGCGTGTGAGCGGACACGCGTGACCCCGGTCGTCCATTGTGTTTCGGCGTCGCCAGACCTGCCGTCGGAAGTGCCCAGCCCCACCCCCTTTCCCGAGAAGGATCCTCCATGAACACCGCCCGATCGAGCGCCATCGCCGCCATCAACAGCTACAAGTCCACCGGCCAAGCATGGAACTTCCGCGAGACTCCGACCAGCGAGATCTTCGGGGCGAACGTGTTCAGCGATGCCGTGATGAAGGATCGCCTGCCGAAGAGCGTGTACAAGGCGCTCCAGGCCACCATCAAGCAGGGCAAGCCGATCGATCCGGGCATCGCCGACGCGGTGGCACTGGCGATGAAAGACTGGGCGATCGAGAAGGGGGCCACGCACTACGCCCACGTCTTCTATCCGCTCACCGGCCTGACCGCCGAGAAGCACGACAGCTTCCTGACGCCGACCGGTGACGGCGACGCGATCGCCGAGTTCTCCGGCAAGGAACTGATCCAGGGCGAGCCCGATGCGTCGAGCTTCCCGTCGGGCGGCCTGCGGGCGACGTTCGAGGCCCGTGGCTACACCGCCTGGGACCCGACGAGCCCCGCCTACATCCTCGACAACCCCAACGGCACCACGCTCTGCATCCCCACCGCCTTCTGCTCGTGGACGGGCGAGGCGCTCGACAAGAAGACGCCGCTGCTGCGGAGCATGCAGGCGGTGGACAAGCAGGCCCGCCGCGTGCTGGCGCTGTTCGGCCACAAGGACGTTGGGCAGGTGACCGCGTCGGCCGGCCCCGAGCAGGAGTACTTCCTGATCGACCGCAACTTCTTCTTCGCTCGCCCCGACCTGACGATGACCGGCCGCACGCTCTTCGGAGCCAAGCCGCCGAAGGGGCAGGAGTTCGAAGACCAGTACTTCGGGGCGATCCCCGAGCGGGTGCTGGCCTGCATGATGGACGGGGAGCGGGAGCTCTACAAACTCGGCGTGCCGGTCAAGACGCGGCACAACGAGGTGGCCCCCAGCCAGTACGAGATCGCCCCGATCTACGAGAACGCCAACATCGCCACCGACCACCAGCAGGCGATCATGCAGACGCTGACGAGGGTGGCCCAGAAGTATGGCATGGCCTGCCTGCTCCACGAGAAGCCGTTCGCGGGCATCAACGGCTCCGGCAAGCACGTCAACTGGTCGCTCGGCTGCAAGCTCGGCAACCTGCTCGAGCCCGGTGAGACGCCTCACGCCAACATGCAGTTCCTCGTGTTCTGCGCGGCGGTCATCCGCGCGGTGCACCTCCACGGCGACC
>Ga0208864_1000146_pt1 | contig 22736 bp, 29 predicted proteins | sample CryBogmetaGMA05M_FD_184542 | JGI IMG/M metagenome (GOLD analysis project Ga0208864, IMG submission 184542) | Freshwater microbial communities from Crystal Bog, Wisconsin, USA - MA0.5M (SPAdes) | ecosystem: Environmental > Aquatic > Freshwater > Lake | place: Crystal Bog, Wisconsin, USA...
AGTTGGGGGGTAGCCCCCTGCGAAAATAGCTCGATGCCAGGTAAAACATTTCCCCACGGGCGTTCTCATTCATTCTTTTACTGCTTGAAGAGCACAAAGTTTGATGAGAGTTTAGCACTCGAAACTTTAAAGCCACCCCTTGGGGTGGCTTTTTTGTTGCCTAGGAGCGGTGGACGTGCCTCCACTGCTGCGGCTGGGTTGATCTGTTCTATTTAATCATTTAGTTTTGAGATTCTTCTGATTGCTGAGCTTGCTGTGCGTGCGCTGCGCTGCGGAGGGGTGGGGTGAACCAGGTTGTGCGTCGGAGCCTTCGTCCATTTTGGGATGCATATGCGCTCTGGCTGAGGTCTGATTGTGTCGACTTGAGCGCAGCTTTTGCGTATCACAGCCTGCAGTCATTCTTCCCGGCTCTCTTGATTGCTTTGGCTCTTGCTTCTCGCCTTCTTGGTGGCAATGGCGAGTTGCTAGAGCGTTTGATTTCTTTGGCGTCATCGGTATTGCCGGATTCGGCGATGCCAATTTTTGAAGTGACGGTTAAACGTTTCACTTCGCAAGGCTTTGGGGCTGGGCTTCTAGGCGCTCTGTTGCTTGTGCTGAGTGCCAGCAACATGTACTTGACGCTCCAGAGAGGTGCTGATCGGCTTTGGTGGAATCGCCCCTACGGATTCGATGGTCTGGGTTGGAAGGAGCTTGTTCGTCGCTTCATCGGATTGCGTTTAAAGGCTCTTGCCGTTTTGATCATGACGGCATTGTTGATTGTGTTGGATCAACTCATCAGTGGATTTCGCTTCTTTGGATCGAGTCTTTTGCGAGACTGGATACTGGCCTGGTTACCGTGGTCCTTGGGTTGGCTCGGATCCGTCTCTATCGGTGTCGATCTCGTCATCTCTTTTGTCCTTGGTTTCACCGCAACGGCCGTCTTCCTATGGTTACTTCCTTCACGGCGGATCCCTTGGCGTGCGTCCCTGCCGGGTGCCTTGCTCATTAGTTCCTCAATGACGGCCCTGAATGTCCTGCTGGGCCGTAGTCTGCTCTTATTGGGTGTTCGTTTCCAGGCCTACGGAGTTGTCGGTGGCGTTCTGGTTCTGACCCTCTGGATTTGGTTGGTAGGCGTTCTCCTTTATTACGGCCAGTGCCTCAGCGTCGTGCTCACCCGGCGTGGGACAGGGTGGCGATCCGAACCCTTGCCATACATCCCACCGCGCGTTGGCAGGTGAGGATGGGGACTGGTCGCCATTTCACCCTTGTCCAAGCCTGTCTCGCGGCGCAGCTCGTTCCTGGGACTGCCCCTGGCCCCACTCCCTGCGAGTGCGTTACTGGTCTGCACGGCAGTGGGAGCGGTGGTGGTGATCGGTGTTCTGTCCCTGGCCCTGGTGCCGCTGCTGTTTGCCATAGGCATCGGATTTGCCTGGTTGCTGGCTGCCTTGCTCCTGGGCTGGGCGGGTATCGAGGCCATGGCCGCTCTCGAGCGCTGGTTTGAAAATGACCCTCGCTTCCACCGCTGATGCAACGCCCTATCCCCTGGCTGTGGATCGCCCTGGTGGGTCTGCTTCTGCTGGTGCCAGGGCCCAGCGGCCGCTTCCTTCTTGACCTGCTCGGTGGGCTGACACTCACCCTCATCCTGCTGCCCTTGCTGGCGGCGGGAGCCGGCTTGCTGGCCTGGCAGCTCTTGCTGCGTCGACGCCTGCGTCGCTGTTCAGCCTGCGGCACGACCAGCCTTGGGGTTTCAATCTGTCCAGCCTGTGGAGCGTCGATCGATGACTCCGCTGAGGAAGATCTGGATAGGTCGTTCTTTGTTGGGCCGAATTCCCCATCCTCTACCGATGACGTGAGCAACGTCACCATCAACGTCCAGGCCGTTGATGTGGATGAAGACAGCAAAAATAAGGGCTGATTTAGATCAAGCCTGCAATGTCAGCTTTGGCTGGTGATCTTCGGGATTGATTTCCGGTGGATTTCCAGTAGGCGCCGCTCCCTCAGAAATAGAAACAGCGGCGCCCCGAAGGCGAAGGCGACCAGGCCGCAGCCCAGGAAGGGCCAGATTACGTGGCGCATCGCCAACCTGCGGGCCTCGACCACCATCCACAGACCGACCGCGACGGCCAGGACCGTGAGGTCGCGCCCCAGCGATCGGGCGGCATCATTGGCGTTGGCCAGCTGCAGAAACAATCCCACATCAAAGGCTTGGCCGTGTTCACGGATGAAGGCCAGATTGGCAAGCCACGTCCATACCGCTCCGCTGATCGCCAGCCCCAGGTAGATCCATTGCAACCAGCCCACAGGTTTTGCCGTCGTGCCGACAACTTCGGCGGGGTTCAGCTTCGCTTGGCTGATGTTTGGCGATGGGTGCGCAGGCGACATCGTTGGGAGTTTTCGGAAATGAACAGGGCCTTCGGCAACGCCGGTGGCAGGCCTTTCTCCGGTAACCCGCTCAGGCCCTGCGCAGAGTCTGTCGTCTGAGTCCCTCCCCTGCGGCCTTTTCCCAGTCGGGGCCGTTTGGATCAGTTCTGCAGCGGGCGAGGGGGTGCGTCCGCGCCTTCAGGATCCCACTGCATCACATCCTGTTCCACTTGATCGAGAAGTCGTTCACAGCGCCGGGCGTAGGACTCCGCCCGGTGATAGAGCTCCGCCATGCGTTCGACATCCAGATCGCTGGCTTGAAGCTGGGCCAGGCAGAGTTCCAGGGCCGCCTGTGCTTCCCGGAAGCTGAGGCTGTCCGCGATCTCGTCACCTTCTTCGCCGCCCTGCTGCCCCTGTTTCTGGTCAGCCTTACTTTGACCCCGACTTGAAACTCTGCCTCGGCTCTGCCCCTCCTGGTGGGCTGCGCTCGGGGCAACGGCGGCGGTTCCAGTGGCTTTGCTGTCGGTGTCGGCTTTTCTTGCCATGGGGAAAGAGTTAGGGGGCTGTGGGGGCAGGTTCAGGTCTGCTGGGGGGCTTTGGCTCCTGGATCCCCCGGACGGCTGAGGACGGGGCCTGCCGTTGCCCCGATCACCCCATCGGCCATCTGCAGCTGGAGGGCGTCGCCAAGGCCGATGGCGCCGATCGATCGCAGCAGATGGCCATGGCCATCGCGGACCAGGCTGAAGCCGCGGCGGAGAACATGCTGGGGTGATAAGGCCAGCAGCAATTGGCGTTGCTGCTGCAGTCGCTCCCGTCTGGCCTGCAGCAGTCCGCTGGGATGAACCGTCTTCAGTCGCTCCTGTTGGCGGCCCAGCTGCTCTCGGGTGGATTTCAGCCTTAGGTTCAGCAGCTGGCGCAGATGCTGGCGCTGTTGTTGCAGCCTCCCCTGGACGGCCAGTCGGTCCGGCAGGAGCGCCACGACGGCCGCCGTGGGGGTGGCCGCCCGGTAGTCCGCCACCAGGTCGGCGATGGTGGTGTCGTCCTCATGGCCGACCCCGCAGACCACAGGGCAGGGGAAGCGCGCCAGGCAGCGGGCTAACCGTTCGCCGTCGAACACCGTCAGATCCTCCCGACTGCCGCCGCCCCGGGCCAGCACGAGTGCATCGATTCCGAAGCGTTCCACCTGTTCCGCCAGCTGGTCGACGGCCGCACAGATCCGTTCTTCGACGGCTCCCTGCACCGGGATCGGCACCACCAGCACGGCGGTGGAAGGCCAGCGTTCCCGGGCGGTGCGCAGCATGTCTGCCAAGGCGGAGCTGGGCACGCTGGTCATCAGGGCGATGCGCCCGGGCAGGCCCGGCAGCGTCCGTTTGCGTTCAGGGGCGAAAAGACCCTCGGGTTCGAGGAGGGCCCGGACCCTCTCGAACTGGCGGAGCACCGCCCCCAGGCTGGGCCTCAGATCGAGGACCTGGACGCAGAGGGTTGCCCGGGCATTCCAGAAGTTGAGGCGACCGACCACCAGCACGCCGTCCCCTTCCTGGGGGGTGAAGGAGAGCTTGGCCACCTGGGAGGCCCAGACCACTGCCGAAATACTGGCCTGCCCATCCGTGAGGCTGAGCCAGAGGTGGCCCTTCTTGAGCTGGGGTCGGCTGACCGTGGCCTCGAGCAGAAAGCGGGGCGCGAAGCCCCGATCCAGCAGGGTGCCGATGGCCTCATTCAGGCCGGCGACGCTATAGCGAGGCAGGGTTGTGCCCCCGTCCCAGCCCGTGGCAGCGCTGAGGGTGGCGTTCACCGATCGGGCCTCATCGCTGCAGCTGGCGGTATTGCAGCCACCAGTAGAGGCTCAGGGAACCGGCCAAGGCCGCTACCACCTGCCCGGCGGGGTGGTCGATGCGGACCAGGCCGATGCCGGTGATCACCAGCGCGCTGCTCAGCAGCCTTGATCCATCCCGGCGATTGCTCACAAAGAAGCGGGGCACGGGCGCGGGAGCATCGGTCATTCACCCTAAGAGCTGCCTGCCCCCAGAATGGCGCTGCTGCCAAGTGCCAACAGTGGTGATCGAATCGATGCCCCAGCCACTGCCCCGGGCCCTGGCCAGGTTCACGGCTGAAGCGTCGCCGGATGGTGGTCCCCCGGGAAACCCCAGGCAGACCCTGCAGGGCCAGATGCGGGCGATCCTTCCCCATCGGCCCGAGCTTGTACTGGTGACCGATCTGGATGGCACGCTCCTCGGAGGGCCGCTGGCCTGGAGACGGATGTTCTACCGCTGGCTGGCCGGCGGTATCCGCTCCGGTCGGGTCCTCCATCTGTTCTGCACGGGCCGCGATTTGCGCTCGGTGGCGCGGCTGCTGGAGGACGAGGCCGCTACGGGTCTCTGCCCACCCCACCTGGTGATCGGTGATGTGGGTTGCACCGTGGCGTGTGGCCACAGCCTCCAACCGCTGCCTTTGGCGGTGGATCCCATTGAGCACCGCTGGCGCGGCGTACCGGAGCGGGTGCTGCCCCTGCTGGCGGGGATGGCCGGCGTTTCCCCCCAGCCCGTGTCAGCGGATCGGCGCCTCGCCTATTACATCGATGTAGCCACCCTGGATCGGCAGCAGCTGGCCAAGCTGGAATGCCATGGCGTCGATTTCCTCGTCTCTGACAACCGCTATCTGGATGTCCTGCCGGCAGGCATCAACAAGGGCAGCACCCTGATGGCCCTGTTGGAGTGTCTGCAGGTCGAACCTGCCAGCGTGGTCACCGCCGGAGACAGCCTCAATGACCTGGCGATGTTCGAGACCGGCCTGAACAGTGTGGTGGTGGGCAACGCCGAGACCGCCCTGGTGGAATCGCTGCCCCCCCTGGAGTCCATCTATGCCGCCGCCGGTTTCGGCTGTGCCGGCATCATCGAGGGTCTCCGTCATTTCGGTTTCGCCCATCTGCTGCAGGACCTGCCCCCGGGCGTTGCTGCAGCCGCGCCTTCGTAAGGGCGGTGGGCTGCGCCGAGCGAGGGTCGTCGGGCCAGGGGTGCTTGGGGTACCGCCCCCGCAATTCCTTGCGCACTTCCGCGTAGCCGCCGCTCCAGAAGCCAGCCAGATCCCTGGTGATCGCCGCCGGCCGGCCGGCCGGCGAGAGCAGCTGCACCGTGACCGGCAGCTTTCCCTGCAGCAGAACCGGGGTGTCCTGCCAGCCGAACATCTCCTGCAGCTTCGCCGCCAGGACCGGTTCGCCGCTGCTGTAGTCCAGTGGAACCTTTCGGCCCGAGGGAATGCTGAGAGTGTCCGGCAACCACTGGTCCAGCTGCTGGCGATGGCCCCAGTCCAGCGCCCCCCAGAGGGCTTCGATCAGGTCCAGCCTCTGAAGCTCCTGGCGGCTGCGGATGCCGTCGAGGTGCTCCCCGAGCCAGCCATCCAGATGGGCCTGCAGGGCCTCTGGGCTGCGGTCGGGCCAGGGGTCGCCCAGGTGGCGGTGCGCCAGCGAGAGTCGCTGCTGAAGCTGGCGGCTGCGGCTGCACCAGGGCAATGCCTCCAGCCCCATCAGCCGCAGACCCGCCAGCATCGCCTGCCGTAGGCGTGCCGGGTCGGGGTTGGCCCACGGCTCCCGTTCCAGCACGAGTGCCCCCAGGCGCAGGCGGCGTTCGCTGCGCACCCGTTCGCCCGCAGGCTCCCAGCGGACCTGGTCGTCGTTCTGACCCTGTTCAGCCGCCAGCTCCTCCAGCAGCGCCGGCGGCATAGGCACCGCCAACCGGATCCGCGCCTCCTGGCCCTGGCCATCCACGGCGGCGATGGCCAGGCCGTCGCAGGCGCCCAGGGGGTCGCCATCGGGGAGGACGGCGCCGCGGCCGCCTGCCATCAGATAGCGGCCATCGCCGCGCCCCCGACCCAAAGCGATGCGCTCGGGGTAGGCCCAGCTGAGCAACCGGGCCACCAGCAATGGCTCCCCAGCCGGCGCTGTTGCCGTGCTGGCCTCGATGGATTCCGGTGGGGCGCCCGGCGGTGGGCCGCTGCCGGCCACCTGGGCTAGTAGCTGCTGGCGCAACCGCAGCAGCTGGCGGGGGGCGGCCGGCCCCGCTGGTCGGCGTTCTCCGGGGTCGCGGGCCCACCCCTGGCGGTGCAGCAGGTCGATCCTGGGCATCAGATCACAGCCGACCTCCCGCCGGTCGAGGGGATCTTTTTCACTCAGCAGCACCGCCAGGCTGGCGGCCAGCTCCAGGCAGCCCTCGCTCCGGGCCCGCAGCAGCATGTGGCCCAACCGGGGCGGCAAGCCCAGGTGGGCCAGGGCCCGTCCATGGCTGCTGATCCGGCCATTCTCATCAATGGCTCCGAGCTGCTGCAGCTGGCGGCTGGCTGTGGCCAGGGAGGCTGCTGGTGGTGGCTGCAGCCAGGGCAGTGGTTCCTCCGGGGTTGCCCCCCAGGCGGCCAGCTGCAGAGCGATCGGCAACGGGTCCACCTCGAGCAGTTCCGGAGGATCGAAGGCCGGGCGTCGTTGCTGTTCGGCCGCCGACCACAACCGCACGCAGACCCCTGGCCCGAGTCGGCCTGCCCTCCCCCGCCGCTGCTCGGCGCTGGCCTGGCTGCAGGGCACCGTCACCAGTCCATCGAGGGCGGTGCTCGGATCGAAGCGGTTGCGCCGGCTCAGGCCGCTGTCGATCACCAGCCGTACCCCTTCGATGGTGAGGGAGCTTTCGGCGATCGCCGTGGCCAGCACCACCTTGCCTGCCCTGGCCTGGGCGGGCCTGATCGCCGCCGCCTGGCCCGCCAGCGACAGCTGGCCATGCAACAACACGCACTCCAGGTCAGCCCCCCAGGCGGTGGCGCCGATGCCCTGCTGACAGCGCAGCAGCTCCTTCTGGCCCGGCAGGAAGACCAGCACCGTTTCGGCAGCCTGACGCTCCGGTAGCCAGTGCTGTTCCAGGGCCCGAATCACTTGCTGCTCCAGGGGTTCCCGTTCCCGCGGCGGCTGGTGGTGGGTGTCCACCGGATGGCTGCGCCCCCGGCTGCTGATCACCCGGGCGTCATCGAGCTGGTGTGCCAGGGGTTCCAGGTCGAGGGTGGCGGACATCACCAGCAGCCGCAGATCCGGCCGCAGCAGTTCCCGTGATTGGCGCACCAGCGCCAGGGCCAGGTCGGCTTCCGCCTGGCGTTCATGGAATTCGTCGAAGATGACGCAGCTCACCCCATCCAGGGCCGGGTCGGCCTGGAGGCGACGCAGGAAAATCCCCGTGGTTACCACCTCCAGCCGGGTGGCGGCCGTCACCCGGGATTCGAGCCGCACCCGATAGCCGACCCTGCCGCCGAGGTTCTCCCCCAGCTGATCGGCGATCCGCTGGGCCGCTCCGCGGGCCGCCAGGCGGCGCGGTTCCAGCATCAGAATCTGATCCCGACCTCCCAGGCTCTCCAGCAGAGCCACCGGCACGCGGGTGGTCTTGCCGGCGCCCGGGGGGGCCTGCAGCAGCACGGTGGCCCCCGGGCTCAGGGCGGCCCTGATGGTGGCCAGATGCTCATCGATCGGCAGGGGCGCCTGCGGGCGCGGGCGCTTGCCGGCAGGCGGCCCGCAGGGCTGGAGGTCAGCGGACGTGGCGGATGCCATCAACGGGGTGGTAGTCCTCGCCGGTGGTTTCTTCGTAAACGATGGCGGGCAGGCCGGTTTCGAACATCGTCTGCAGGGCTTCCTTCAGGTAGGGATTCCAGCCGCCTGTGCTCACCTTGCCGTGGCGGACGGTCCAGTCCCAGGTGCCCTGCAGATCGCGGGGCACCCGCCCCTCCCGGTCGCGCCGGGCCACCAGATCCTGGGACTCGACGATGCCAACCAGAATCGGATCCTTGCCGTAGGCAGGGGTGAGACTGAGTTCAAGCCGAATCGGATCGTCTTTGACGAGTTTCAGGCGGAAGCGGGGGGGGAGCTTCAGTCCACGCAGTACCGCAGCCACGATTCGGGTTCTCTGGTCCACCATCAGCCTCTGCGGAATTGCGCGTTCACAGCGATGAGCCTATTCAGCGATGGGCCAGGCTTCAGGACCGATCGCTGGGCAGGGCTGGTTGGTCGTTGTCGCCGCCGAAACGAACGGTCAGCAGGTCCTCCTGGGTGAGCTGGCCGTCCGCGTCGAGCAGCTCCGGGTGGATGGTGACCTGGCCGGTGCGGTCCCCGTTCGGGCCGGTGGGGGGAGCGGCTTCGACCGGGGGAGGGTCGCCCGGCCGGGGAACGGCAGAAAACCCCTGGCCCATCACCCGGAAGGCCTGCCAGAGCAGGACCAGGAAACAGGCTCCGTACAGCAGTGGAAACAGCTGGGACAGGAGGGACTGCATGGCGCTAGCGACGCGGGGGGACGGTCGGGATCGACAGGATCGACGCCGTGGGTTCAGGGCCTCGTCGGCTGAAGCCTGGGAAGGCTTCTTCCATCATCGCTTCTCCTGGGGGATGGCGGCAGCCAGCATCCAGGCCCAGAGAGTGGCGCAGGCTGCGCCGAACGCAAGAAAAGCGAGTAGCAGGCGACTGGTGTCCATGACCTGAAAGAAAATTTTACAAATCCTAGGCGCCTGGCCGCTTTTCCGGGCGGTTTGCCTCCCCTCCCCGAGGGCGGTCCCGTTGCCTACGGTTTCGATCTCTCCTCTGGATGCAGCGTGATGCGCCCGACCTGCGCTCTCCCGGCCGTGGCCGCTGGCCTGCTGGCCGGAAGCCTGCTGGCTCCGATCACGCCTGGATGGACCGGGGGCGGCGCCGCCCGGGCCGGGGCGGCTTCCGCGGCCATCGCTCGCCAGTCGTTTGTGGCGGCCGCCGTGCGCCGTGCCGGGCCCGCGGTGGTCACCATCGACACCGAGCGCACCGTGCAGGTCAACGGGGGTGGGGGAATGTTGCCGCGCGGGCTGCTCAACGATCCGCTGTTCCGTCAGTTCTTCGGGATGCCGCAGGGCCAGCAGCCGTCCCAGCGAACGGAGCGGGGCCAGGGCAGTGGTTTCATTTTCCAGGCCGATGGCCTGGTGCTCACCAATGCCCATGTGGTGGAGCGCAGCGACCGGGTGACTGTGGGGCTGCAGAACGGTCAGCGGGTGGAGGGCAAGGTGGTGGGCATTGATTCGCTCACCGACCTTGCCGTCGTGCGGCTGCTGGGAGGCGGGGCCTGGCCGGTGGCTCCCCTTGGCAATTCCGATGCACTCCAGGTGGGCGACTGGGCGATTGCTGTGGGGAACCCCTTCGGCCTCGACAACACCGTGACCCTGGGAATCGTCAGCAGCCTCAACCGCAACGCCGCCAAGCTGGGGATCACGGACAAGCGCCTGGATCTGATCCAGACCGATGCCGCCATCAATCCGGGCAACTCGGGAGGTCCGCTGCTCAATGCTGATGGGGAAGTGGTGGGAATCAACACCCTGGTGCGCTCCGGGCCCGGCGCTGGTCTCGGTTTTGCCATTCCGATCAATCGAGCCCGCTCAATCGCCGGGCAGCTGGTCAGCACCGGCCGAGCCAGCCATCCGATGATCGGTGTGGCTCTGGATCTGGCCCGGGGCAGTGGCGGCGGTGCCCAGGTGGTGGCCGTTCAGCCAGGAGGACCCGCTGAACGGGCAGGACTCCAGCGGGGTGACGTGATCGTGGCCGCCGGGGGAAAGGCTGTGAGGACCCCTCAGCAGATGATTGGCGCCGTGGAAGCCCATGGCATCGGTCGACCGCTTGCCTTGACCGTGAACCGTCAGGGCTCCCAGATCACCCTCCAAGTGGTGCCTGGTGATCTTGTCCCCGTCAGGTCGCGCTGATCGGCGCTGGGATCGGCCTGGCCCTGGCCAGGCCGCCGTGCTCAGACGCCCTCGCTGCCACCGCCGTCAGTGTTGATCGACCAATCGTGGCGGAGAGCTTCTGAGGGGGCGCTGAGCCGGGGGGGCGCCTCGAGTTGCTGACGCATCACCCACTGGGTGGCGGCCTTCTGGCTGTGCCAGGCCTGGAGCAACTGTTTGGCAAGACCCTGCAGGGTTTCCAGGTCGGCAGTGGCGTCGATGGCGCGGGACATCCGCTCAAGCTCGAACTGTTGACCAAGGGTCAGGGCGATCGGATCGGACATCGGCATGGGTTTCACGGCGTCTTCAGTGACCCAACGCTACAAAGTGTTTCAACTGTTCACGTATCCGTTGCGACCCGGGGGCGTGCCCTGTCAGGGAATCAACGCCTCCCGGGCGCCTGGGGCGGTTCAGCCGTGCTCCCGCAGTTCTTCGACGCAGCGGGTGATGCACTCCCCGTCCTCCAGGGAGCAGGTGGTGATGCATTCGAAATAGGTGTCCATCGCCTGCCAGGTCTCGCCCACTGGATTCGTCTCCTGGCCGAGTCCGGCGAGCCCGGGGGGGTGACCGTGGCCGCTGCCCCCGGCTGGAGCCGGCGCGGGGGTGGCGGAGGTGGCGTCAAGGGCGCCGTGGAATGCGTTCATCGCAGGCTGTCCAGGAACATGTTGTCAGCCTATGCAGACAGTCCGCTTGACACCAGTCAAATGAGCGCTCTTGCCTAGCCGCTTGTGAAGTTGTATGTGGGGCGGGGCCGGCGGCTGGGGTCAGCGGTCGCCACGGGCCTTCTTGGCGGCGGTACGGGCTTGCTGCCTGGCCCGATCGGCCTGACGTTTCTCCGCCTGCTGGCGTTCCCGCTCCGCCTCCAGCCGGGCAGCCTCCTCCTCCTTTTTCTTCTCCTGGTAATAGCTGTAGTCGCCGCGGTAGAGCACCAGTTCGCCATCCCGCACCTCGACGATCCGGTTGGCGACCCGGGAGATGAAATAGCGGTCGTGGGAAACCAGCAGGGCCGCCCCCTCGTATTCCATCAGGGCGTCCTCCAGCATCTGCTTGGCGGGGATGTCCAGGTGATTGGTGGGCTCATCCAGGACCAGCAGGTTGCAGGGGGAGAGCAGCATCAGGGCCAGGGCCAGCCGGGCCTTCTCGCCGCCGGAGAGCTTGCCCACCTGCTTGAAGACGGCATCGTTGCTGAAGCAGAAGCTGCCCAGCAGGGAGCGCACCTGGGTCTGGGTCCAGTCCGGCACCGCTTCGAAGAGGGTGTCGATGACCGTTTTCTCAAGATTGAGGGCCTCGGCCTGGTTCTGCTCGAAGTAGCCCGCCACCACGTTGTGCTCCCCCAGGCGGGCGGTGCCCTCATCGGGGCTTTCCAGGCCCATCACCAGCCGCAGCAGGGTTGATTTGCCGGCACCGTTCGGCCCCACGAAGGCGATCCGGTCGCCCCGCTCCACCTCCAGGTTCGCTCCCAGGAACAGGATCCGATCCCCGTAGCTGTGGCAGAGATCGCGGATCAGGGCGATTTGACGACCGCTGCGGGGTGCAGGAGGAAACTGGAAGCGGGGGCCGCCGACGCCCTCGATCGGCGCCTCGATCCGTTCCACCTTCTCCAGAAGTTTCTCGCGGCTCTTCGCCTGGGTGGAGCGGGTGGCGCTGGCGCGGAAGCGATCGATGTAGGCCTGCTGGCTGGCCAGTTCCTTCTGCTGCCTCTCAAACGCGGCCTGGCTGGCTTCCCGCTCCAGGCTTTTCTGCTCGAGATGCTGGCTGTAATTGCCCAGGTAGCTGCGGGAGATCCCCCGCTCCGTTTCGACGATCTGATTGCAGACCCGATCCAGAAAGGCCCGGTCGTGGCTGATCACCACCAGGGGTACGCTTTGCTCGATCAGATAGCCCTCCAGCCATTGGATGGTTTCCACGTCCAGGTGGTTGGTGGGTTCGTCGAGCAGCAGCAGATCCGGTTCCTGCAGAAGGATCTTGCCGAGCGCGATCCGCATCTGCCAGCCGCCGGAGTAGTCACCGACCCGTTGCTCGGCCCCTTCCTGGCTGAAGCCGATCGTCGGCAGCAGGCGGTCGATCCGGGCATCGAGTTCGTAGCCGTGCAGGGCCTCGAACCGGCTCTGGAGGTTGCCGAGTTCCTGAATCAGGCTGTCGAGGTGATCGGGATCGCTGGCGGCCCGCTCGCCTGCCATGGCCTCTTCCACCTGCCGTTGGCGGTTGAGCACTTCAGCGGCTTCGCCGAACGCCTGAAACAGTTCCTGCCGCACACTGCGCGCGGGATCAACATCGAACTCCTGCTGGAGATAGACGATCCGAGGATCCCCCTGGCGCACCACCTGGCCGCTGCTGGGCTCCTCCAGGCCGGCGATGATGCGCAGCTGGGTGGATTTGCCGGCGCCGTTGACCCCGACCAAGCCGATCCTGTCCCCAGGCTTCACTTCCCAGGTGACATCGCGCAGCACCTCGCCCGTGGGGTAGATCTTGCCGATCCTTTCAAGGCGAAGCACGCAGACCTCAGCGGTGGATGCCTGCATCATCCCCCGCCGACCCTGCCCACCGGCACGGCTGGGCCCCCATTCGGCTGCCGGCAGACGTCTGACGGACGCTCGGCCGACTGGGGCCAAGGCATTGGCTCAACCCGGCTTGCCGCGGAGTGGGCCGACAGGACTTCAGGGAGAATGACGCGATCGGGAGAATGTCGCGATGATCAAGCGCCTGGAGCAGGTCGCGGCCCTGGTGGTGGCCGCTGGGCTGGCGATCGTCAGTTATTGGTTGTTCTTCAGCTGGGCCCAGGGGGGAGGCGCGGACCATCGCCGTCCCCAGCCCCGCCAGGGGGAGCGCTCCCAGCTGGGGGCTCCGTTCTCTGCCGGGGCCAGGATCGCCGTTGCGGTGTCCCCGACAGACGGAGCCGGTGGCGGCAGATCCGCCCGGCTCAAACCCCGGCCGGTGCTGCCGCCGGCCTGAGCTTCAGAGTCCGCCCCGGGCCTTGATCAGCCAGCGGCCGCTGTCGCCGGTCTCGAGGCTGGCCAGGTGGCTGCGCACCTCCTCCCCGGTGACCGGCAATCCGAGCGCAGCTCCGATCTCGATGATCCGGGCCAGAGCGCCACTGGGGTCCTGAAGCGCCTGACGAAACAGGGCCTGGGTCAGCTCATGGTCGCTGCTGATGCGCTCGTAGAGGGCCGCGGCATTGCTGGAGCTCATGGTTCCGCAGGGGAGGGGTATCCCCCTGACCCTATGCAGGAGTGGTGCCTTCCCGCCAGCCACGACCGGGTTGTGGAGATGTGCAGGGTCCTGGCCCCAGGGCCCTGCTCAGGCCGCCTGGGAATGACCGTCGTCGTCGCTGCCACTGGCGGAGGCATCCTCCATGCTGCGGGCATCAAGGCAGAGCACCTTGCGCAGCTGGGCGTAGTTGGCCGCCAGGGCCTGCTGGCCCTCCTGCTGGGCCCCGTATTCGGCTCGCTGCAGCACGTGATGAAGGTGGGTCAGCAGATAGGTGCTGATCACGGCGGAAACAAGCACATCACTGCGTTCGGCGGTGCGGCGACGCTTGCCGCCGGAAGGGCGGGCCCGCTGGACCGGCTCGGTGGCTGCGCTCTGCTGGGTGGAGGATCGGGCCATGGGTCGTGCGGTGGAACCGCTGTGCACCAGATTCCACAACCCTACTGCTGGATACTACCCTTGCCAGCCTCTGTACACTTTTTCCTAACCCTGAGCATCCCAAGGGCTGTGGCCACCCGTCAGACATCCTCCAGCGGCCGGCCCAAGTCGCCCCGGATCCAGGTGGTGCTGCCGGAAGATCTCTGCGACCGTTTGGCGTCCCTTGCCGAGATCGAGTCGCGCACGGTCAGCAATATGGCCAAGGTGCTGATCCAGCAGGGGGTGGAGAGGCTCGAAGCCCGGCTCTCCGGTGAGCGCGCCAGCGAGCTGCCGATCACCGCCTTCCGGGATGCCCTTGAACGCCAGGGGGGCTCAGCCCCTCGCCGTCTGCGCGGAGCTCCCCGCCGTCTGCGCCTGCAGCGTCCGCCCGCCTGAGGCGGGCTCGGCGCAGACCCCGAGAACGGCCCCCCGCTGTGCCCCCGTCACCGACGGCAGGGCACCGGGGTGGCGGTGCCGCTGCCACCAGGCCAGCAGGGCGAAGGCCAGGGCCTCCCGCTGCTGGTCCTCGATGCCCAGCTCCGCCAGCGGCCGCACCGCCATGCCACGGCAACGGTGGACCAGTTGCTCCATCAGGAACCGGTTCCGGGCCCCGCCGCCCGCCACCAGCAACTCCAGCGGCCGCGGTCCCTGCGAGAGGTCGTGGGCGACAACGGCCGCTGTGAACGCGGTAAGGGTGGCCAGGGCATCGGCCGGGTCGTCCGTGGGGTCCCGTTCGGCCAGTCGCCGTTCCAGGTCCCGGCGGCCGAACAGTTCCCGGCCCGTCGATTTGGGGGGCACTTGCTGGAAGTAGGACTCCTGCAGCCACCGGGCGATCAGCTCCTCCCGGATCCGGCCGCGGCGGGCCCAGGCCCCGCCGGCGTCAAAGGCCTGGGCCCCAGCGCTGAACTGCTGCACCGCCAGGTCGACCAGGGTGTTGGCTGGACCGCAATCCCAGCCGAGCACAGGCCGGCCCCGCTCCGGTCCGCAGCGGGGGGGCAGCAGGGTGAGGTTGGCGATTCCACCCAGGTTGAGCACGGCCCGCCAGCCTTCGATGCCGCCGAGCAGGGCGGCGTCGGCCGCGGGCACCAGCGGGGCCCCCTGCCCCCCCAGGGCCAGGTCGGCTGCGCGGAAATCGAACACCACCGGCCGCCCCAGCCTCTGGGCCAAGGCCGGCCCGAGCAGCAGCTGCCAGCTCACGCCCTGGCGTTGGTGCTCAGGAGGACGGTGCCAGAGGGTCTGGCCGTGGCAGCCCACCAGCTCGGCTTCGCCCGCAGGGTCGCAGGCGATGGCGGCCTCGGCCTGGGCGTTGGTCACGGCCTCCGCCAGTTCCAGCAGCGCTGCGGCTTCGATGGGCTGGCCCTGGCCCACCGCCACCAACCGGTTGCGCAGCCCTTCGTCGTAGGGGTGGCTGGCACTGGCGTGAATGCGCCAGCGGGGATGGGCCAGCGAGCCCGAAAAGCTGGCGAGCACGGCATCGACACCGTCGGCGCTCGTGCCGCTCATCAGCCCCAGAACTTGCATGCGGCGGACCATGGGATCAGCGCGAAGGCAGGGCTTCGAGGGCATCGCTGCTGCCCATCACCACCAGCAATTCGCCGTCGTTCAGCAGATAGGAGGCGGGTGGATTCACCATGAGCGCATTGACGGGACCGGCTGCCAGCACGCTGATGTTGTAGTTCTTGCGCAGATTGAGCTGGCGCAGGGTCAGGCCCACGAACGCCGCCGGCACCCGGATTTCCTCGATGCTGTTGCGATCATCGAGGCGCAGTCTCTCCAGCAGGTTGGGACGCACCAGTTCGAGGCCCAGGCGGGCGCCCTGCATTTTCGAGGGGTAGACGACCTTGTCGGCCCCCACCCGCAGCAGCATTTTTTCGTGCAGGTCACTGGTGGCCCTGGCAATCACCTGCTGCACCCGGCTGCCCTGGCAGTCCCGCACGATCAGGGTGGCGGTGACGCTGGCTTCGATCGGCTCACTGATCGCTACCACCACGGTGCCCACATCGAGGGCGCCGGCCGCGCGCAGGGCCTCCTCATCGGTGCAGTCCACCACGCGGGCTTCGACCGAGGGATCCCGCTGGCGCAGGTCGTCGATGGCCCGCTGGTCACAGTCGATCGCCAGAACCTCGGCGCCGGCGGCCAGCAGCTCCTGGCAGACGGCGCTGCCGAAGCGACCGATGCCGATCACCGCAAAGCTGTTGGCCAGGGAGGCCGAGGCGGGGCTCGGCCATGGCCACCACTGGGTCGGTGGTGGGCTTGAGGGGGGCGGCTCTGGTCTCAACTCAGCGGTTGGGCTGGGGGGTGGTGCGCAGATAGGGACGGATCTCGGTGACGCCCTTCGGGAAACGGTTGCGGGCTTCTTCGGTGGGGATCGAGGGGACCACGACACAGTCATCGCCGTCCTTCCAGTTCACCGGTGTGGCGACCTGATGGTTGTCGGTGAGTTGCAGGGAGTCAATGACCCGCAGGATCTCGTCGAAATTCCGCCCTGTGCTGGCGGGATAGGTGATCTGGAGGCGGAGCTTCTTGTTGGGATCGATGATGAACACCGATCGCACCGTGAGATTGTTCAGGGAGTTGGGGTGAATCATCCCGTAGAGATCACTCACCTTTTTGTCAGCGTCGGCCAGGATCGGATAGTCGACGGTGGTGTTCTGAGTGGTGTTGATGTCGCCGATCCAGCCCCGGTGGCTTTCGGCGGAATCAACGCTGAGGGCGATGGTCTTGACGTTGCGTTTCTCCCACTCCGGCCTCAGCCGGGCCACTTCCCCCAGCTCGGTGGTGCATACCGGGGTGTAGTCGGCCGGATGGGAGAACAGCACCACCCAGCTATCGCCGGCGAAATCGTAGAGATTGATCTCACCAAGCTGGGAATCCTGGGTGAAATCGGGAACGGTGTCGCCGAGTTGCAGTGCCATGGCCGGGTAGGGGTCAACGTTCAGATGTTGGCATGGCTGACGATGGGGGGGCCAGTGCTGCAGCTTCTGCCGCAGCCCCTGCAGGCCCAGGGCCTCGGTGGCGGAGACGAACAGCATCCCCGGCTCCAGGGCCAGGGCCCGTTCCAGTTCACCGGCGGGGCAGCGGTCGATCTGATTGCCGAGCACCAGACGCGGCAGCACGGAATCGAGCTCGTCGAGGATGCCCTTGACGGTATTGAGTTGTTCTGGCCAGCCTGGATCGGAGAGGTCCACCACGATCAGCAGGCCATCGGCTGCCAGGGCCTCCTCGAAGGTGGAGCGGAAGGCTTCGATCAGGGGTGGCGGCAGGTCGCGGATGAAACCGACCGTGTCGGTGATCAGCAGGGTCTCGAGTGGCGCACCGCTGGCATCGGGCAGGTCCAGGCGTCGGGTGGTGGGATCGAGCGTGGCAAAGAGCTTGTTCTCCGCCAGCACGGCTTCGTCGCTGCTGGCCCGGGTGAGGGCGTTGAGCAGGGAGCTCTTGCCGGCGTTGGTGTAGCCCACCAGGGCGAGGCGCCGCAGTTCGGAACGGTTCTGCCGCAGGCGCGCCCGGTGATCGCCAAGCTTGCGCACGGCACTCTGCAGGCGGTCAATGCGGCGGGCGATGGCGCGACGGTCCTTTTCCAGCTGGGTCTCGCCGGGGCCGCGGGTGCCGATGCCGCCGCCCTGGCGCGAGAGGCTCTGGCCACGTCCTGTCAGCCTGGGCAGCCGGTAGCGCAGCTGGGCCAGCTCCACCTGCAGGCGACCGGCGCCACTGGCGGCCCGCTGGGCAAAGATGTCAAGAATCAGTTCGGTGCGGTCACTCACTGGCAGGTCCAGGGTCCGTTCCAGGTTGCGGGCCTGCACCGGGGTCAAGTCCCGGTCGGTGACCACCAGACCGGCCTGGAGCCTTCGGGCCTCCAGGGCCGCCTCCCGCACCTTGCCTTCGCCCCACATCGAAGGCGGCGCCGCGTTGGTCCGCTTCTGACTGATCACCCCTACGGGTTCGGCGCCGGCGCTGCGCACCAGTCCCTCGAGTTCGGCGATGCGGCGCTGGGCCAACTGGGCGTCAGCACTGGTGAGCACCAGCAGCAGCACCCGTTCCTGGCTCGTGGGCACGGGCCCTCTGGCGGGTTCGTCGGCGACCGCCGTCAGGCCGGCCGGATCCTGGTCGCATAAGGCCGGCAGATCGCTGCTGGCCACTTCGCCCCAGCCGCTGGCTTCCCCCTCCGCCGGCACGTACAGGGCCGCCGGCCAGCGGCCACCGGCCGCGGCCTGATGGGGATAACGCAACCACAGCTGGGGCTCCAGATCCAGGGCCACCACCGCCTCCCGAGGGCCGGGCTGCAGACCGCTCTTGGGGCCGCTGCCGGTGCAGCTGACCAGCCGCAGGGCGCTGCCTCGCCGCCGGGCGGAGCCCGGCAGTTTCTCGATCAGCCGCCCCGACTGCACCAGATCGCCCACCCAGAGCAGCCGGGTCAGGCCGCGACCATCGATCACCAGGCTCAGGGGCAGCTGCAGATCGCGGGCCAGTTCGGCGAGGCGCTGGAGGGTCAGCAGATCGGCGATGCCATCGGCTGGCTGGCGCCGATGGCAGAGCTGATCCAGGCTCCGCCGTTGCGAAGGCCGCAGCCCCGCCGTCTGCCCCGCCACCGCACCCTGTTTCAAGGTCGACGCACGAGCAGGCAGCGCAGCCCCGCCGCCCGGGCGCCCTCGACATCCTCCGGGCTGTCGCCCACGTGCCAAGCCTGGTCGGCTTGGAGGCCCAGGCTGGCGAGGGCCAGCTGGAACGGCAGGGGCGATGGCTTGGCGGCCCCGACGGCGCTGGAGATGATCACCGAGTCGAGCCGGGAGCTGAGGCCCAGGCTGTGGAGGATGCCGTGCAGGCGCGTGTCGAAATTGCTGACGATCGCGAGCCTGAGGCCAGCCGCGCGCCAGCGTTCCAGGCAGGCAGGCACGTCGTCGTACACCCTCCAGACGGCCGGATCGGCGTAGTGCTCGAACAGTTCCTGGCGCAGGGCCCTTGGGGCCGGGGCCCCGCCGGTGCGTTGCAGCACCCCGTCGATCCGATCCCCCCACCAGTTCCGTTCGGCCGTCAGCAGGGCGTCGCCGTCCAGCCCCGGAAAAGCCAGGGGTGGGGCTTGGCTGAGCACCTGCGGCAGGGCCCCTGTGATCGCCGCGGCCGTCACGGAGATGCCATGGCGGGCGGCGTGCTCGGCGTAGGTCTGGCCCACGGAGCGGCGCAGGCCGATGAGGGTGCCCATGGCATCAAGGAGCAGGGCCTGGGGTCGGGGCCAGGGCTGGCCCCCTGGATCCATCGGCCGGCGGTGGGGTTCGTGGTCCATCGCGAGCCTCAGGCGCCGGCGCCGGCGAGCCAACCGGCGGCGACCCGCAGCTGGTGGGGCAGGCCAGGCAGCCGGGTGAGGTAGGCCAGCCGCCGCAGGCGATCGGCAGCGGGGCCGGCCAGGGTGATGCCGCTGCCGCAGAGGCTGGCCTCGCCGATTCCCAGGCTCATCATCTCGCCGAGGTCATGCCAGTGGAACGGCTGGAGGGCTTCGTCATGGAGCGAACGCTGCAGGTTGGCGGCCAGCAGGCCAGCCTGCTGCAGGGCCACCTGGGCCGTGGCCGGCAGGGGAGTCTCCCCTGGCAGCAGGGCCCCATCCCCCAGGGCGAATTCCGCCTGCCGGCCCTGAAGCCGCAGATCGCTTTCGCACAGCAGCCGGCCCTGGGGATCCTGGAGGGGGGCCGGCGTAATTGCTGGCGGCTCGAAGCGCAGGCCGGTGGTCCAGATCACTCCGTTCACCGTCAGCCGTTCATCGACCATCACCCCTTCGCCGTCGCTGTGGCGTAGGTCGAGGTGATCGGCGCTGACGGCGGTGACCCGGCTGTGGCAGCGCAGGCGCACGTCGCGGCGTTGCAGGGCCAACAGCGCCTGCTCCCGGCTGAAGGCCCGGGCGTGGGGCAGCAGGCTGGCGCCCTGTTCGATGAGTTCAACAACGGCGCTGCCCGCCAGCAGGTCGGCCAGCTTGCAGGCGAGTTCCACCCCGCTGGGCCCTGCCCCGACGATCGCCAGCCGCTGCAGCGGCCGCCTGGACTGCCGCAGGTGGCTGACCAGCTCCCGGAGCCGTTCCACATCACCGAGGCTGCGGAATCCCTGGCTGTGGGTTTCCACCCCCGGCACCCCGAAGCTGTTGGCGCGACCACCGGTGGCCAGCACCAGCCGGCCGTAGGCGATCCGCCGACCGCCCTGGGTCTGCAGGGTGCGCTGGTCGGTGTCGATCCGCTCCACCCGATCTTGGAGCCAGACCACCCCCCTGCCCCGTAGCAGGGTGTCGTAGCTGGGGGCAATCTCCCAGCGGGCCAGTTCGCCGCTCAGCAGTTCGTAGAGCAGGGGCTGGAAAAGGAAGCGGGGCTGAGGTTCGATCAGCACGATCGGCACACCGGGCCGCAGGCCGGCCAGGGCAAGGGCGGCGTAAAGCCCGCCGAAACCGCCGCCGACGATCACCACCGAAGAGGTTGTGGGCGGGTTGGGGCTGGCAGGGGCCGTGGTCTGGGGCTGGAAGTGACCGTCCATGGTGCAAACCCTACCCAGCAGTTCCCTCGAAAGGCGATGATGGGTTTGTGGTGATTCACCCGGCCGAGGGCGCTGCCAGGCCTTTTGCCAATGCCATCCACAACGCCATCGACTACGCCATCGACGACGTCATCCAAAAGCTCATCCCCAGCCCCTACCTCCGCGCCGGCACAGGTGATGGATGAGCCGCCATCTGCTGCCCCACCCGTCCTTGTCTCCACCGGCGACGCCGAGCTCCTGCCGCCGGACCGCCTTGGTCGGCCGATCCATCTCGCGGCAGCCCGCAGCAGCCTGGAGTTGCTCGATGCCCCCGCGCGGCTGGCCTGGGCCCTTGAGACCTTCGGGGAAGGACTGGCACTCACCAGCAGTTTCGGCATCCAGTCGGCGGTGCTGCTCCACATGGTGAGTGAGCTCAACCAGGCCACCGGCGGAGCCGGCATTCCCGTGGTCTGGGTGGACACCGGCTATCTCCCCGCCGAGACATACCACTACGTGGACCAGCTCTGCGGATTGCTGACGATCAACCTGCAGGTGGCCCAGTCGGAGATCAGTCCTGCCCGCATGGAGGCCCGCCATGGGCGTCTCTGGGAGAGCGGCCTGCTCGAGGATCTGCACCTCTACAACCGCATCCGCAAGGTGGACCCCCTCGATGGGGCCCTGCGGCGGCTTGGCGTGACCTGCTGGGCCAGCGGGGTGCGGGGCGCCCAGACGGGCCATCGCCGGGGTATGCAGGCCCTCGATCCGGTGCGGGGGGCCTGGTCCTTGAGGCCCCTGCTCGCCTGGAGCAACCGCGACATCTACTACTACATGGAGCGTCACGGCCTGCCCCAGCATCCTTTGTTTGAGCAGGGTTATTCCACGGTGGGCGATTGGCACACGAGTGCCCCCGATGACGGCAGCCAGAGTGGACGGGCCACCCGTTTCGGTGGGCTCAAGGAGGAGTGCGGCATCCATCTGCCCGATCTGATCGGCGGCGAGGGCATCTGACGTGACTGGCGGGCCCCCCCGCTGGTTGCTGATCGGCAACAGCCGCTGGCACTGGGCCGAAGCCAGCGCCAGCGGTCTTCGCTGCTGGGACTGCGAGCCCCCTGCCGCTGCCGAGGGGCCCCCGGCGGAGTCACTCCAGGCCTGGGCCGCGGTGGGCCCTCTTCCCGTTGGCACTCTGGCGGCGGAACGTCGCCTGCTGCTGGAGGAGGTGCCGCTTGGGGGCATGCCCCCCTGGCTGGGAATCGATCGGGCCCTGGCCGGTTGGGGGGGCTGGCGGCGGAGCGGAGCGCCGGTGCTCGTGGCCGATGCCGGCACCGTCCTGAGCCTGACGGCGGTGGATCGGCATGGCAATTTCGTCGGCGGACGGCTGGTGGCGGGGCTGGCGCTGCAACTGCGGGCCATGGCCGCGGGCACTGAGCGACTGCCCCAGCTTCAGTGCGAGGCGGTGGAGAGCCGCTCCTGCTGGCCGATCGCCACCGACGAGGCGATGCTGCAGGGCGTGCGCCTGGCCCTGGCCGCAGCCATCACCATGGCGGCCAGGGAACGCCAGGCCCTCGACCCCGACTGCGTTTTGCTGCTGACCGGTGGTGATGCCGCCGACCTCTTCCCCCTGGTCGCCGGGGCCCTCGGCGGGAGCGGATTGGCGGCGGATCGCTTACTGCAGCAGAATCTGCAGCACTCCCCCTGGCTGTGCCTCGAGGCCCTGGCCACGCTGCGGCCCCAGCGGGCGGAGCCGCCAGGCCGCTGAGGGCTTCAGCTCAGCCCCAGGTCCGACAGGATGTCATCGGCCATGGTTTCGGTGTTCACTTTGCGATAGATCAGCTCCAGCTTTCCGTCTGCGTCGATCACAAAGGTATGACGCATCATGCCCATATATTCTTTGCCCATGAATTTCTTGAGCCCGTAGCTTTCGTAGGATGCAGCTACGGGACAGGGCTCTTCATCGGTGAGCAGGGTGAAGGGCAATTCGAATTTATTGATAAACTTTGTATGGCTGCTCGCCCCGTCTTTGCTGATGCCGAGAACGCGGATTCCCTGCTGCTCGAAAGCACCCCAGCGATCGCGGAAATTGCAGGCTTCCTTGGTGCAGCCAGAAGTGTCGTCCTTGGGATAGAAATAAACGACAACCCGTTGACCCCGCAGGGAGGCGAGGCTGATCGATTCTCCGTTCTGGTCGGGCAGGGAGAAGTCGGGGGCGGGATCGCCGATCTGCAGAGCCATGGCCGAAGAGCAACAATGGGGGCAGCCTAAGGGGACCTCTGAACGGCCCGCCGACCTGTCCGCCAACAGGCTCTGACGCCTGGCCATCAGCCCCCCGGACGGCTGGCCATCGGCCTGGCCAGGCTGATGACCGCCCCCACCTCTGGCTGGAGGATCTCGGGGTGGGGCCATCGGGCGGGGCCCAGGCGGCTGGCCTCGGTTCTGCCGCCTCCTCTGCCGGCTGGCTGTCAGAGCGGGAGATCGCCTGGAGTGAGCCCCTGGATCCCGGCATCCGCTGGCGCTATCGCCGCAGCCGATCCCTGTTGCGC
>Ga0208864_1000148_pt1 | contig 22603 bp, 17 predicted proteins | sample CryBogmetaGMA05M_FD_184542 | JGI IMG/M metagenome (GOLD analysis project Ga0208864, IMG submission 184542) | Freshwater microbial communities from Crystal Bog, Wisconsin, USA - MA0.5M (SPAdes) | ecosystem: Environmental > Aquatic > Freshwater > Lake | place: Crystal Bog, Wisconsin, USA...
TGCAGGAGCGGGGCGCGGCCGATGCCGACGCCCCGCTCCTGCAGGCGCTCCTCGAGGCCTTCCCCGACCGGCTCGTGCGGCTGCGGCCGGGCGGGCAGGATCGCGGCACGATGGTCGGCGGCCGCGGCGTGCGGCTCGACGGGTCGCGGGTGCGCGGGGAGCCCTTCTTCCTCGCGATCGACGTCAACGACGCCGGCGGCGAGGTGGGTGTGCGGCTGGCGTCGGCCGTCGATCCGGCGTGGCTCGAGGCCGGGCCCGCCGCGACGTCGATGCTGCGTCACGCCGACGAACTGCTCTACCATCCCTCCCGCCGGCAGGTGGAGGCCCGCCGCCGCACCTACTGGGGCGACCTCGTGATCGCCGAGACGCCGACGGCCGTCCGCGACGCGACGGAGGCCGCCGCGATGCTCGCCCGCGAGGCCGGGCCGCTCCTGTCGCGGCTCCTGCCCGGCGCCGACACCGCGGCCGGCGGCTTCCTCGCCCGTGTCCGCTGGCTCGCCGCCGCCATGCCCGACCTGGACCTGCCGCCGCTCACCGACGCCGACCTCGCGGCCGAACTGCCGGCCATCTGCACGGGCCTGCGGTCGCTCGACGAGATTCCGACCGCCAACTGGCTCGCGGCGCTCCAGGCGCGGGTCGGACACGTGCGGCTCGCCGAGATCGACCGACTCGCGCCGGCGCAGCTCGAGCTCGTCAACGGCCGCCGCTACCGGCTCACCTACGACCCCGGCTCCGCCCCGGTGCTCGCGGCCCGGATCCAGGAGCTCTTCGGGGTGCCGGAGACGCCGCGGGTGGCCGGGGGGAGGGTGCCGGTGCTCCTGCATCTGCTGGGCCCCAACCACCGGCCGCAGCAGGTGACGAGCGACCTGGCGAGCTTCTGGAAGACCACCTACGGCGAGGTCCGCAAGGAGCTGCGGCGGCGCTACCCCAAGCACGCCTGGCCGGAGGATCCGCTGGCCGGCGGCCGCTGATCGGCGCGGCGGCCCGCCGCGGGCGTCGCTGCCCCTCGGCAAGGCCGGAAGCTGTGGCGGCCGTGCCGTTCGCGCGACGCCGGCGCGCCCGCGTGCCAGCGCGCCGGCGGCCGGTCCGATTGACCCGCACCGATTCGCGCGCACCGGAAAATCACGGGTCGTGCGGGGCGTGCCAGCGGTGCCGCGGGAACGGCCGGTGCCAGTTGTGTCTGGTGCGCGGGCGTCGGCCGGGACGCTGAAAAAATCTCCCTGCGGCCGCCGATGCTGCCATGCGTCCGGCAGAGTGGCGGCGCACTGTGCCCCGCCACGGCCGGCCGCGGTTTTTTTCCTTCCCCCCGCTGGAGTCCCCCCTCATGCGTCGCATCGCCCTCGTCATCGCCGTTCTCGCCAGCCTCGTCGTCGCCGGTTCCGCCTCCGCCGAGCAGATGAAGGCCTCCCGTTCGCAGGCGTCCACCGCCGCCCGCAAGGGTCCGGTGGCGAAGCTCGTCGAGCTGGAGCGTCGCAAGAACGAGTGGCTGCGTCAGCAGCTCGGCCGCTGATCGGCCAGCTGCACGCGTCGATCCGCCCGGGGCATCACCGGCCGGCCAACTGGAGAAAACCTCGTGTTTTCGCGGGAGCATGACTCCCGCAGGCTGTTCAACGACAGCCGGCCAGTGCCGCCGTGATGCTCCGGGCGATCGCCTCGGGCGTGCCGGCGATGTCGACCGTGACCGCCCGCTCGTCCGCCGTCGGACGTTCGAGCAGCGCGCATTGACTCGCGAGCAGCGACGGGGGCATGTAGTGCCCGGTGCGCCGCTCGAGGCGTTCGCGGATCAACGACTCGGGCCCGTCGAGATGGACGAGCCGCACGTGCGGCCGGCCGACGCCGATCCGCTCCCGGTAGCTCCGCTTCAGCGCCGAGCAGGCGAGCACCACCCGCCGCCCGTCGCGGCCCGCGGCGTCGACGACGGCCGCCAGACGGTCGAGCCAGGGCAGCCGCTGCGCGTCGTCGAGCGGCACGCCCCGCCGCATCCGCTCGACGTTCTCGGGGGGATGGAAGTCGTCGGCATCGAGAAAGCCGCAGCCCATGTCGCGGGCGACGAGGCGGCCCACCTCGGTCTTGCCGCAGCCGCTCACGCCCATCACGAGCACCACGAGCGGCGGGCCGCCGGCCGGCGACGAAGCGGACTCGGGAGCGGACGACGCCGACGGGTGCGTGGGAGCGGCGGCCATCTGCGACGGGGCGGGGGAGTGCCGGTCGGGCCCCGCGCCACACGACGCCGTGCCGACCTGCCGACGAATCGCCACGATGATAACCGGTGAACGAGTCGCCGGTCAGGCGTCCGTCAGCCGCCCGACACGGCGCCGTGCGGGGGTGCTGCCGCCGTGTGCTATCCTGAAGCTCCCGTTCGCGGATTCACGTCCCATCCCTGCGGGACCGCATGCATGCCATCGGCCATTCAGCCTGACGACGGTGGCTGACGACGGTGGCTGACGACGGCGAACGGCGGATGCGTCGCCGCGGCGGAGTGGGGAGGGTCGCGTGTCGTCCGAAGCGTTCGCCTGGCTCGACGGGCTGCGGGAGTTCGCCGCCGACGCCACGCGACGGCCCCGGGCCGCGGCCGAAACGAGCCCCGCGCAGCGGGCGGCGGAGCGGGCGGTGCTGGCCGCCCACCTCGTCACCTGGCTCGACGGCGCCATGGAGCCGCTCCTCGCGGAACGCGGCCCGGAGCGGCATCCGCCGGCGATCGTGCTCACGACCAGCGCCGCCGGCCTCGCCGCGGCGGCCGACGTGCTGGGCCGCGACGATCCGCTCACGCGGGAACGCCGGCCGCGGTTCGCCGCCGTCACCGAACTCGACTACCGGCTCTGGTGCCACCGGCACCCCGATCCCGACCACCGCCTCCACGTCAACCACTGGAGCTGGATCAAGACCCGGGTGCCGGAGCAGCGCTGGCCGGCGTTCGCCCGCCATCGGCTCGGGCCGGGCGAGTGCTACTGGCTGCACCGCACCGGCACCGTGGGGGCGGGGAACGAGCGGAGGTTCTGCCACCTCTGGAAGTGGAATGGCGTCATGGCCGTGCTGCTCGAGCCCTTCGTCGCCGAGCGGGTGGGCGGGCTTTGAGGACAGGCCGCCAACGAGCACGGAGCGAGCACGAAGGACGTGCTCCAAGGGGCGGCACACGCCGGCAGCGGCCCGGCGAGCGCCGCGTCCGCGGTCAGGGCGCGAGCCGCTCGACCCGCCACGGGCCCGAACCGTCGCGGTGGAACCGCAGCCGATCGTGGAGCCGGCTCGGCCGGCCCTGCCAAAACTCGATCCGCTCGGGCACGAGCCGGAAGCCGCCCCAGTGGTCGGGCCGGGGGATCGCCGCGTCGTCGGGATGCTCCGCCCGGAAACGGGCGAAGAGCTGCTCGAGAGCCGCCCTGTCGGGGATCACCTGGCTCTGCGGCGAGCCCCAGGCGCCGATCCGGGACGTGCTCGGGCGGGTCTTGAAGTAGGCGTCGCTTTCGGCCGCGGTCGTCCGCTCCACCCGCCCCTCGATCCGCACCTGCCGTTCCACCTCGGCCCAGTGGAAGGTGAGCGCGGCATGGGGATTGGCCGTGAGTTCCCCCCCCTTGCGGCTCTCGTAGTTGGTGTAGAAGCAGAAGCCACGGTCGTCGAAGCCGCGCAGGAGCACGATCCGCGCCGAGGGGCGGCCGTCGGGCGTGGCCGTCGAGAGCGTCATCGCCTCGGGCTCGGGCAGACCGGCCGCGACGGCGGCGTCGTACCAGGCGGCGAACTGGCGGATCGGGTCGCGGTCCACGGTGGACTCGTCGAGCGTACCCTGCTCGTATTCCTTGCGGGCATGGGTCGATCTCGGCTGCATCGGGGCTCCAACTCGGCGACGCGTGACGGGGGATGGCACGTCGGCGGCGGCCGACGCGGCGTGGCGGCGACGCCACACCACAGGAATCGTAGCCGCTGGACCGGTCGGCACCCGTGGGCCGCCGGCGGAATTGCGATTTTTCCGGGCGTGCGGTAGGTTCCGCGTGACCTTTGCACCCGGCGGACGCACCCGATGACACCCCGTATCCTCGTTTCGACCACCTCCTTCCAGGACACGCCCGGCCCCCACCATGCGGCGCTCGCCGAAACGGGCTGGGAGATCGTCACCGCCCGCGGCCCGCTCTCGGAGGCCGACACGCTCGCCGCCGTCGGCGCCGTCGACGGCTACATCTGCGGCGACGACATGATCACGCGGGCGGTGCTCGAGAAGGCCCGGCCGCGACTCAAGGTGCTCAGCAAATACGGGATCGGCGTCGACAAGATCGACGTGGCCGCCTGCACGGCGCTGGGCATCCCGCTGCTGTTCACGCCCGGCGTCAACCACACCACCGTCGCCGAGCACACGTTCCTGCTGCTCTTGGCGATCGAGAAGCACCTGCTCTTCCACACCGATTCGACCCGCTCCGGGGGCTGGAAGCGGCAGACCGGGCACGAGCTGCTCGACAAGACGATCGGCGTCGTCGGCATGGGGCGGATCGGCAAGGAGGTGGCGATCCGGGCCCGGGCGTTCGGCATGCAGGTCATGGGCTACGACCTCTACTGGGACGACGCCTTCGCGGCCCGCCACGGCGTGTCCCGCGCGGCGACGCTCGACGAGGTGTTCGCCGCCGCCGACTACCTCTCCCTGCACACGAATCTCACGCCGGAGACCCGCGACCTCCTCCGCGCCGCGACGATCGCGAAGCTCAAGCCCGGCGTGGTGATCGTGAACTGCGCCCGCGGGGAGATCGTCAACTCCGCCGACATGGCCGCCGCGCTCGCCGCGGGCCGGGTGCGCGGCTACGGCACCGACGTGCTCGACGAGGAGCCGCCCCGGCAGGGCCATCCCCTCACGAACCTCCCCAACTGCGTCGTCACGCCCCACATCGGCTCGCGGACGCACGAGAGCGTGCAGCGGCAGGCGATGGCGGCCGTGACGAACCTGCTGCGGGCCATGCGGGGCGAGCCGCCCCTGGCCCAGATCAATCCCGAGGTGCCGGTGGTGAAGGTCGTCTGACCGCCACCGCGTGCCGAGCCATCACGGAGCCGCGCCCGGACCCATGTCGGAAACCTTCTTCGTCGTGCCGGTCGAGGCCCACGAGCACCTCGTCCGCTCCGCCTACGTCCACCGCGGTTTCGACGCGGCCGAGGCCGAGCACGCCGCGAAGCTCGCCACCGCCGCCACCCGGCACGGCATCCGCACCCACAACGCCATCAAGGCGCTCCACCTCGACGAGCTTTTCGGCTCGAAGGCGGGCGGCTGCGTGCCGCGGGCGGCGGTGCGGCGGCTGCCGGGCCGGTTCGACGCGGCGGAGGTCTGGGACGCCGGCAAGAAGCTCGGGCAGGCGGTGGCCTGGGAGGCGATCGACACCTGCATGCGGCTGGCCGACCGCCACGGCACCGGCACGGTGTCGGTGGACAACGCCTTCCACTATCTCTGGGGAGGCGGCTACGTGATGGAGGCCGCCCGTCGCGGCTACATCGCCTACACCAACTGCACCGCGTCGCTGGCGGAGGTGGTGCCCTTCCGCGGGTCGCACCCGACGCTCGGCACCAATCCGCATTCCTGGGGCTTCCCCACGACGGAGGCCGTCGGCTTCCCGATCGTGATCGACTGGGCCACGAGCGTGATCGCGATGGGCCGCGTGCAGCAACTCAAGCGGGAGGGCAAGCCGCTGCCACACAACGCGGCGGTCGACCGCGCGGGCCGCCCCACGACCGACCCGGCGGAGGCGGTGTCGCTCCTCCCCTTCGGCGACCACAAGGGCTACGGGCTCTCGCTCATCAACGAGATCGTGGCCGGCTTCATCGGCGGCTCGCTCCCCACGCTCCGTAGCCGCGGGGCCGTGCCCGGCGAGAAGCAGTCGTGCGCCTTCTTCTTCCAGGTCATCCACCCCGAGGCGATCTCCGGCGGCGCCTTCGCCGGCGGCCGCACGCAGGCCGCCAACGTCAAGGCGGTGCTCGCCGACATCCTCGGCCACGGCAACGAGTCGTGCATGCTGCCCGGCCAGATCGAGGCCGAGGCCGCCGCGCGGAGCGCGAAGGCCGGCGGCCTGCTCTTCTCCGCGGCGGAGGTGGAAGCCTTGAACGAGATCGCCCGCGAGGCCGGCGTGCCGCCGCTCGACACGGCCCGCCTCCCGACCGCCTGACGACCTTCCCCGACTCGCCCCGACCGCGCCGCACGACCGCGCCGCACGACCGCGCCGTTAGCCGGGCCCCCGCCGGCCCCGCGGATGCACGGCCGGCGACGGCCACCCCTAAACCACCGAAAGGAACCCCATGTCGCTGCCCCTCAAGCCCCGTGAATCGTGCGCGTTCGATCAGGTGTCGCTCGGCGAGATCATGCTCCGCCTCGACCCGGGGGAGGGCCGCATCCGCACGGCCCGGCAGTTCGCGGCCTGGGAGGGAGGGGGCGAATACAACGTGGCTCGAGGGCTGCGGAAGTGCTTCGGCCTCCGGACGGCGGTGGTGTCGGCCTTCGTGGACAACGAGGTGGGCCACCTCATCGAGGACTTCATCATGCAGGGGGGCGTCGCCACCGACTTCCTCGTCTGGCGTCCCGACGACGGCATCGGCCGTAGCGTGCGCAACGGGCTCAACTTCACCGAGCGGGGCTTCGGCATCCGCGGCGCGGTGGGCGTGCCCGACCGGGGCAACACGGCGGCCAGCCAACTGAAGCCGGGCGACGTCGACTGGGACGGGCTCTTCGGCCGGCACGGCGCCCGCTGGTTCCACACCGGCGGCATCTTCGCCGCGCTCTCCCCGACCACCGCGGCGCTGACGATCGAGGCGGTGCAGGCCGCGAAGCGGCACGGCACGATCGTGTCGTACGACCTCAACTACCGCCCGAGCCTCTGGAAGAGCATCGGCGGGCAGGCGAAGGCCCGCGAGGTGAACCGCGAGATCGCCCGCCACGTGGACGTGATGATCGGCAACGAGGAGGACTTCACCGCCTCACTGGGATTCGAGGTCAAGGGCGTCGACCACTCGCTCTCGGCGCTCGACACGACGGCCTTCAAGCGGATGATCGAGACGGCGGTGAAGGAGTTTCCCAACTTCAAGGTGGCGGCCACGACGCTCCGCCGCGTGATCACGGCCACGAAGAACGACTGGAGCGCGATCCTCTGGCACGACGGCCGCTTCCATGACAGCCGCGCCTATCCGGAACTCGAGATCCTCGACCGGGTCGGCGGCGGCGACAGCTTCGCCAGCGGCCTGGCCTTCGGATTCCTCGAGTTCAACGACCCGCAGAAGGCGGTCGAGTACGGCGCCGCCCACGGGGCGCTCGCGTCGACGACGCCGGGCGACACGTCGATGGCGACGCGTCAGGAGGTCGAGAAGCAGATCGCCGGCGGCGGCGCCCGCGTGGTGCGGTAGGCCGCCGGTTCCGTTCGTTCCCGTCACGGTGACGCCCGGGGCCGCTCGCCGGACGTTCGCCTCCGCCCAGTGTTGCTTGATTCCGGGCCCGCGGGGCCTGGAATATCGCTCCCACGAATCGAGGTGAACTCGATTCGCTCCGCTGGGCCTCCGCTCTCTCGAAGCCGGCTGCGCTCCGCCATCCATGGCTCCGCTTGCCGCCTACGCCGTCTCACGGGGCAACGGGCAGCCCCTTCACCGGATTGCAGGAGCACTGCGATCCGCCCTGACAGATGCCCGAGATGTCCCCCTTGCCGTCGAGGCGCGGGGGGGTCGGCGAACGCTTCCCGAGTGGAGGCCGCCCCGGCCGAACGAGGAGACTTTTGCCGCCCCCCCTCGCCGTGGATTGACCACAGCGGGTCACCCGCACGTGCGATCCCGTCAGCGTGACGCCCGGGGCCGCCCGCCGCCCCGCTCGCCGGACGTTCACTCCGGCCAGTGTTGCTTGATTCCAGGCCCGCGGGGCCTGGAATGTCGCTCCCGCGAATCGAGGTGAACTCGATTCGCTCCGCTGGGCCTCCGGCTCTCTCGAAGCCGGCTCACGGGGCAACGGGCAGCCCCTCCACCGGATTGCAGGGCACTCGGCACGGCCGTCCAGTGCGATGGCCGGCCGTCAGGCCCGGCGGACGAGCGGACGGCCGAGCATGCGGTCGAGCGAGTCGCTCGTCTGGTACACGAGCGCCTCGGGGTAGTGCGGCCAGGGATGGAAATACTCGAACGTCACCCACCCGCGGTAGCCGACGTCGTCGAGCGACCGCATCACGGCCGGCCAGTTCGTCGTGCCGTCGAGCAGCGGCCGGAAGGTCTCGAGCGAGTAGTCGGTGCCCTTCTTGGTGTATTCCTTCAAGTGGACGTTCTTGATCCGCTTCCCGAGCACCGGGATCCAGTGCTCGGCGTACTGGAACATCGCGATGTTGCCGGTGTCGAAGTGCACCTGCACGTGCGGACTCGCGAAACGGTCGACGAAGGCGTTCATCTCCATCGGCGTCATCAGGAAACCGTTGAAGAAGATGTTCTCCATGTTGAGCGTCACCTTGAGCTTCTCGGCCTGCGGCACGAGCGCCGTCACGGCCTCCACCGCCCGCCGCTCGCAGACGTCGTTGGGCACGGGCTCGTGGTCGTCCCGCCAGGGGATGTGGACCGCGCCCGGCACGACGAGCACGTTCTCGACGCCCATCGTGCCGGCGGCCCGGGCGATGAGGCCGGCGAGCTCGAGACCCCGGGCCCGCTTCGCGGGGTCGTTGCTCGTGAGGGGGTAGGGCCAGAAGAGAAACGAGCAGAGGCCGCTGATCTGGATGCCGATCCGGTCGGCGAGCTGACGGATGGCCACGAGGTCGCGGTCGGAGGCCTTCGGGGAGAGGTCGTTGTCGAGGTCGTAGTTGAGCTCGATGCCGTCGAAGCCGGCGTCCTTGGCCAGCCGCAGGCACTCCTCGAGCGTCATCCGGCCGGGGTAGGGGAAGGCCCAGAGGTTGATCGACTTCTTCAGCGGGTAGGCCCGTGGCGAGGCCCGCCGGTCGTCGGCCGCCTGCGTCGGGGCGGCCTCCGGCGGCGCCGCGGCTCCCGAGGCCGGCGTGCCGGTGGCGGTCGGCTTGCCGCTGCCGGTCGGCGCGTCAGCGGCGGCGGGCGTGGCGACGGCGCCCACGGCGGCGAGTCCCGCGGCGAGCGCGGCGCGGCGGTCGAGGCGGGTGTTCTGGGCGAGCGGCCGCGAGAAGCCCTCGTCGGTGGGCATGGCGGGATGCTCCGGTGCGGGGGAGGAAATGGGGACGGTGAGGGGAAACCGGGCGTGACGACCGGCCACGGGCCGGGCGGATGGAGCCGGAGGGGCCGAGGCCGTATAGTCTGCCGCAGTTCACGCCCCCGCGGAAGGGATGCAGCGATGCCGCGACCGACCGACGTCCACGCCATCGGCGCCGCCGTACACCTGATCCCGGTGCGGACGCGGATGCCGCTGAAGTTCGGCGCCCAGGTGGTCGAAGGTGTGACCTGCGGCCGCGTGGCGGTGGAGGTGGAGGACGGCTCCGGCCGCCGGGCCGTGGGCTGGGGCGAGACGCCGTTGAGCGTGAGCTGGGGCTGGCCGTCGGCCGCCGACTACGCCTGGCGCGAGGCGACGATGGTGCGGCTCCTCTGCCGGGCCGCGGCGGCCATCGCCGGCTTCGACCACCGCGGCCACGCGCTCGAGATCGGCCACGAGTTCCGCCACCACGTCCTCGACGGCCTGGCCACGGAGGCCGCCGCCGGCGGTCCCGAGCCGGTGCCGGAACTCGCGCGGCTGATCTGCATGAGCGCCGTCGACCTCGCCCTCCACGACGCCTTCGGCCGCGTGCACGACATCGACGTCTTCGCCACCTACGGCGGCGAGCACCTCTCCCGCGACCTCGCCGACCTGATGGGGGGCGAGCGGGCGTTCCGGGGCCGGTTCCCGGCCGACTTCCTCGCCCGGAAGCCCGTCACGACGATGCCGGCCTGGCACCTCGTCGGCGGCCTCGATCCGCTCGACGCCGAGGACCTCACGGGCGGCGAACCGCGGGACGGCCACCCCGTGCTCCTCGCCGAATGGATCGAGGAGGACGGCCTGGAATGCCTCAAGGTGAAGCTCCGCGGCGACGACGCCGACCGGGACATCGACCGGCTGATCCGCGTGGGGGAGGTCGGCATCCCCCGGGGCGTGAAGCATCTCTGCGCCGACTTCAACTGCACGGTGAAGGACGTGGCCTACGTGCACGAGGTGCTCGACGCCGTCGCCGCCTGCAGCCCCGAAACGGCGGCCCGGCTGCTCTACGTCGAGCAGCCGTTTCCCTACGACCTCGCGGCCAACCCGATCGACGTCACGAGCCTCTCCGCCCGCACCCGGCTCTTCCTCGACGAGAGCGCCCATGACTGGCGGCACGTCGCGGCCGGCAGGAAGCTCGGCTGGAACGGCGTCGCGCTCAAGACCTGCAAGACGCAGTCGGGGGCGCTCCTCTCGCTGGCCTGGGCACGGGCCCATGGCATGGACATCATGGTGCAGGACCTCACGAACCCGATGCTCGCGGCGATCCCGCACCTGCGACTGGCCGCCCACGCCGACACGCTCGCCGGCGTGGAGACCAACGCGATGCAGTTCTATCCGGACGCCTCGCGGCCCGAGGCCGCCGTGCACCCCGGGATCTACCGGCGGCGCCGGGGCCGCGTCGATCTCGGCAGCCTCGCGGGGCCGGGATTCGGGATGCGGGTCGAGGAGATCGGCCGCACGCTGCCGGCGCCGGCGATCGCGGTGGGGTCGCTCGCGGGGAACGGCTCGGAACGCTGAGTCGGACCGGGCGGCAGGGCCGGCGGGCGGTGTGGACACGGCGGAAACCTGACACGAGCGGGGGGCGTGGACGATGCGACACGGTAGGGAACGGATCGCGGGCCGGCCCGTGGGCATGGCGGTGGCCTGGCTCCTGCTCGGCGGCCTCGCGGCGGCAACCGAGGGCACGCCCTTCCGCCTCGGGATCATCGGCCTCGACACCTCTCACGCGACCGCGTTCACGAAGCTCTTCAACGACGCCTCCGATCGGGACCACATCCCCGGATTCCGGGTCGTGGCCGCTTATCCCCACGGCAGCCGCGACATCCCGTCGAGCGTCGGCCGGATCCCCGAGTACACCCGCACCGTGGCCGGCATGGGCGTCGAGATCGTCGACGACCTGTCGGCGCTCGTCGCGCGGGTCGACGGCGTGCTGCTCGAAACCAACGACGGCCGGCCCCACCTCGAGCAGGCCGCCGTGGTGATCGCCGCCGGCAAGCCGCTCTTCATCGACAAGCCGGTGGCGGGATCGCTCGCCGACTGCGTCGCCATCTACCGGCTGGCGGCGGAGAAGGGGGTGCCCGTGTTCAGCGCGTCGGCGCTGCGGTTCGCGGCGGGCAGCCAGGGGGTGCGTGGCGGATCGATCGGCGAGGTGACCGGCTGCGACACCTTCTCGCCCTGCAGCCTCGAGCCGACCCACCCCGACCTGTTCTGGTACGGCATCCACGGCTGCGAGGCGCTCTACACCGTGATGGGGCCAGGCTGCCGGACCGTGTCGCGCACGCACACCGACGACTTCGAGCAGGTGACGGGGGAGTGGAGCGGCGGCCGGATCGGCACCTTCCGGGGCATCCGCCGCGGCAAGGGGGGCTACGGTGGCACGGCCTTCGGCACCAATGGCGTCGCGGCCGTCGGCGGCTTCGACGGCTACGCGCCCCTGGCACGGGCGATCGCCGACTTCTTCACGACGGGCAAGGCCCCGGTGGCCGCCGAAGAGACGATCGAGCTCTACGCGTTCATGGCCGCCGCCGACGAGAGCCGGCGGGCCGGCGGCGGGCCGGTCAGGGTGGCCGACGTGCTCGAGCAGGCGAATGCCGCGGCCGCCGGGCGACTGGCGGCGATCAGGGGGGCAAAGCCCTGACGGGGACCACTGACGGCAGCCGCGCCCGCGGAAGCGCCGCCCCAGGGAACACCGCCGGCACCTCCGCTTCGCGACCGGCTCACGCCGCCGTCTCACTCCGCCGGCTTGCGCACGTAGATGCCGTCGGCCGTGAGCTGGATCACGGGGATCGCCAGCTTCGCGTCGAAGACGCCCTGGCCGCGAACGACGACGTCGGAGCCCTTCTGGATGCCGAAGAGCTTGCGGGCGTCCACCGGAATCACCTTGCCGTCGGGCCCGAGAAACTGCACCGCCGTCATCGGCGCGTTCGCCTGCCGCTTTTTGCAGAACGGGCAGTTGTCGTTGTCGTGTCCCGGCTTCTTCGCATGATCGTCGGCGGGGATCTCGAGGAGGACGAACGACGCCTTGTTCTCGAGGAAGGGATCCATGCCGCGGGCGCCGACACGGCCCGCGAGCACCACCGTCTGCGGGGTCTTCGTGAGCTTCTGCTTGGCCGCCGTCGGCGTCACCGCACCGTCCGGCTCCGTGGGCAGCAGGAGTTGGCCCCGGGCCGCGGCCGGATCGATGTCGAGCCCGTGGGCCGGCACCGCCGGCAACACCGCCGCGAGGGCGACGCCCAGCAGGCCCGCCGCCAGGAGCCTCGCGGAGCCAAACCGACACGCCGCCGTCGCGCTCGTCGTCATGGTCACTGCCGTCATCGTACGCACCTCCGTGTTGAACGTGTTCCGCGCCGTCAGGCGGCCGGCAGGCAGTAGATAACGTGGGTAAACAGCCTGCGCGGTCGCATGGATGCTCTCGCGGGAGCGCAGCTCCCATGAAAACCGTGTGTTTTCAGCCGTGAAAAAACGTCCGGAGGACTTTTTCCACGGACGGCTAACGGGCGATCCCCTTGAGCGTCTTGACCGCCTCGCCGACCCGGCCGCCGAGCGACTCCATGTCGACCTTCTTGATCGCCTCGGCCCCCTCGTGCACGGCCGCATCGAGCGTGTCGAAGCAGGCGAAGATCTCCTCGAGCGCCTTCTTGCCGGCCGCCTCGGCCTCGGCCGCCGGCTTCTCCTTGGCCAGCAGCCCCTCGAGGTCCTCGAGGAGGTGACCCACCATGTGCACCCGGTCGTCGGCCTTCTCGTGCTCCCCGGCGGCGAGCGCGGTCTTCACCTCGGTCCATGTCGACTCGAGTTCGGCCAGCCCTGCGGCGAGTGTCTCGGGGTGCTTGTGCCCGCCCGCCTCGGCGGAATCGGCGCGCGCCTTGGCGTCGTGGTCGTGCCCGGCGTGGTCGTGTCCGGCATGATCATGGGCGGCGGTCGCCGCCGGCTGTGGCCGCGCCGGCGGGGCCGCGGCCGGATCGCACCCGGTGAGCGTCAGGCACGCGGCGGCGAGGCACGCCGCCGGGAGGATCGCCGTGGACATCTGAAATCGGATCATCGCGGTGCTCCGGGCAGGATCGGTGACGGCAGGGGGAGGGCATCCGGCGACCGCCATGCGGTCCGCGGCCGAACCCCCGCAGAATACCGCGGGGCGGATGATTGAAAAAGGCGGAAGGCGACGCCGCTCCCGGCAGCCGGCCGGCACGGCCGCCGATCCCGGCCCGGGGGCGGCGGCGCCGGCGATCGTCACCCCGGCGGCGCGAAGGAGAGGAGCCGCGTCGCGGGGGCCGCCGCCGCCACCATGCAGACGAACGACCGCTCCTTGAGCTCCATCGGCTTCGTCACGTCCACCGGCGGCCCATTGCCGTCGACGTGGATGTCGTCCGGCGGGGACCGGCCGGTGTCGATGAACAGCCGCCACGGCAGCGACGCGATCGCCTCCGGCCGCGGGAAGCGGAACTGTCGCGGCAGCGACCCCGCATGGGTGAAGACGAGCACGTGCCGCGGCGTGCCCTCGAAGCCCCCCGCCGCGTCCTGCTCCCGCAGGAGCCGCTCGCGGCAGGGCGCGCCGAAGAAGCAGACCAGGCTCGCGTCGGCCGCGTACCAGTCGACGTGGCTGCCCTCCGGCGAGAACCATTCCACGTCCGGCAGCCCGCCGTCCTCGCAGGCGCCGCCGACGAGGAAATCCCGGCGGCGGAGCGTGGGGTTGCCGAGGCGGAACTTCACCAACTCCCGCACGAAGCGCACGAGATCGCCGTGGCGGTCGACGAGACTCCAGTCGAACCACGAGAGCGGGTTGTCCTGGCAGTAGGCGTTGTTGTTGCCCTGCTGCGTCCGCCGGCACTCGTCGCCGGCGAGCAGCATCGGCACGCCCTGGCTCACGAGGAGCGTGGCGAGCATGTTGCGGATCTGCCGGACGCGGATCTCCTCGATGTCGGCCCGCCGGGTCGGCCCCTCGATGCCGTAGTTGTCGGAGAAGCTGTTGTTGTCGCCGTCGCGGTTGCCCTCGCCGTTGGCCTCGTTGTGCTTGTCGCGGTAGGTGACCAGGTCGCTGAGCGTGTAGCCGTCGTGCGAGGTGACGAAGTTGATGCTGTGGTAGGGCTGCCGGCCGTCGTCGCCGTAGAGGTCGCTCGAGCCGGCCAGCCGCGTCGCCAGGTGGCCGGTCTGGGCGTAGTCGCCCCGCCAGTAGCGGCGCACGTCGTCGCGGTAGCGGCCGTTCCACTCCGCCCACCGCAGGCTGGCGAACGACCCCACCTGGTAGGCGCCGGCCGCGTCCCACGCCTCGGCGATGATCTTCGTGTCGGCGAGCATGGGATCCTCGGTGATCAGCTCGACGATCGGCGGATTCGGTAGCAGGTCGCCGTTGCGGTCGCGGGAGAGCACGCTCGCCAGGTCGAAGCGGAAGCCGTCGACGTGATAGTTGTGCACCCAGTGCCTCAGGCAGAGGAAGATCAGCTCGCGGACGATCGGGTGGTTGCCGTTGATCGTGTTCCCGCAGCCGGTGTAGTTGCGGTAATGGCTGCCGCCGTCGCCGAGCATGTAGTAGACGCGGTTTTCCAGCCCCTTGAAGGAGAAGGTGGGGCCGAGGTTGTTGCCCTCGGCGGTGTGGTTGAAGACCACGTCGAGGATCACCTCGATGCCCGCGGCGTGCAGCGCGCGGACCATCTCCTTGAACTCGCGGACCTGGCAGCCCGGCTCCGTGCCCGCCGCGTAGCCGCGGTGGGGCGCGAAGAAGGCCATCGGGTCGTAGCCCCAGTAGTTGAACCGCTCCGGCCGCACCCCGTCGGGCAGCTCGGTGGGATACTCGTGCACGGGCATGAGCTCCACGGCGGTCACGCCGAGCGACTTGAGGTAGGGGATCTTCTCGATCACGCCGAGGTAGGTGCCGGGATGGGTCACGCCGCTCGACGGGCTGGCGGTGAAGCCCCGCACGTGCAGTTCGTAGATCACCGTGTCGGCGAGGCCGCGCCTGAGGTGCCGGTCTCCCTGCCAGTCGAAGAAGTCGTCGACGACCACGCTCTTCGGGGGACGGATGACGCCGTCGCCCCCGGGGAGGAAGCGGCCGGCGAGCGCCCGCGAGTAGGGGTCGATGAGTCGGGCGCTGCCGTCGAAGAGCTGACCGTGCTCGGGGTCGTAGGGGCCGTCGGCCTGGAAGTGGTAGAGCTGGCCGGGGCCCAGCCGCGGCACGAACACGCTCCAGATGTCGCCCCAGCGGTCCTTGGCCGGATCGAGGGCGATCACCTCGACCGGCTCGGGATCGTCGACCCGGTCGTAGAGCAGCACCCGCATCGCCGTCGCCGAGCGGCTGTAGACCACGAACTGCACCCCCCGCTCGCGGCCGGGGCCGGCCTCGTGGAGCACGGCCCCGTAGGGCAGGGGATGGCTGAACTGCAGCGGGGGCAACGGCAGCTCGGCGTGAGCCCTGCGCGCGGTGGCTGGCGTGATCCGGGATGGCATGGGGCCATGATAGCCTCGGGCCCCGGCCCCCGCGGGTTTCCCCCGGCGCCGACCGCGTGTCGCCGCGGCGCGGCGGCCGCAGGCTTGCGGGACGGCTCCGGCGGGGGATGATACGGGCGTGAGCGGAGCCACCTACTCAAGCGCCGGCGTCGATCTCGAGCTCTACCGTGAGGGTATGGCCCGGCTGCCCGCCCACATGCGCCGCACGCAGTGCCCGCGGGTGATGAGCCCCGAGGGGGGCTTCGCGGCCCTCTTCCAGCTCGACTTCAAGGGGCTCTTCAGCCGCGGCTACGAGGACCCGCTGCTCGTCTCCTGCACCGACGGCGTGGGCACCAAGCTCAAGGTGGCCGTCGCCGCGGGCGTGCACCACACCGTGGGCGTCGACCTGGTGGCGATGAGCGTCAACGACTGCCTCTGCACCGGCGCCGAGCCGCTCTTCTTCCTCGACTACGTGGCGATGTCGAAGGACGACCCGAACCTGCTCGAGCAGATCGTGCGGGGCATCGCCGACGCCTGCGTGGAGTGCGAGTGCGCGCTGGTCGGCGGCGAGACGGCGATCCTGCCCGACATGTACCAGGGGGGCGACTACGACCTGGCCGGCTTCTGCGTGGGCGTGGTCGAGCGGCGGCGGCTCGTGGACGGCCGGCAGATCCAGCCGGGCGACGTGGCCCTGGGCATCGCCTCGAGCGGGCTGCACTCCAACGGCTACAGCCTCGTGCGGAAGGCGGTCTTCGACCTGGGGGGCCTGTCGGGCGACGACCGGGTGGCCGAGCTCGGCGGCCGCACGGTGACCGACGTGCTGCTCACGCCGACGCGGCTCTACGCCCGGCCGGTGAAGGCGGTGCTGCGGCACTACCGCGTCAAGCAGGTCGTGCACGGCATCGCCCACATCACCGGCGGCGGGCTCGTCGAGAATCTCGCGCGGATCGTGCCCGCGAACGTGCAGGTGCGGCTCGAGCGCGGATCGTGGGAGGTGCCCCCGGTGTTTCCCTGGGTGCAACGGCTCGGGAAGATCGCCGCCGACGAGATGGAGCGGGTGTTCAACATGGGCGTGGGCCTCGTGCTCGTGGTGTCGCCCCACTTCGCCGACAGCATCAAGAGCCAGCTCGCCGACCTGGGCTTCCCGGCCGCGCAGATCGGCACGGTGCGGGCCGCGACGCCGGCCGAGCAACGCGTGGTGCTCGGGTAAGCAGCCGGAGAAAAAGTCCTCCGGACGTTTTTCCACGGATGCACACGGCCGGCGCACCGCGGGCACCGTGACGACGGGTCCCGTGCCCCGGCTCGGCGTCCAGGCGCACCCCGGACCGGTGCATCCGGGCCCCGGACGCCCGCACCGCCGCGGCCGCCGCGTCAGACGCCGTCGATGCGGTAGCCCTTCCGGCTCTCCCGCCCGAGGAAGCTCGCGGCCTGCGGGTCGCCGACGATCTGCCGGGTGGCCGGATCCCAGGCGATCTCACGGCCCAGCCGCATGGCGATGTTCGACAGGTGGCAGATCTCGAGCATCCGGTTGTGCGACCAGACGTCGGAGATCGGCTGCTTGCGCGACCGCATCGCCGCGATGAAGTTGGCGGTGTGGTTCGCGCTCACCGGGCCGCCGTACACCTCCTCGATCGCCCCCTCCGGCAGCGGCTTGTCCTTCAGCTCCTCGACCGGGGTGCCCGTGATCTTGCCGCGGTTGACGAAGAACCTCCCCTTCGTGCCCTCGAAGAGGATGCCGTTGTCGCCGCCGCTCGTGATGATCATCTCCACGTCGCCGGGCATCGCCACGCGGATCGTGAACTCCGTCGCGGCGTTGTACTGGTCGGCGACGGTCGGGTGGCCGTCCTTGTAGGGCACCGGCAGCGTGTACTCCACCGGCGTCACGCGGCTCGGGCCCGTGTCGGTGGCGCCGAGCGCCCAGCAGGCGATGTCGACGTGGTGGGCGCCCCAGTCGGTGAGCTTGCCCCCCGAGTATTCGTGCCAGTTGCGGAACGCGTAGTGGCAGTTGCTGAAGAGCGGCACGCCACCGCCGTAGCCCTTCCGCAGCTCGGGCAGCGCCCGGTAGGGCACCGCCGGCGCCGGGCCGAGCCACATGTCCCAGTCGAGGCCGCTGGGCACCGGCACCGCGGGGATCACCGGCGAGGGCTCCATGAACTGGATGCCGCAGGTCACCTTCTTCACGGTGCCGATCCGGCCGTGCCGCACGAGCGCCACCGCCTGGAGGAACCGCGCGTCCGACTCGGTGCGCTGCATCGTGCCCACCTGGAAGACGCGGCCCGTCTCCTTCACCACCCGCTCGATCAGCTTGCCCTCGTCGATCGTCAGCGTGAGCGGCTTCTCGCAGTAGACGTCCTTGCCGGCGCGGAGCGCCTCGACCGCGATCTTCGTGTGCCAGTGGTCGGGCGTGGCGATCATCACCGCGTCGATGTCCTTGCGGTCGAGGATCCGTCGGTAGTCGCCGTACGCGTCGGGCTTCCGCCCCTGGCCCTTCTCGACCTTGGCGACGTTGTCCGCCAGCACGCCCGCGTCGACGTCGGCCAGCGCCGCGAAATCGGCGAACTTCAACGACTTCTCCGTGATCGTCCAGCCCTGGTTGCGCAGGCCGATCGTCGCGAACACCGGCCGGTCGGCCGGTGCCTCGGCAGCGCCGGCGAGCCGCGGCACGGGGGCGAGCGAGGCGGCCGCAACGGCGGCCGAGGAACGGCGGAGAAACCCACGGCGGGAGTCGCGAAGCGGCGGCATGGCAGAGGTCCTTGGGGGAGGCGGCACCGCGGCCCCGAGGCCGTCTTCATCCGACTGCCGGGCGCGGTGCCGATGCCGCCGGGCGGCTCCAAGAATACGGAGGGCCGTGCCGCATCCGCAACTGGCCGCCCGGCGACGCTCACCCGCCCGGCAGGGCGTCGTCGAGGCAGTCGAACATCGGCGCGGCGGCGGCCGTCCCGGTCGCTGACGAACGCCCGGCATCCCGCGAGCACGACGTCGTCGGGTGCCGAGCCCACGTCGAACGTCCGCAGCACCGCGCCCGTGGCGGTGTCGATCACGAGGTGCCGGTTCGAGAGGTTGCCGCCGACGGAGAGCCGCCCGCCGTCAACGCGGCGTCAGTGGCCGGCCGCCGCGGGCTTGGCGGCGGCGCGGATCTCGCTCGCGCCCCCGCGTGAAGGTCCCGCCCGTCGGATCGCCTCGAGCACCTGCGATTCCGTGATCAGATCGCGCAGCACGATCGGGTCGGCCGGCCCGTCGCCCGGCCCGGCGGCGGGGAACAGGGCGAGCACCGGGATCGAACGGCTTTCGAGGCTCTCGAGCATCGTCTTGATCTCCGGCGAGCCGTCGGTCCAGTCGGCGAGCAGCGGCACCACGCCGTTCCGCTCGATTTCCTCCCTGACCCGGCTCGTCTCGATCGCGGTGGCGAGGTTGTACTTGCAGGTCATGCACCAGTCGGCGGAGAAGTCGACGAGCACGGTGGCCCCGCGACGGCGGAGGTCGGCGAGCCGCTCCCGCGAGAAGGGTTCCCAGGGGATCACCGACGTGACGGGGCCGAGGAAGGTGAACGCGAGGCCGCCGACGAGACCGACGATGCCCGCGGCCTGCACCCATCTGCCGAAGCCCACCTGGCCGCCTCCCGCCTCCTGCGCCCGCCCGATCCACCAGCAGGCGGCCCAGATGCCGACGAGCAGGGCGAACGTCGGCACGAACCAGTCGTGCTGCAGGAACGTGAACAGGAAGACGACGGTGCCGAGCATCACGAAGCCGAGCACCTCCTTGAGCGTCTCCATCCAGGCCCCCGGCCGCGGCAGGAAGCGGACGAGCCCGGGAAACAGCCCGACGAGCATGTAGGGCAGGGCCATGCCGGTGGCGATCGCGCCGAACACCGCGTAGGTCACCGGCGTGGGCTGCGTGAGCGTGAAGCCGAAGACCGGACCGAGGAACGGCCCGCTGCAAGGCGTCGCCAGCGCGGTGCCGAGCACCCCCTTGAGGAACGATCCCGCCGGTCCCTCCTGCGATTGCACGCGGCCCGCCCGCGTGCCGATGAAGCCGGGCACCGGCAGCTCCCAGACGCCGAGGAACGACAGCGCGAAGGCGAACACGATCGCCGCCATGACGACGTTGAAGCCGGTGGAGGTGAATTGCTCGCCCCAGGCGAGGTTCGACCCCGCGAGCCCGAGGTTGGCCGCGACGCTCGCCGTCGCCAGCACGAAGAACACGGCGTAGAGACCGGCGCAGTACCAGAGGTTGAGACGGAAAATCTCCTGCCGGGCCTGTCCCGACTGCTGCGCGAACGACATCAGCTTGAGCCCGAGCACCGGCAGCACGCAGGGCATCAGGTTGAGGATCAGGCCTCCCACGAGCCCCATGAGGAGCGCGGCGGGCAGCGAGAGGGGCACGCCGGCCCGGTTGGCCCGACCGTCGCCGCGGGGCTGCCCGACGTCGGGCGGCCGGGCGGACATCGCGCCGCCTGCCGGCGGCACGGCGGGGAGCACACCGCCGGCCACGGGCACCATCGGGCTCGTGCCCGCCGCGGCACCGGCACCCGAGGCACCGGCGTTCGCGCCCGTGCCGGATCCGCCCGCGCCGAGCGGGCCCGTGCTGAATGCGATCGTGTCGGGGGGCGTGCAGGCGTTGTCGCGACAGAGCTGCAGGCTCACGCTGCCCCGCACGACGTCGGCGTTCGCCGCACCGGCCGCGACGGGCTCGAGCGGTGCCCGCCAGGTGACGGTGCCGGCATGCTCCTCGACCACGAGTCCGTTCCAGCCGGGCACGTCCTTGATCGTGCGCCGATGGGGCGCCGCGTCAGGCACGAAGCCCCCCGCGGGCCGCCGCGGCGAGTCGGCCGCCACGACGATCCGGGTGGCCTGCGGCCCCCCCGGCTTCTGCTTGAGCGAATAGAGGTGCCAGCCCTCCTCGAGCGTCGCCGTCACGGCGAGCACGTCGGGAGCCCCGCCGGTGCCGGGCTCCACCGCAGCCGTCACCTGCACCGGGCTGCCGAGCGCCTGCGAAATCGACGCCAGCGGATCGAACGCGGCAGCGGCCCCTTCCGCGAACGGGGCCTCCGCGGCCTCGAGCCGACCGGCGTGGCCCGACAGCGAAACGGCCGTGACGTACAGCGCCATGGCCACCGTCATGGCCGGCAGCAGGGCGGGGGCGCCGAAAATGGATGGTCGTCGCGGGATGATGCCGGTTTCTTCCATGTGCCACCGACTGTCCCCCGGGGCGATCTCGCGCCGGGGGCCCGTCCTTTCTGTCGGTCACCAGAGTTTACCGGCTGCAATTTCCGGGGGTCAATCGCCACGGCCGTCAGTTCCCCCCGCCCCGGCGCCGGCCGCCAAGGCGGCGAGCAGCCTGTCGATCCGGGCCAGCACCCGCGTCGAATCGGGGAAACAGCGGCCCTCCTCGAGCGTCCAGCGGAACCAGTTGTCGAGGCTCACGACGATCCCGGCGGCGTGCAGCACGTCGACGACCCCGCGTTCCTCCGGGGCGAGCGGCCGCACCTCCTCGTAGGCGGCGAGCGGCTCGGGCCAGCGGTCCGCGAGTCCGCCCGTGCGTCGGCCGGCCGGCGGCGTCCAACTGCCGAGCAGGCGGGCCAGATCGGTGGCGGGCGTGTCGATGCCCGCGGCGTGCAGGTCGATGATCCCGGTCACGACGCGGAGCCCGGCGCCGGCGGGGCCGGCGGTGGCGGCCGCCGCGTCGCCCCCCGGGCCGCCCACGGGAGCGCTGAAGAGCACGTGGTCGCACCAGACGTCACGGAGAACGGGCTGCAGCGGCAGCGGGGCGGGCGTCATCGTCGCCACATCGGCGATGAGCCGGCCGATCCCGCCGGTGGCGACGATCGTCGCGGCGGCGGCGAGCCGCTCGCGGACGGCCGGCACGAGCCCGGGGGAGGCCGGAATGCCGGCGACACGGGCCGGCGTCCGCCGCTCGAGCCGCCGCTCGAGCCACCGCGACCAGGGATCGGCGACGAGCGCCCGGCACCGCTCGATCCGCCGGGCGAGCCCCGGCGACACGGCCGACGTCGCGGTCGATCCCGGCAGCACCGCGGCGGCACGATGCACCCGCGCGAGCACCGCGGCCGCGGCGGCCGCCGCGGCGACCGCGGGCGCCTCGAGCGGCGTCCCGGGCTTGAACTCGACCATCTCCCACAGGGCGCCGTCGCGGTCGGCGACGAGCGTCGCCGCAGCGGCACGGTCGGCGACGACGCACACACGGGGCACGGCGTCGATGCCAACGCCACGGAGATGACCGGCGAGCGCGTGCACCCAGGCGGCGTGCCGCGGCGTGGCCGACGCGGCGAACCGCTTGAGCACGAACCGCTCGCCCGTGTCCGCGCGGTCGACGCAAAAGACCTCGGCGCCGCTGAAACCCGTCGCGGGCAGCGGCGTGACGCGCAGCGGCTCCGCCGCGAACCAGTGTCGGCACAGCGCGACGGGGTCGATGGGCTCCGGCATGACCGCCATCATCGCAGGCCGCGCCGGTGGCGACAGCGGCCGCGACGGCGGAACGCACGATCCTGCGGCCGCGACGCCGGCCGCCACGCCGCGAAACCCGCGATTGGTCGGCGGTCGGGGGCGATGCTAGGCTTGATTTCGACCGCGGCGCGAGTGGCGTCCGCGGATTTCCAGGAGCGAGCAAGCGATGAGGCACGCGGCATCTTCGATTTTCCGCACGACCGTCCGGGCGGGGCTCAAGGCGTCGCTCCTCGCGACGGTGCTGCTGCCGGCCGCGGTCGCGGCCCGGGCCGACGAGGCCCCCGCGGCCCGGCCGGAGACCAAGGCCGACGCCCCGACGCAGCCGGCGTCCCCCCCGCAGCCCGCCGCCACCACGGAGGCCAAGACCGATCCGAAGGGCACGAAGCCCCCCTTCGCGGTGCTGCTCAAGGATGCGACGAAGGTCAGCGGCCTGGTCCCCCTCTGGCGGAAGGACGACAAGGTCTACGCCGAACTCACCGACGCCATGCTCGGCAAGGAGTTCTTCGTCTCCCCCTCCATCGCCCGCGGCATCGGCGACCGCTTCCTGCTCAGCGGCATGAGC
>Ga0208864_1000149_pt1 | contig 22565 bp, 16 predicted proteins | sample CryBogmetaGMA05M_FD_184542 | JGI IMG/M metagenome (GOLD analysis project Ga0208864, IMG submission 184542) | Freshwater microbial communities from Crystal Bog, Wisconsin, USA - MA0.5M (SPAdes) | ecosystem: Environmental > Aquatic > Freshwater > Lake | place: Crystal Bog, Wisconsin, USA...
TTCCACGCCCCGCCTCCCGCCGCCGACGTCATCGGCAGGGTTTGCCCAGCTTCGCACCGCGACGCGGGCCGGCGAAATCGCCGCTGCAAGTCACGACGGGAACGGGCGTTCAAGTGGCCGGCGGCGAAGCCCGATGGATGGGATGCCTCGCAGGTCGCCGGGGAAGGCGGTCGAGCGAACACGAAGGGAGCGGGAGCCGGGATGCAGCAGGCGGAGCCAGGCGACGGAGCGGTGTTCGGGTTTCTGACGGCGATCGAATCGCCTCAGCACGGTCTGTTCGGCGGCTACCTGGTGGTCGACGCGCTCGGCCGGCCGCTGGAGTTCCACTGCACGGCGCCCGTGAAGGTGAGCCGCGCCCAGCAGATCCTCTACGGTCCCACGCTCCACGGCCATCTCCACGGCCAGCAGATCGGGGGCGCCCTCCTCGCCGAGAGCAAGGCCTCGCCCGCGGTGGTGCTCACCGACCACGATGCCATGCTCCACGTCCGGCCGCATACGAAACTGCCGGTGGCGCTCGTGCGGCCGCTCGACGGCGGGGAGGCCCCGGCGGGATTCGCCGTGGGGGCGGCGCAGGTGATCCCGCACGCGGGCGATGCGGCCGACGACGCGGCGCTGCGGGAGCGGCTCACGGCACTGGCGATCGCGGTCGATCTGCGGGAGCCCTTCGACCGCATCCGCGCGGCGATCGAGGAGGCACAGCGGCACTGAGGCCTCGAGCCCGCCCTCGCCGACACCCCACGATGGACAAGCCAGCCAGCCAGATTCGTTCGCTGCGGGCCGAAGCACTGGCGATCGGGCCTGCCGACGTGCTGCCGTGGGGCGAGGTGCGGATTCCGAGACCGCCCGCACTGCGGCTGCCCGTGGCCGGGACCGGGCCTACGGTCATCCGTGTGGAGCTCGGACTCCCGCGGCCAACGGTCACGAGCTACCGGTTCACGCCCCCGGACCCGGCGGTGCCGAGCGGCGACCGCAGGGCCGAGGCCTCCATTCCGGCGGCCGATGCCCCGCCGCAGCCCTCGGCCGCGCGGCGGACCCGGATCGCGCCGCCGCGGGACGTCGTCAAGCTCTCCGAGAAGTTTTTCTACCTGCTGCAGCCCGACCTCGAGACGATGCTGCACACCGGCAAGCTCGAGTTTCCCCGCCAGCCGTTTCCGTTTCAGCTCGACGGCATGGCCTTCCTGATGCCGCGGCACTCGGCGGTGCTTGCCGACGAGATGGGGCTCGGCAAGTCGATGCAGGCGATCTCGTCGATCCGGCTGCTCGTGCGGAGCGGCGAGGCCCGGCGCGTGCTCGTCGTCTGCCCCAAGGGACTCGTCTCCAACTGGGCCCGCGAACTCGCCGACTGGGCACCCGAGCTCGTGGTGGCGGTGATCGAGGGCGATCAGCCGCGGCGGCGGTGGCAGTGGAGCCTGGAAGACGTGCCGGTCAAGCTCGCCAACTACGAGGTGCTCGTCCGCGACCGCGACCTCGTGGCCGAACTCGGCCTGTCGTTCGACCTCGTGGTGCTCGACGAGGCCCAGCGGATCAAGAACCGCTCCAGCCAGACCAACCAGGCCGTGCGGTCGCTCGACCGCCGACGCTCGTGGGCCCTCACCGGCACGCCGATCGAGAACAGCGCCGACGACCTCGTGGGCCTGTTCGAGTTCGTGGCCCCGGGGCACCTCAGCGACCGCATGGCCCCGAAGGCGATGGGCGCGGCGGTCGGCGACCACATTCTCCGGCGGACGAAGGACAAGGTCCTCAAGGACATGCCCCCGCGGCTCAACCGCGACGAGCGGATCGAGCTCACCGCCGAGCAGCGGGAGACCTATCGCCGTGCCGAGGAGGAGGGCGTGTTGCGGCTGGCCGACATGGGTCGCGAGGCCACGATCCAGCACGTCTTCGAGCTCGTCCTGCGGCTCAAGCAGATCTGCAACTTCGACACGGCCACGGGCGAGAGCGCGAAGCTCGACTGTCTCCACGCGGAACTCGAGGAGGTGCAGGCCAGCGGCCGCAAGGCGCTCGTGTTCAGCCAGTGGGTGGAGACGCTCGGCCGCCTCGAGGGCTCTCTCGGCAGGTTTGGCGCGCTCCAGTACCACGGCGGAATGTCGACCACGGCCCGCGACGAGGCCATCCGAAGGTTCAAGCACGAGAAGAAGCACTCGGTGCTCCTGCTCTCCTATGGCGCGGGCGCCGTGGGGCTCAACCTCCAGTTCTCGCAGTACGTGTTTCTCTTCGACCGCTGGTGGAACCCGGCCATCGAGGACCAGGCGATCAACCGCGCCCACCGCATCGGTGCCGTCGGGGCGGTGACCGTGACACGCTTCCTGTCCGCCGACACGATCGAGGAGCGGATCGACGAGGTGCTCCGCAAGAAGCGCGATCTCTCCGAGACGATCCTCTCGCAGGCCGGCGAGCCGGTGCCGAGCGGCCTCACGGCCGAGGATCTCTTCGCGCTCTTCAGGCTCGCCCCGCCGCAGCACCGGGCGGCGGCGTGAGGCTGGATGTGCGTGGGCTTCGGCCGCGCCGCGTCTCACGATCAGGAAGCCCAATCGCGTGAGCGATGGGGATTCGCTGTGCCGCGCCGCTCGGGGCTGCCCGTGCCCCGTCGCCGGACGTTCGTTCCATCAGGAAGCCCAATCGCGTGAGCGATGGGGATCTGGCGTGCTGCTCCGCTCGGGGCTGCCCGTGCCCCGTCGCCGGACGTTCGCCTCGGCCCTCCCGGCCTCGGCTCTCTGCATGTCCGCTGCGCTTCGCCATCCTGGCTTCGCTTGCTCCCATAGCCCGGCTCTCGGGGCACGGGCAGCCCCGAGCTCGTCGGTGCCGTGGTCCATGGTTTCGGCCGTGGTGTCCTGAACCTCGCCGCAGGTCTTGAAGTGGCCGCAGGTTTTCAACCTGCGGTGTCTGGCGTCACGGCACGGGTGCCGCGATCCGCAGCATGCCCTTGAGCTCGCGGAACTTCGCCGGGCCGATGCCGTCCACCTCGAGCAGATCGACGATCCGCTTGTAGGGCCGATGCTCGATGATCCGGTTGGCCAGGGTCTCGCCCACGCCGGGGAGTCGCATGAGGTCGTCCCGCGAGGCGGTGTTGGGGTCGAGTGTGAACCCGGCGGGGGGCGGGGCCGCGCCGTCGATCGCCTGCTTGAGCTCGTGCTCCTCGAGCCGCTCGAGCCGACGCTCCAGGGGGAGCTTGTCCCAGTCGGTGTGCGCCCAGGTGCCGACGCCCCGCGTGGCGGCCTGCAGTTCGAGGTCGGCGAGCCGTTCGCGGTATTCCTCGCCCGACTCGCCGGCCGGCGTGCCACGGGCCACCCCGAAGGCCCGGGCAAGGCCCCGCGACACGAGTTCCTCGGCGAGATCGCGGCCGTCGGCATCGGTTACGAAGCCGTAGATCCGCTTGAACCGGCCGTCACCGCGGCCGTCGGCGAAACTCGTGTGCACGGTGAAGGGCTTGGCGAGCAGCCGCCGGGTGGCCGCCGTGGCATCCGCCGCGAGCCGCTTGGCGAACTCGATCGAGGCGGCCGCGTCGGGCTCCACCTCCGCGATCCCGAAGTAGCGCCGCTGGGTGCGCAGCCGGCGCGCGTCGGTCTCGCCGTTGACGTGGTGTTCGAGGCAGTCGACGCCGTAGAGGCGGACGGTGTGCTCCTCGCCCGCCGGTGTGCGGATCCGAAAGCTGTCGCCGTCGGCCCACTCGACGGGCACGAGCGTGCAGCCCCGGATCGCCACGAGCTCGTCCGCCCCCGCCGCGCCGCGCGTCGTGGCGACGCCGATCACGACCGCGATCAGGGCCGCCGCGCGGAGTCGCCCGGGAAGCGCGCGGATCATGGTGCCGGCTCCGCGGGAGCGGCATCGGGAAACAAGGCCGCGCCGTAGGGGTTTGCGTCCATCACCGGAAAGGCCCGCCAGCCGGGCGCGTCGAAGTGCCACCACTCCGTCGCCAACGGCACGAAGCCCTCGGCCCGCATCGCCTTCTGGAGCGTGTCGCGATGGGCGAGCCGGTCGCCGTCGGCGTCGAGGAAGTCGAGGTGCGACCGCGGACCGAACTCGTCGAATTTCGACGGCATCGGTAACTCGCGGCCCGCCGCATCGACGAGCGTGACGTCCACCGCCGACCCACGGTTGTGCCGCGAGCCCTTCGCGGGGTCGGCCACGTAGCGGGCGTCGGGCTTCACCTTCCAGAGGGCTTCCTGGATCGCATGGGGGCGATAACCGTCGAACACCTTGAGCCCGAAGCCGCGGCCGCGGAGCGACGCCTGCACCCGCGCCAACCGCTCGGCGGCCGACCGCTCCAGGAAGATCCGCGCGTCGGGGTAGAGCCGCCGCCCCGTGACGTTGGCGGTGGTGGCGTAGCGGTTGTCGATCACCAGCGTCGCGTCGAACGTCTGCAGATCCACCAGGTCGCAGCCCGCGGGGGCTTCGGAGGCGATCCGCGTCGCTTGCCGTGGCGTCGTGGCGGCGAGCACGTCCACGAGGTCGCGGAGCATCGCGGCCTGCGCGGCGCGGTGGCCGTGCTCGGCCTCGACGTTCACGTAGGGAATCCGCATGCGTCCGCACCAGACCGAGAGCGAGCCGTCGTCGGTAACGGTGGCCTCGTTCTGGAGGACGACGGAATGACCGCGGGCGGCGAGCGCGTCGAAGAGATCCGGGTCGGTCACGAAGAAGAAGTCGTCGGGGTCGCCGCCGGGCTCGAGATGCACGCGGGCGGCGTCGGCCGCGAGCGATCCCCCGGGGGCGTAGTTCGCCGCCGTGTAGCGGTCGGGCGTGTTGTTGTGGAGGGCGACGAGCACATCCACGTCGTCCACCGCGACCGCGGAGAGCAGTTCGTCGGCAAACGCGGCCACGACGTCGTCGGCCGGCTGCGACCAGGTGGCGAGGGCGGTGAGCGTGGCCTTGCGGCCGGCGGGCGTGAAGATGCGATTGGGGTCGATGCGATGCTCGGTGCCGCCGAGCCGGAAGGCGATCTCGCGGCTGCCCGTGTGGCGAAGTTCCACGAGCCGGCCACCGCGGTCGCGGAGCACGTCTGTGGCCGCCTCGACGGCCGTCTCTTCGTCGTCGTGGACGCTCACGAAGGCGATCGTCGGCCGCGCTGCCGGTGCATCGCTCCGGGACGACGCGAACACACGCTCGACGACGTCGAGCCGCGCGTCGCCGACGGCGAAGGTGCGCGACGTGGTCGCGTCGTCGGCAGCGTGGCCGGGTGACGAAGCAAGCAGCGCTGCCGCCACGGCGGCGAACAGCGACGACGACGCGAACAGACCTCCCATGACGAATCATCGTACCGTCCAGCACGCTCATCGCGCGAGAGACGAGCTCGGGGCCGCCCATGCCCCGGGAGCCGGCGTTGCTTTCTCCGCGCAGCCAGGATGGCGGAGCGGAGAAAGCATCGAGCGAGCGCAGGGCAGGATGCCCGCAGCGAGCGTCCGGCGACGGGGCATGGGCGGCCCCGAGCGGCGGTGCGGGCCGTGATCCCCATCGCTTACGCGATTGGGCTTCCTGACGGAGACGCGTCCGAGGCGTTGCACCCCGTTGCTACACTCGCGGCATGGGTTGCCTGTATGAGTACGACGTGCTCGTGATCGGGGCCGGCCATGCCGGGGTGGAAGCGGCCTGCGCGGCGGCCCGCCTCGGTGCTCGCACGGCCCTGCTGACGACCAACTGCGACACCGTCGGCCAGATGAGCTGCAACCCGGCGATCGGCGGCGTCGGCAAGGCGCAGCTCGTCCGCGAGGTCGATGCCCTCGGTGGGGTGATGGCCCGCGCGATCGACGCGACGGGCATCCAGTTTCGGGTGCTCAATCGCTCCAAGGGGCCCGCGATGCACGGGCCGCGGGCCCAGGCCGACAAGAAGCTCTACCAGATGGAGGTCAAGCGGCTCGTCGAAGAGACGCCGCACCTCGATCTCCGGCAGGAGACGGTCGAGGAGCTCGTCGTCGAGCCGCTCGGGGGCGACGGCGTGGCGGCGGCCGCGTGGCGGATCACCGGCGTGCGGGTCCGGGGCGACGCCGAGTATCGCGCGGCGGCGGTCGTGCTCACCACGGGCACGTTCCTCCAGGCGGTGATGCACACGGGCGAGGCGCAGACGACGGGCGGCAGGGCAGGGGAGGGCACCACGTCGGGCATCTCGACGGCGCTCGAGCGGCTCGGCGTGGCGGTCGATCGCTTCAAGACGGGCACGCCCTGCCGGCTCTCGGCCACGGGCATCGATTTCGACCGGCTCGACGTCCAGCCGGGTGATCCCGAGCCGCAGCCGTTTTCGTTTCTCACCGATGCGATCGATCGTGAGCAGCTGGTCTGCTGGATCACGCGGACAACGCCCGAGATCCACGACCTCATCCGGGCCAACCTCCACCGAGCGCCGATGTTCACCGGGCAGATCGAGTCGCGGGGGCCGCGGTACTGCCCGAGCATCGAAGACAAGGTCGTCCGCTTCGCCGATCGGGAGAGCCACCAGCTGTTCCTCGAGCCGGAGGGGCGGCAGACCCGCGAGATCTACGTCAACGGCATCTCCACGAGCCTGCCCCGCGACGTGCAGGACGCGATGGTGCGGCTGGTGCCGGGGCTGGAGCGGGCGACGATCATGCGCTACGGCTACGCCGTCGAATACGACTACTGCCCGCCCGATCAGCTCCGGGCCACGCTCGAGAGCAAGCGGGCCCGGGGCCTGTTCTGCGCGGGGCAGATCAACGGCACGACCGGGTACGAGGAGGCGGCCGCGCAGGGCCTCGTGGCGGGGGCGAATGCGGCGCTTGCCGCGGCCGGCCGCGAGCCGCTCGTGCTCGACCGGGAGGATTCCTACATCGGCGTGTTGATCGACGACCTCGTGACCCGCGGCGTGGACGAGCCCTACCGGATGTTCACGAGCCGCGCCGAGCACCGGCTGGCGCTACGGCACGACAACGCCGACCGGCGGCTCACGACGGTGGCGGGCCGATACGGGCTCGCCGAGCCGCCGCGGCTGGAGCGGCTTGCGGCCAAGACGGCCGAGATCGAGGCCACGCTCGCGGCGCTCGCGGCCACCCGCGTGCAGGGCACATCGCTCACCGATCTGCTCAAGCGGCCGGAGTTCACCTGGGCCCACGCGGTGGCGGCGGCTCCGGCGCTGGCCGCCGTGTCGCGGGAGGCGGCGGTGCAGATCGAGAACGACATCCGCTACGCCGGCTACGTGGCCCTGGATCGCGAACGGATCGAGCGGCAGCGGAAGCATGCGACCCGGTCGATCCCCGAGGGCTTCGACTACGGCAGCGTGCGGCACCTTCGCGCCGAGGCCCGCGAGCAGCTGGCGAAGATCCGGCCGCGCACGTTCGGGCAGGCCGGCCGCGTGAGTGGGATCACGCCCGCCGACCTGGCGCTCGTGCTCGTCCATCTCGAAGGCCGCACCGCGTGAGAATCGTCCACATCACCGCCGGGGCCGGGGGACGGATCTGCGGGTCGTGCCTGCACGACAACGCGCTGGTGCGGGCGCTCGTGGCCCGCGGCGGCGACGCGATCCTCGTGCCGGCGTTCGTGCCCACCACCACCGACGAGGAGAACGTGGCCGAGCGGAAGGTCGTGATGGGGGGCGTGAACGTCTGGCTGCAGCAGCACGTGCCGTTGTTTCGCCACACGCCCGCCTTTCTCGATCGGCCGCTCGACGCGCGGGGCCTGCTCGAGTGGCTTTCCAGCCACACCGGCGGCGCCCGGGCGGCCGATCTCGGTCCGCTCACCGTCTCGACCTTGGAGGGCGAACGCGGCCACCAGCGGAAGGAGGTCACCAAGCTCGCCGCGTGGCTGGCCGCGGACGTGCGGCCCGACGTGGTCCACCTCTCCAACGTGCTGCTCCTCGGCCTCGCGCGGGAGATCCGCGCGGCAACCGGGGCGCGGATCGTCTGCAGCCTCTCCGGGGAAGACGTGTTCATCGACGCGATCCTCGAGCCGCACCGCGAGCGGATCGGCGACCTGCTCCGCGAGCGGGCGGCCGACGTCGATCGCTTCGTGGCCTTCAACCGCTTCTTCGCCGGCTTCATGGGGAAGCGACTGGGCGTGTCGGGCGACCGCGTGGCGGTGATCCCCCACGGCGTCGATCTGGCGGCCTTTCCCGCCATCGCACCCGACCTCACGGCGCGGCGGCGGGCTCGCGGAAGCCGGCGCGTCGTCGGCTTCCTGGCCCGCGGCTGTCCGGAGAAGGGGCTCGACCAGCTCGTGCGGGCACTGCCGCTCGTGGCCGCACGGCACGACGTGGAGGTGGTCGCGGCCGGCGCCACGATCGACACCGAACGCGACTACCTCGCCTCGTGCCAGCAGCTCGCCCACGACCTCGGCGTGGCCGATCGCTTTCGCTGGCTCGGCCAGATCGACCGCGCCGCGAAGCTCGACCTCCTGGCCTCGATCGACGTCTTCTCGCTGCCGACGCCGCGGGCCGAGGCGAAGGGCCTGTCCGCGATCGAGGCGCTGGCCGCCGGCGTGCCGGTCGTGGCCTCGAACCACGGCGCGTTTCCCGAACTCCTCGACGACGAGCGGGCTGGGCTGCTTCATGTGCCGGGCGATCCCGCCGACCTCGCCCGTGCCATCAGTGCGGTACTCGATGACGAGTCGCTGGCGAGCGGCCTCGGCCGCCACGGCCATGCGGTCGCCCGCGAGCGGCATGCGGCCGACGTGATGGCCGCAGCCCACGAGCTGCTCTATCACCAACTCCGCAGTCCGCGGCTCCACTCTCTTTCGGACGCAACGTCATGAACGACTCAGCGACGCCTGTCGTGCCGGTGTTTTCCCTGTCGGGGCTGCGCAGGTTCCGCGTCTGGATCACGTTTCTGGTGGTCTTTTTCGGCGGCACGGGCCTGCTGCTCGGCTGGAAGCAGGCAACGGAACGGGCCGCACAGGAGCGCGAGTGGCGGGCCGTCATGGATCCACGCCTTCCGGATCCCGGGCTGACGCCGGCCGACGATGTCTCCATCGACCACGCCCGTCGCGTGACCGTGGGCGTGTACGTCGAACGGATCACCGACGTGACGATCCGCGACAGCCGCTTCCGGGCCCAGCTCGACGTCTGGTTCACCTGGCAGGGCGAGTCCTTCGACCCGGCCGCGCATCTCGTCGTGGTCGACGGCGTCATAGAGTCGAGCACGGTGCTCGAGGAGACCGACGACGGCGACCGCCACTATCGACGGTATCGGCTCGAGGTGGAAATCGCGAAGACGTTCCACATCCACCACTTCCCGCTCGACCGCCATCTGCTCGTGATCGCGTTCGAGAATGGGAGCATCCCCCGGGAGTCGCTCGTGTTCGAGACCGACCGGCTGAACTCGGCAGTGAGTTCCCGCGCGGTGGTGCACGGGTATCGGCTCGGATCGCTCGAGTCGGTGGAGAAGCCGCATTCCTACAAGACCTCGCGGGGGCGGCCGGGCCGCGATCCGGGGGCGCGGTCAACCTACTCGCAGGCGCGGTTCGGATTGGTCATCGCCCGCGACGGCTGGGGGCCGTTCGTGAAGATGTTTCACGCCCTGTTCGTGGCGGTCGCGATCGCCCTGCTGCCCTGCTTCCTCCGGCCCACCGACCTCGATCCCCGCTTCGGACTGGGTGTCGGCGCCCTGTTCGCGGCCGTGGCGAACTCCTATCTGATCGGCACGCTGGTTCCCGACACCGGCGAGTTCGCGCTGGCCGACCTCGTGAACCTGCTGGGGATCGTCACGATTCTGATCACGCTCGTCGAGTCGACGGTGTCGCTCTATCTCTACGATCGCCGCGGGGAGCGGGAGCTCTCGCAGTCGCTCGACCGCACGTCGTTCGTCGTCATCGCCGTGGGGTTCACGGCGGCCGTGGCGATGATGCTGCTCGGGGCCGCGGGCGGGTGGTGAAACGCGGGCCTTCGGCCGAGGGTAGACTCTGGGCCCCGAGGATTCACACCCGCATGAAAACGCAGGCAGGCGCCACCGGTACGCTCAAGATCGGCGACCAGTGGAACGCGATCACGATCATCGCCCACTCGCAGACGCATCCGCTCAAGGCGATCTGCGAGTTCACGGAAAACGCGATCGACGCCGGGGCCATGCACGTGCGGATCTCCCGCCGGCGGGCGCAGGGCAAGACGTTTCTGGAGGTGGCTGACGACGGCCGGGGCGTCGCCCCCGACGAATCGGGTGAGCCCGACTTCGAGCGGATCGCCACCCACCTCTGCGATTCGATGAAGCGGCACCTCGATGCCGCCCAGCGGCGGGGCGTGCACGGCGAGTTCGGCATCGGACTGCTCTCCTTCTGGAGCCTCGGCGAGGAGCTGCGGATGGTGTCGGGCGGCCCCCGCGGCCTCCGCGAGTTGCGGCTCGTCCGCGGAGAGCGGCGGTACGAGATCCGGCCGGTGAAGAGCCGTCTGGTGACCGGGGGCACGCGGGTGATCGTGGGGCCCTTGCTCGAGGCGACGAAGAACCTCGTCACCGGCGAGAAGGTGGCCCGCTATCTCTCGGCCGAGCTCCGCGACCGCATCCGGCGGTCGGGCGCCACGATCGAGGTGATCGACAGCGTGGCCCGCAAGCAGATCGCGGTCGTGCCCCGGGAGTTCGACGGCGACCGGCTGGAGATCCCGCGGCGCTACCCGACGCCGCTGGGCGACATCAACGTGGAGGTCTACGTCCGCGGTGAGCAGGCCGCGGGCGAGCCCGGGATCGCCGTCTGCAAGGACGGCACCCGCGTGCTCAAAGACGTGACCGAGCTCCTTCCCTTCCAGCACGCCCCGTGGACCGACCGGCGACTCGAGGGGCTCGTCGACTTCGAGCCGCTCACGCTCGCCCCGGGAACCCGCTCGGGCATCGTGCCCGACGCCGCGCTCGACGCGCTCGTCGAGGCCGCCGCCGCGATCGAGGACGACATCCGCGAGGCGCTCGCGTCTCGGGAGCAGGCAGAGGCCGAGCGGGCCAGCCGGCAGCTGCTCAAGCAGGTGCACAAGGCGTTTGCCTCGGCGCTCGCCGAGCTTCCGGCGGAGGAGTATCTGTTCTTCGACATCCCCAAGGCGGCTCCGGCGTTGCAAGGGCGGCCCGGCGTGGCGGGCGATCTGCCGGCCGAGGGCGAAAGCGGCGCGCGGAAGGCCGGCAGCGCGGCCCCGCGGCCGCTGCTCGCGGCCGATCCCGGCCCCCTCGCCGCGGTGCGGGTCTCGCCCCGCACGCCGCGGCGGCAGCCGAACGAGTCGTGCCTCTTCTCGGCGACGGCCCGCGACGCCATGGGCATCCCGCTCGCCGGCGGCGTGGCGTTCACGTGGCGGATCGTGGCGGGGTCCGCGGCGATCGCCACCGACGGTGCGGCGTGCCGCGTGGCTTCGTCATCGGTCGGCATCGTGACCGTGGGCGTGACGGCCCGGCAGGGGGAGATCGAGGTCACCGACCAGGTCGAGCTCAAGTTCGTCGATGATCCCCTCGCCGATGCTGCCGGCGGCCGCGGCCTGCCCGGCTATCGGCTCGAGGCGGAGCACGGCCAGCCGTGGCGGAGCCGCTACGACACCGCGAAGAACGAGATCGTGATCAACTCCGCCCACCGCGACTTCCTCGCCAGCCGCTCGGCGGCCGCCCGGCACCGTCGCTACATCGGCAAGCTGTACGCGAAGGAGGTCGTGCTCACGAACTTCCCGCACGAGTCGCCGGCTGAGGTGATGGAGCGGCTGATCGAGGTCACGCTCCGCACCGAAGACGCGCTGTAGCACGGCCTCGGCGCGGCCCCGCAGCCGGTCGGAGGCATGCTCGGGGGCGGCCGGTGATCTTGGCCGCGACGCAGCGGGCCGGAGGCATGCTCGGCGCCGGCGGGACTTGTGAGTTCGCTGCTCGGTCGGAATGTCGGCGCCTGGCGTCCACAAGTCTCACCGGCTTCTGCGCGTGCCTCCGACCCGCTGCTCCCCGGTCTCCGGTTTGGAATCCGATGCGAACGGTGATGGAGCTCGGGGCTGCCCGTGCCCGAGAGCCGGGCTATGGGAGCAAGCGCAGGCAGGATGCCGAAGCGCCGCGGACATGCAGAGAGCCTCGGCCCGGAAGGCCGAGGCGAACGTCCGGCGACGGGCACGGGCAGCCCCGAGCGGCGCGGCGGGCACGATCCCCATCGCTGACGCGATTGGGCTTCCTGCTGGAACGAACGTCCGGCGACGGGCACGGGCAGCCCCGAGCGGCGCGGCCGACTCAAGCGGACCACACCGCAGGTTGAAAACCTGCGGCCAATTCAGGAGGCGTGCGGCTTCGAGTCGTCGCCGGCGATCTCGCCGCCGTGTCGCTTCTCGGGGAAGGCGAGCGAGGCGGCCACGCTCGCGCCGATCAGGCCGACAATGATCAAGAGCGACACGGCCGGATGCACGAGATGCCCCTTGGCGTGGGCGTCCCAGCCCCCCTGGGCCGCCAGCCACTCGTTGTGCCGGGCCGCCTCGGCGATCATCTTGCAGCCCACGAACACGAGCACAGCGGAGAGGCCGTAGTTGAGGAACCGGAACAGGTCCATCACGCCGGCGAGCAGGAAGTAGAGCGCCCGCAGCCCGAGGATCGCGAACACGTTGGACGTGAAGGCGATGAACCGCATGTAGTGGGTGCCGGGCGAGACCACGCCGAGGATCGCCGGCACGCTGTCGACCGCGAAGAGCACGTCGGTGCTCTCGACCACGAGCAGCACGAGAAACAGCGGGGTGGCGAGGAGTTTGCCGTTCTCGCGGACGAAGAACCGGTCGCCAGCCGGCTCCTTCGAGACCGGGATGAACCGGCGGAAGAAGCGGATCAGGGCGTTCTCCCCCGGCTCGTGGTCGCCGTCGCCGAGGGCGAGTTTGATCCCCGTGTAGACGAGGAAGCCGCCGAACAGCCACATCACCCACTTGTAGCGCTCGACCAGTTCGGCCCCGAGGAGCACGAACGTGAGCCGCATGATCACGGCCCCGAGGATGCCCCAGAAGAGGACGCGGTACTGGTACTTCAGCGGCACGCCGAAGTAGGCGAACACCACCGCGAACACGAAGACGTTGTCCATCGACAACGACCATTCGACGAGGTAGCCGGTGAGGAACTCGAGCGCCGGCTTGCTCCCCAGCCACCACCAGACGAGGGCGTTGAAGGCGAGGGCCAGGGCGGACCAGAAGATCGTCCAGAAGGCGCTCTCGCGGAGCGACGGCTCGTGCGACTTCTTGTGGAAGACGGTGAGGTCGAGGACCAGCATCACCGTCACGAAGATCGCGAAGGCGATCCAGTGGGTGAGCGTGATCTGGCCCGCGGGGGCGGTGGCGTCGACGTGCAGAAACACGGGTGCGTCCGGAGGGGAAAGGGCGGCGGCAGGACGCCGTGCGCCCGGCGATCGACAGGGAATGGTAGCAATTTGGGTGGCCGGCGGCCCCCCCCAATCCTCCCCACCCTCCCGGTCGGCACGGCCCGTGCGGTTTTTTCACCCGGCGGTTCGTCCACCGCGCCGCGGGCGACGTACGGTGTCATGCCGTGGGTGGTGGACCTGCGGTCGGCCCGGTTGGGTCGCGGACCTTAGGCATGCGTCGCTCGGGTGTGGCGACATTCGCCCCGGACCATCTCCGGGGCACGGCCGTCTTTCCGCGACCCGCCGGCAGGGGCCGAGTCAGTCGTCGTCCGGCTCCGCCGCGCCGGCCGTCGCCACGAAGGTCGTGGTCATCGCGGCGAACACGGGCGCGATCTCGTCCCACTCGCGATCCTCGGCCTGGCAGATGATCAGGTAGATCGCGGCGGGCGTCTCGAGCGTCCGCACCCGCGCCGTGTTGGTGAGGTCGAGGCAGTAGAAGTTCATGTCGAAGCCGGGCAGCGTGTGTCCGCCGACGTCGTCGCTGGCGGCCTCGCTGTCGAGATCCTGATACTCCTTCTTCATCTGGACGACGACCGCGGCCGAGAGTTCCCGCGGATCGCCTCCCGGCGCGTGGCCGCTCACCGACCAGAAGCCGCCGCCGGGCGCATAGACCGTCACGGTGGCGTAGCGGTCGGCGGAGTCGTCGGTGTCCACCGACCAGTTGTCGGGATAGTCGAAGGCGAGGCCGAAGCGGTTGAAATGCATGGCGGTGTGGAGAAGCGCGGAGCCGCAAGGGCGATTTTCCCGCGAGTGTAGCCGCTCCGGCGATTGGCGAGCGGTCTGGACTCGCCGCCGCGGCCGCCGCTACCGTCCCACCTCCCGTCGGGCCGGTGCCCGGCGGGGACACCCTCGGTGTTTTCGCAGCGCATGGCCCAGTCATCCGGCGCGGCGGCGGCCCTCCGCCGTCCGCTCGCCGCCCACATCCTCGACTTCGCGATCCCGTCGGCCATCCTCCTGGCCGTGCTGGTGGTGCTCGCGCCGGTGCCGGCGCCGCTGGTGGACGTGCTCCTGGCGGTGAACCTCACGATCTCGGTGCTGGCGCTGCTCGGGGCGCTCGCCGCCCGCACCCCGCTCGACATGAGCGTGTTTCCCACGTTCCTGCTCGGGATCACGCTCGTGCGGCTGGTGCTCAACATCGCCACCACCCGGCTGATCCTCTCGCGGGCCGCCCTCGACGGCACCGCCGCGGCCGGCGAGGTGGTGGAGGCGTTCGGGGAGTTCGTCGCCGCCAACAACCTCGTGGTCGGCGGCGTGATCTTCGCGATCATCGCCATCGTGCAGTTCGTCGTGATCACCGCCGGCTCCACGCGGACGAGCGAGGTGGCCGCCCGGTTCGCCCTCGACGGTCTGCCGGGGCGGCAGATGGCGATCGACACCGAGGTCAACGCCGGCACGCTCACCCGCGAGCAGGCGCGGCGGATGCGGCTTGACCTCCAGCGGCAGGCCGACTTCTTCTCGGCCATGGACGGCGCCAGTCGGTTCGTCCGCGGCGAGGCGGTGGCCAGCGTGATCATCACGGCGATCAACATCCTCGGCGGGCTGGCGATCGGCGTGGTGGAGCACGGGATGCCGGTCGAGAAGGCCCTCAACGTCTACGCGCGGCTGACGATTGGCGACGGCCTGTCGGCCTCGATCCCCGCCCTCTTTATCTCGGTGGCCACCGGCCTCTTGATCTCGCGGTCGAGCCAGTCGGTGGACCTCTCGCAGGAGCTCGGTCGGCAGTTCACGGCCAAGCCCCACGTGCTGGCGATCACCGGTGTGTTTCTCGCCCTGCTCTCGCTCAGCGGCCTGCCCTTCCTGCCCCTGGCGGGGATGGCGGTGCTCACGCTCGCCGCGGCCGTGGTGCTCGGCCGCCGGCCCGGCGCGGAGCCCGACGTCGAAGCGGATGCCGATCACGACTTTGCCGCCGTGCGGCCGACCAAGGCGGGATCGCGGGCCGCGGCCCAGTCCACGCCCGCCGCCGACATGCTCGCCGACGACCGCGTGGTCGTGGAGATCGGCCGCGGGCTCGTCGGCCTCGTGGCGGGCAACGGCCCACTGCTCGAGCGGGTGTCCACGCTGCGGACAGCCCTGGCCGCGGACCTGGGCGTGGTGCTGCCGCAGGTGGCGTTTCGCGATGACCTGACGCTCGGCGACCGCGGCTACCGGATCACGGTGGCCGGGGACGCGATGGTCGAGGCCGAGATACCGGCGGGCCGGATGCTGGCCGTGCTCCCCCCGGGGGCGGCGTCGCCCGTCGATGGAGACGCCGCGGTCGATCCGCTCTCCGGCCGCACCGGCACGTGGGTGGGCCATGCCCAGGCCGAGACCTGCCGGCTCCGCGGCGCCACCGTGCTCGACGACGGCGGCATCGTGGCGCGGTCGCTCGAGTCGGCGGTTCGGCGGCGGGCCGATCGGCTCCTCACCCGCGACGCTGCGAACCGGCTCGTCGAGTCGCTCCGGGCGGCTCAGCCGGCGGTGGTGGAGCAGATCGTGCCGGGCGTGCTCACCGTCGCCCGCATCCAGCGGACGCTCCAGTGCCTGCTCCGCGAGGGCGTGCCGATCCGGCCCCTCGCCGAGCTTCTCGAACTCATGTCGGACCACGCCGCCGAAGCGGCCGAACCGTGGCAGCTCGCCGAGATCGTGCGGCGTCGGCTGGCAGGCACGATCTGCCGCCGGGCGCGCGATCCCCAGGGCAGGCTCACCGCGGTGCGGCTCGCCGGCGACGCGGTCGATGCGATCACGAAGACGGCCCGCGGCTCGGCGCCGCGGGTGTCGGCGAAACTCGTCGCCGAGGTGCGACGGGCGGTGCGAACGGCCGTCGAACGCGGCGGGCAGCCGGTGCTGCTCGTGCCGGCGGCGGCCCGGCGGCCGGTGCGGGAGGCGGTCGGCCGCCACCTGCCCGACGTCGTGGTGCTCGCCGACGAGGAGGTGCTCGACGAGCCGCGGCTCGAGGTGTTCGCCACCGTGGGCGCGACGGAGGCGGCGCGCGCGGCCTGATACTCGGAGAGCCTGGAGAAACTGCGGTGGGTGCAGGGGCACCCCTGATTCGATTCAAGAGACCGTCGTGCTGCTGCCGATGACTGAAAGTTGGTCGGTGCAGCAGGCTCGGCGGTGACGATGGCCGTCCCTCGGGGCGGCCCACGGTGCGGAGGTGGGCGGCGGAGCCGCGGCCTCGCGCAGGTGCGATCCTGAACCTGTCAAGGAGGATGACGTGGCATATCACGCGACCCAGCTGTCGGCCGAAGAAGCTCTGGAACTCTGGAAGCGATTCAAGGCCGACCAGTCGAACGAAGATCTCCGCAACCGGCTGATCGAGCAGTACCTGCCGCTCGTGAAGTACAACGGCGAGCGGATCTGGTCTCGGCTGCCGGATGGCGTCGAGCTCGACGACCTCGTCTCGGCGGGCACGTTCGGCCTGATGGACGCGATCGACGCCTTCGACATGTCGCGGGGCGTGAAGTTCGAAACCTACTGCGTGCCACGAATCCGCGGGGCGATGCTCGACGAACTCCGCACCATGGACTGGGTGCCGCGGCTCGTGCGCAGCAAGGCCAGCAAGCTCAACGAGGCGATCAAGCAGCTCGAGGCGAAGCTCGGCCGCGCGCCGGCCGATGCCGAGGTGGCCGAGCACATGGGGCTCTCCCGCGAGGAGTTCGAGAAGCTGCTCATCGAGGCCAACGCCGTGAGCCTGGTGAGCCTCAACAAGAAGTGGTGCGAGACCGACAGCTCGAAGGAGGTCCACGAGATCGACATTCTCGAGGACAAGAAGGGGGAGGATCCCACGCGGCGGATTCAGAAGTCGGACCTCATGCGACTCGTCACCAAGGGCCTCAACCGGAACGAGCGGCTGATCATCATCCTCTACTACTACGAGGAGCTGACGATGAAGGAGATCGGGGCCACCCTCGACCTCTCCGAGAGCCGCGTCAGCCAGATGCACAGCGCCATCGTCGAACGGCTCCAAGGTCAGCTCGGCCGGCGGAAGCCCGAGTTCGCGATGTAGGTGGTCTGGGCGAACTGGGTGGAGGCCGGCCCCGCGGGGATCGGCAGGACGGGAAAAACTGGCAAGAAAAAATTTTGGTGAAGTTTTCGGTTCGATCGGTCGATGAAGAAAAGTTGGCCGCGGCGACCGGGTCGCATCTGCGACCGGCCGCTGTCCGACGACTGGAGTCGCCGGAACGCGGAAGCGCGGCAACAATGACGGAAGGAAAGGACGCAGGTTCGGGTTCGCGAATGACTCGATGAACTCTCCGCTGGTGGGCCGCGTAGAAGCGGCCGTGCGGGGATCACGGGGGTTCGGAACGACGGCTTGCAAGGAGTTTCATCATGAACATCTTCGGTGTGTTTTCGACGCAGGGTTCGCAGGGCCTCGGTGCCGTGAAGGGCGTCGAGGCGGCCCAGTCGGCCAAGGCCGCCGCCCGCCAGGAAGGCGTCGGCGAGGTGCACGACGCGGTGACGCTGTCGGTCGACGCCGTGAAGGCGGCCGGTGCGACCAGCGACATCCGCTTCGATCGCGTCGCGGCCATCAAGGCGGCGATCGCCGACGGATCCTACGAGACGCCGGACAAACTCGACGTCGCCCTCGACCGGCTGCTCGACCGGCTCGGCTGAGCCTCGGGCCTCCGGACGGTGAACGACACCTGACGTGACCGCACAGGCAGCGGCCGGACCGGCGACGGTCCGGCCGTTCGCGTTGGGTGGCGGGGCAGGAAGCCCAATCGCGTGAGCGATGGGGACGGCGGCCGGCGGGCCGCGATCGTACCGCTCACGCGGTTACGCTTCCTGACGGCCGTACCGCTCACGCGGTTACGCTTCCTGGGGTCGTACCGCTTACGCGGTTACGCTTCCTGGGGGTCGTACCGCTTACGCGGTTACGCTTCCTGACGCGTACAATGGCTGGCGAGGTGCTTGGATGGCAGTCGGATCCGATTACTCGCTCGGCAGTGTCGATACTGCGCTCACGCCCGCCGAGCGGTTCGCGGAGTTTCTGCGGACCCGCGGCAAGCGGATCACGCGGCAGCGGCGGGTGATCGTCGATCACGTGGCCGGCCGCCACGAACACTTCGACGCCGAACAGCTCCTGGCCTCGCTGCGAAAGACCCGCGAGGGGGCCACAGCCAGCCGGCCGACGGTCTACCGGACGCTGGCGGAGATGGTCGAGGCCGGCCTCCTCAACAAGATGGTGCTCGACGGGCGGGCGGTCTACGAGCACGACTACGGCTACCCGCAGCACGACCATCTCTACTGCACCGGCTGCCGGAAACTGATCGAGTTTTCGAGCGACGAGGTGGCGAAGATCCGCGACGCGGTGGCCGCTCGGCACCAGTTCCGCGCCCGCTCGCACCGGCTGATCGTCAGCGGGCTGTGCGCCGACTGCCGGTCGAGCAAGAGCCGCACCCGCCACCAGGACCGGGTCTGAGCGTTCCGCGGCGTCGGCTCTGGAAGTGGCCGCAGGTTTCGAAAGTGGCCGCAGGTTTTCAACCTGCGGTGAGTCCGCGTCCGGCGTGATTCTTGTGCAGGTTGAAAACCTGCACCCACGTTCGGGCAGATAAACCTGAACCCACTTTCGTGCAGGTTGAAGCCCGGCACCCACGTTCGGGCCGGGCGGCGGCCCGCGCCGGTCAGACCTTGAGGGCCGACTCGGGGCCGCGGGTGGGACAGGTGGCCAACGCCACCTCCACCGCCTCGGCCACGAAGTCTTCCACCTGCTGGGCCGCGCGGCCGGCGAGGTCGTCGGCCTTCATGGCGGCGGCGATGTCCACGCCCTGGAAGAGCGGGTCGGCCGCGAGCCGCTGCGGCAGGTCGTTGGGGTGGCCGTCGCGGATCCGCGCGGTAGCGGCGTGGCTGTGGGTCCGCATCGCCTCGTGGAGCGTCTGGCGGTCGCCGCCCGCCGTGGTCGCCGCCATCAGGATCTTCTCGCTGGCGAGGAAGGGGAGGTGCGCCTCGAGGTTCCGGCGGATGCCGCCCGGCAGCACCACCAGCCCACCGGCGATGTTGGCGTAGATCACGAGTTGGGCGTCGGTGGCCAGGAAGGCCTGCGGCAAGACCAGCCGCCGCGGCGCCGAGTCGTCGAGGGTCCGCTCCAGCCACTGCGTGGCCGCCGTCTGGCCGGCCGTCGCCGCCAGACCCATCACGAACCGGGCCAAGCCGCACATCCGCTCGGCCCGCATCGGATTCCGCTTGTAGGGCATCGCGGACGAGCCGACCTGGTCCTTCTCGAACGGCTCCTCGAGCTCGCCCCAGGCGGCCGCGAGGCGGAGGTCGTTGCCCGTCTTGTGGGTCGATTCCGACACGCCTGCCAGCGCCGCGCAGACCTGCGAATCGACCTTCCGCGTGTAGGTCTGGCCGGTCACCTCGTACGACGAATGGAACCCGAGCTTCTGGGCCACGAGCCCGTCGAGCCGGCGGACCTTGGCGTGATCACCGGCGAACAGCTCGAGAAAGCTCGCCTGCGTGCCGGTGGTGCCCTTCACGCCGCGGGCCCGTAGCAGCTTGCGGCGGTGGGTGACCTCCTCGAGGTCGAGGATCAGGTCGTGGATCCAGAGACAGATCCGCTTGCCGATGGTGGTGGGCTGCGCCGGCTGGAGGTGGGTGCGGCCGAGGCAGACGATGTCCTTCGTCTCGACCGCCTTGGCGGCCAGCCGCTCGATCACCGTGGCGAGGCGGGCGGCGACGAGGTCGAGCGATTCCCGCATGAGGATCAGATCGACGTTGTCGGTGACGTAGGCGCTGGTGGCGCCGAGGTGGATGATCGGACGGGCCGACGGGCAGTCGTCGGCGAAGGCGTGGAGATGGGCGAAGACGTCGTGCCGCATCTTCCGCTCGTAGTCGGCCGCCTTGGCGAAGTCGATCGGCGCCAGGTGCGCTCGCATCTCGGCGAGCTGCCCCGGCGAGATCGGCAGGCCGAGCTCGGCCTCCGCCTCGGCCAGCGCCAGCCACGTCTTTCGCCAGAGCATGTAGCGGTGGTTGTCGCTCCAGAGCCGCGTCATCTCGGCCGAGGCGTAGCGGGAGGCGAGCGGGTTGTCCCAGAGGTCGCGGGGATCGGGCTGGCGGTCGGTGTTCACGGGCGGGCTCCGGACGGACGCGAGGCCGGGGGCGACCCGCGGCCGGCGGACTCGCCGCCGCGTGCCATCTTGCAGAACAGCCGCTCCAGTGCCAGCCTTGCTCGCAGACCCCGCGAAGCCTCGCCCTTGAGCGCGAGGTCGAGGTCGAGGAGCCAGACCGGCAGCCGCCGGGCCCGTCGCGGGCCGAGCTGCTGCAGCGAGTCCTTCGCCTGAGCGAGCGCCTTCGGCCAGGCGGCCACGCCCGCCTCGCGAAGCGCCTGCTCCACGCCTGCCGGTCGGCCCGCGCCGGCGGGCAGCGCGAGGAGCCGGGCCGCGGTGGAGAGCCGGCGAAGCACCGATGCGATCTGAGCGGCGATGCCGATCGGGTTCTCGCCCGCATCGAGCAGGTCGGCGAGTTCGCGGAGGGCCCGCGGTGTGTCGCCCCCCGCCGCCGCATCGACCATGCCCCACGCCGTCCGCTCCTGCGGCGAGCCGACGAAGTCGTCGATCGCTTCGGGCGGGATGGCCTTCTTCCGCGCCTCGGGGGGCGTCGCGGCAGCGAGCCGCGCGAGGCCCTGGTCGATCTGGCCGAGGTTGCCGCCGAGGCGTTCCACCAGCCGCTGCGCCGTGGCGGCCGCGAGCGTGATGCCATGCCGCGCCGTGGCCCACGTGCGGATCCAGCCGCCGAGGTCGGCCTTCGCCGGCAGCGAGGTCTCGATCGCGAGCCCCTGCTTCGCGACCGCCTTCGCGAGGCGGGTGGTGGCGGGAAAACTCTTGACCTCCAGGATCACGAGGCCGCGGCGGCCGCGGTCGGCCGTGGCGATCGCCTCGAGCCGGTCGCGGGCGGCGGTCACGAAGGCGTCTGCCTGCCGAACCACGGCTGCCCGGGTCGCCGACGAGAACATGGGGATGGTCGCCGCCTCGTCGAACACGTCGCGGGGGTCGAGTTCCGTGCCGCCGTCGAACTCCCGCCACGCCCATGAGCGGTCAGCCTCGTCGGGGCAGAGCCGCGAGCGCAGCCGTTCGAGGATGTGGAGCACGAGAAACGGCTCGTCGCCATGGAGCACCACGAGCGACGGCTCCCCGACCTGCCAGTCGTCGTCGGCGGCGAGGATCTCGAGCGCGGAAACGGTGCCGGCCACGGGCGGCTCTCGGGGGGGCGGAACGGTGTTCCGCGACCCGCGGAACGCCGCGAGTGTAGTGGGCGGTCGAGCGCCGCGTCAGGCGTCGCCGCTCAGGGAGCCGTGGGCAGCGGCCGGAGACCGCCGAGCTTGCCGCCGAACCTCGGGGCTGCGATCGAGATTTCATCGGGCGACACGGCCGCACCGACGTTCCCCGCGAGATCGGTGGCCTCGACGCGGACATGCACCTTCGCGGGCACGGCCTTGTCGGGGGCCCAGCGGTGCTCCCCCTGATTGTCGAGGCCGTCGGCGATCGTGGCCCACGGGCCATCCGCGTTGGGTGAGTAGAGCAGACGGGCGGCCCGCGGCGCGATGAGGGGATCACGGACCACGTAGCGGATGACGAGCGCTCCCGCCGGCGTCGACTCGTCACGGCTGATGGCCACCAGTTCCACCTGCGGCTGTTCCTCGTCCACGCCCACCCAGGCATCGGGTGCCGCGCCCGAACGCGGACCTCCCGCGGCGTCGGCCGCGTCGGACACCATCTCCAGCCGCACGCCGTAGAGGCCCGAGGCGGGGAGCGTGACGTCGATCGGGCTGCGGCCGTCGTTGTCGACCGCTGACCGCTGCCAGGTGACGCCGCCGTCTTGCGTGGTCCAGAGCTCGGCGCGGAGCTGGCCCGTGACCGGCCGCGTGGCAGGGATGTCGTAGTCCCAGGCGAACCGCCGCGACTTCGTGAGCTGGAGCGGCCGGCCGCGATACTCCAGTGCGTTGCCCCCGGCCGACTGGGCGATGCCGGTGTCGCCGAGGGGCTGCCGCTGCGGCGTCGGCCGCGAGCCGGCCCGAGGCAGGAGTGATGCCGCCGAGGTGTTGGCGGGGCGGACGAGCACGCTCCGCCCGGCCGCGGCCGGCGGGGCTTCGGGCTGGCCGTCGGACCACGTGCCCGCGGCTTCGGCCGTCCAGCCACGGCCGTCTCCGGGCGACCCGACCGCGCGGCCCTGGGCTTCGGCGGCAGGGAGTTGGACCGCCGTCGCCTCCGGGGCTGGGGAGGTGTCGGCGAACGGCTGTCCGGGCAGCGGCGGCACCCCGATCTCCTTGGCGAGCGTTGCCTGGTCGATCCCCGGATCGGTCGGTTCGAGCGTGAACTGCTTCGTGG
>Ga0208864_1000150_pt1 | contig 22242 bp, 16 predicted proteins | sample CryBogmetaGMA05M_FD_184542 | JGI IMG/M metagenome (GOLD analysis project Ga0208864, IMG submission 184542) | Freshwater microbial communities from Crystal Bog, Wisconsin, USA - MA0.5M (SPAdes) | ecosystem: Environmental > Aquatic > Freshwater > Lake | place: Crystal Bog, Wisconsin, USA...
AACAGCCGCAGCGGCATCCTGCCCGCTGCGGCTGTTTGTCATCGGCGACATCGTGTCGCCGTGGAGCCCGGCGGGGAAGCGGCGTCGTGCCCGCTGTGTTCACACCGCAGCGGCCTCGTGCCCGCTGCGGCTGGGTTGTCATCGGCGACATCGTGTCGCCGTCGAGCGGCGCGTGGGGGCGGCATCCTGCCCGCTGTGTTCACGCCGCAGCTGCCTCGTGTCCGCTGCGGCTGTTTGTCATCGGCGACATCGTGTCGCCGTGGAGCTTGCCGCGGGAGCGGCCTCGTGTCGCCGTGGAGTCTCGCGTGGCGAGCTCGGGGCTGCCCGTGCCCGGGAGCCGGCGTTGCTTTCTCCGCGCAGCCAGGATGGCGGAGCGGAGAAAGCATCGAGCGAGCGTAGGGCAGGATGCCCGTAGCGAGCGTCCGGCGACGGGCATGGGCAGCCACGAGCGGGGAGGCGCCCAGGCCCGAGATTCCGCAGGTTGAAAACCTGCGGCCACTTCAACAACCTGCGGCCACGTGGCGACGGGCGGGTTCCGTTCGGCCCGTGTCCCGCGTAATCTGTCGGGCCGTCGATCTCCCCGTCCGTCCCCCGCCCCCTCGGAGCAATGCCCGCGATGGCCTCGTCCACCTTGAAGATCGCCGCGATTCCCGGTGACGGCACCGGCCCCGAAGTGACCGCCGAGGCGCTCAAGGTGCTCGACGCCGTCTCGAAGATCGACGGCTTCGCGTACGACGTGGAGATGCTCGACTGGGGCGGCGATCGCTACCTGAAGACCGGCGAGATCGTGCCCGAGGGGGGCCTCGACCTGCTGCGCACCAAGGACGCCGTCTTCCTCGGCGCGATCGGCCATCCGGGCGTGGCGCCCGGCATCCTCGAGAAGGGCCTGCTGCTGGAGCTTCGCTTCAAGCTCGACCAATACATCAACCTCCGGCCCGTGAAGCTCCTCCCCGGCGTCGAGACGCCGCTGGCCGGCCGCGGCCCGAAGGACATCGACTTCGTGGTCGTCCGCGAGAACACCGAAGATCTCTACTGCGGCGTCGGCGGCTATCTCAAGAAGGGCACGCCCGACGAGGTGGCGGTGCAGCAGGCGATCTACACCCGCAAGGGCTGCGAGCGGTGCATCCGCTGGGCCTTCGACTACACGCGGAAGCGAAACAGCCCCAAGAAGACGCTCACCCTCGTGGCCAAGACCAACGTCCTCACGTTCGGCCACGACCTCTGGTGGCGGACGTTCCAGGAGGTTGCCAAGGACTACCCCGACGTGAAGACCGACTACAACCACGTCGACGCCTGCTGCATGTGGATGGTGAAGAACCCCGACGCCTACGACGTGATCGTCACCACGAACATGTTCGGCGACATCATCACCGACCTCGCCGGGATCCTGCAGGGCGGCATGGGCGTGGCGGCCGGCGGCAATCTCAATCCCGACAAGGGGGGCGTGAGCATGTTCGAGCCGATGGGGGGCAGCGCGCCCAAGTACACCGGCCAGAACGTGATCAACCCCGTGGCGGCGATCAATGCGCTGGCGATGCTGCTCGAGCACAGCGGCCATCCGACGTCGGGCGCCCGGGTGGAGAAGGCGGTCGCGCACATCACCGGCACGAAGATGAAGAGCCAGGCAGCCGGGAAGATGGGCTACGGCACGCGGGAAGTCGGCGACCTCGTGGTGGCGGCACTGTCGTAGCGGCGGCGGGGCATGGGAAGCCCCACGCGAACCGCGGGCCGAGTCACCCCAACGGCACGCGGATCCCCTCAGCCACGCTCCGGTCGGCGGCCTCCACGATCCGCATCGCGCGGAGGGTGTCGTCGAGGCCGCTCGTCTGCCGCACGAGGCTCGTCACCATGCGGTGAAACTGGCCGAGCATCAGCTCGCCCACGGGCCGCTCGCTCTCCAGCGACTCCTGGTGGCGGCCGGCGTTGTCGAACCAGACGAGCGTCTGCGGGAGGTCGACGAAGGCGATGCCGCGCTCGCAGACCACCTGGAGCCCGGGGGGCGGCCGAAAGCCGACCGCCTCCTCCCAGGCCCGCGGCATGTAGTAGCCGCAGCTGATCTGGGCGAGCGGGCCGTCGCCGATCCTTCCCGTGGCCGAGAAGTCGAGGCTCATCATCCGGTAGTCGTCGGTGTCGGCGCCGACGGCCTCGGCGTGCCGCACCGCGACCACGCTCGTCGGCTCGACGCCAGCCACGTAGCGGCACCAGTCCACGAGTTCCATCAGGTCGCGGGCCTCGCTGGCGCGGTCCCGCGGCGGCGTCGGGCCCGACGCCGCCGAGAGGGGCACGCGCCGATGGCAGAACAGCATCCGCGGCGGTCCGAGCCGCGTGGCGATCAGTTCCTTGAGCCGCACCGTGGCCGCGGCGTGCCGGCGGGGCAGTTCGGCCATGAACGCGATGCCCGACTCCTCGACGCGTTGCTTGAGCACGCCCGCTTCGGCCGCATCCAGCGGCAGCGAGATCGCGGAGTAGACCGCCTTGCCGTGGTCGCAGGCCGCCAGGATCGGGGTGGCGCCGAACCACTGGTCGGCGAGGTAGAGGATGGCGTCGATGTCGTCGCGGGCGGCGAGGGAGCGGAAGCCGTCGACGGCCGCGGTGGCGAGTTCTTTCGCGGCCCGCTCCGCGCGGTGCGACACCTGCTCGCAGACGCCGCGGACCTCGAATCGATCCGCGAGCATGCGGAGGGCGGGCAGGTGGCGGCCCTCCCACTGGTCACCCAGCCCGACGATGCCCACGCGGAGCTTCATGACGGGGTCGGCTCCCCGGCCGCGGCCTCGGCGGCGAGCAGTTCGCGCTCCCGGCGCAGGCCCTTGTCGGCGATGTCTTTGCGGCACCAGGCACCGGCCCAGCGAATCTGTTTCACGCCCGTGTAGGCCTGGAGCTTGGCCCGCGCCAGCGACGGTCCGAGGGCCGTCACGGCGAGCACGCGGCCGCCGTCGGCGACCACGACGCCATCCACGAGCCGCGTGGCCGCGTGAAACACCTGCACGTCGGCCACGCCGGCGGCCGCGTCGAGCCCGCGGATCGGCTGGCCCTTGGCGACGGGGCCAGGATAGCCCTCGCTCGCCATCACCACGCTCACCGCCGCCCCGTCGCGCCACCGCGGCGGCTGGCAGGCTTCGAGCGTGCGGTCGGCGGTGGCGTCGAGGAGTTCCAGCAGGCTCGACTCCATCCGCAGCAGGAGCGGCTCGCATTCCGGATCGCCGAAGCGGGCGTTGAACTCCAGCACCTTCGGCCCCTGCGCGGTGAGCATCAGACCCGCATACAGGACGCCCTGGAAGGGCACCTTTGCCCGCCGCATCGCATGCACGGTGGGCACCAGGATCCGGGATTCGATTTCGGCCAGGAGCGCCTCGTCCACGAACGGCGTCGGGCAGTAGGCACCCATACCTCCGGTGTTGGGGCCGGCATCGCCGTCGTGTGCGGCCTTGTGGTCCTGAAGCGGCGGGAGCGTGACGATCGTGCGGCCGTCGGTGATCGCCAGCACGCTCACCTCGACGCCGTCGAGCCGCTCCTCGATGAGAATGCTGCCGGACGCGGCGGCGAGCAGCGGGTCGGCGGCCAGGGCGTCGACGGCCGCGAGGGCGGTGGGGCGGTCTTCGCAGACGAACACGCCCTTGCCCGCCGCGAGACCGTCGGCTTTCACGACCACGGGCACGTCTTCCCGGGCCTCGAGGTATTCCCGAGCCCGCGCCGCGGAGCGGAACTCCCGGAACATCGCCGTCGGCACATCGCCGCGGTGGAGGATCTGCTTGCAGAACGACTTGCTGCCCTCGATCTGGGCGGCCCGCTTGGTGGGCCCGAAGATCCGCAGGCCGGCGGCGGTGAACGCATCGACGATCCCCGCCACCAGCGGCGCTTCGGGGCCGACGACCGTGAGATCGACTTTCCGCCGCGTCGCGACTTCGAGCAGCGCGGGGATGTCGGTGGCCGCCACGGGCACGTTCTCGGCGATCGCCGCCGTGCCCGCGTTGCCCGGAGCCACGAGGACTTCCGCGCCGTCCTGCACGAGTTTCCAGGCGAGGGCATGCTCGCGACCGCCACCACCCACGACGAGAACGCGGCGGGATGGGGGCACGGGCGGGCTCCTGGGGCGGTGGACGTCGGCGACTACGATGTTTCGCGGGATCGTGGTTGTACCGAACTTGATGGCTGTGCGAACCCTCGGCCCGCCCCGCCGCAGCAGCTGCTGCCGCGGCGAACCATGGCCGACTTGGCCGGCGCCGCCGCAGAACCGCCATTCCAACCCGGCGGAGGGGGATGGACCAAGGAAGCCAACGTTGACAGCCCCGGGCACGCCGTTACAGTTAGAGAGAAGTTCGTGAAAAACTTCACGAACTCGCGCAAACGCGGCCGAAACATGCTTTTTACGCGGTCCCGCGTCCCGTCAGCGGCGGTATGTCCCTGCTGATTTGGGCGGTGTCGCGCCGAGGCCCTTATGGCAGACAAGAAGAAGATGTCGGTGGCCGAGATTCTCGCGGCTGCCCGATCGGCGGACGGCAAGGGTGGGTCGGCTCCGGCGGCCCCGAAAACGGCCCCGGAACCTGCGTCGTCTGGTGAGGCCACCGCACCGGTGGAGACCGCGGCGGCTGAGAAGCCCAAGCCGGCCGCGAAGCCGGCCGTCGGTGGCGCTCGACCCAGCGTGGCCGACATCCTCGCGTTGGCGCGGGCCAAGAAGGAAGCGGGCGAGGCTCCCGCCGCGAAGCCCACCGCAGCCGCCAAGCCGGCAGCGGCGGCCGCCAAACCCGCTCCCGCCAAGGCGGCCGCGAAGCCCGCCGCCGCGACCGGTGCTCCGAAGACCGGCGTGCAGCGCGACACCGCGAGCATCCTCGCCGCCGCCCGCGCCGGCGCGAAGCCGGGACCGGTCAGCAAGGCCGACGCGCCCACGCGGCCGGCCCCCAAGCCCCGGGAGTCCAAGCCTGTCGAGGAGAAGGCTGCCCCGCCGCGGACGGTGGCCACGGTGCCGGCGAAGCCGGTGAAGCCGGCCAAGAAGGGGGAGGAGGCCGAGGACCGCCGCGGGTTCATGCAGATCGCCCTCGGCTCAGCGATGGCCACGGGCTTCACGGCCCTGTCGGTCACAGGCGGGCTGTTTTCGCTCGGCCTCGCTCGCTACCTGTTTCCCAACGTGCTCGCCGAGCCACCGAGTAAGTTCAAGGTCGGCGTCAAGGATGCCTTCCCCTCGGGCAAGGTGGAGACGAAGTTCGTGCCGCAGTACGGCGTCTGGGTCGTCAACGGCGACTTTCAGGGGCAGCAGCAGATTTATGCCCTCAAGACCGTGTGCACGCACCTCGGCTGCACGCCCAGCTGGCTGGAGGCCGAGCAGAAGTTCAAGTGCCCATGCCACGGGAGCGGCTTCTACAAAGACGGCATCAACTTCGAAGGGCCGGCGCCCCGTCCGCTCGAGCGATATGCGATCCGCATCGCCGACGACGGCCAGCTCGAGATCGACAAGAGCAAGTCGTTCCAGGAGGAGCTCGGCCAGTGGGCCGACCCCGATTCATACGTGACCGTCTGACGAAGGGACCACGAGCAGACCATGGCCATCGGCGAGACCATCCGCAACTCCCAAATCTGGAAGAGCATCTTCCGTCATCCGATGCCGCTCGATCGGCGGAATCGGATCGTGGTGATGCTCACCAACTTCTTCCTGCATCTCCACCCGGTGTCGATCAAGAAGCAGGGCATCGCCCTCTCGTTCACCTGGTGCATGGGGGGCGTGACGTTCTTCCTGTTCCTGGTGGAGACCGTCACGGGCGTGCTCTTGATGTTCTACTACCGGCCCACGCTCGAGTGGGCCTACAACGACATCCTCGCCCTGCGCGACGTGACGAGCCTCGGCATCCTCCGCGAACTCCATCGCTGGGGCGCCCACGCGATGGTGATCACCACCTGGCTCCACATGTACCGCGTATTCCTCACCGGCTCCTACAAGCCGCCGCGGGAGTTCAACTGGGTGATCGGCGTGATCCTCCTCTTGCTCACGCTTCTGCTCTCCTTCACCGGCTACCTGCTGCCCTGGGATCAGCTGGCGATCTGGGCCATCACCGTGGGTTCCAACATGGCTCGCGCCACGCCGTTCCTCGGCTATGAAGGGCCCGGACAGCAGCTGCTCACGGTGGGTGGGATCGACATGATCACCGATGCCTCCGACGCCCGCTTCGGCCTCCTCGGCGCCCGGTTCGTGGGCGAGGAAACGCTCAACCGCTTCTACGTGCTCCACTGCATCGCGATCCCGCTCGCGGTGGCGCTGCTCCTGGCGATCCACTTCTGGCGCGTGCGAAAGGACGGCGGCATCAGCGGGCCGCTGTGACGACACAGACATGCATTCCAACGGATTTTTCCTGAAGGACGTCGCCGGGTTCCTGGGCGGCTATTACTCCTGCATCGCGATCATGAACGGGATCGCGGCGCTGATCCTCTGGCGAAAGAAGGGCCAGGTGGGCTGGGCGCTCGTCTGGACGGCGCTGGCCGTGGCGATGATGGTGCTCGCGAGTCTCGCCCTCTCCGGCTCGCCCGATATGGTGCCGGCGCTGCCCGCCTCCGCCCGCAACCTCGTCAATCGTCTCTCCGGGCCCATGCTCTATACGCTCGGCACGTTCGCGCTGCTCACGGTGCTGTTCGTGTTTCGCCGTTTCTTCGTCCAGCCGATGGTGGCCTGGGGCATCCTCAATGCGATGCTCGTGCTGATGGGCCTGTCGATGGCCGACGAGAACTTCGCCGCGATCGTGATGAAGCCCGACAACGTGCCGATCGTGGGCCTCGTCTTCCTGCTCGCCTTCTTTACCTGGCTCGCCACCAAGCAGGCCGTCGTCAACGATGACCGGATCGCCCGCGGCTTGCCGACGGTCGAGAAAGAGAACGACGAGAAGGTGCTCGTCTGGCCCGACCTTGTCTACACCGAACTGATCTGCATGGTGGCCGTGATGGCGTTCCTGCTGGTGTGGGCGATCGTCCTGCCCGCGCCGCTCGAGGAGCCGGCCAGCAGCGTGAAGACGCCGAATCCGTCAAAGGCCCCGTGGTACTTCCTCGGGCTTCAGGAGATGCTCGTCTACTTCGACCCCTGGTACGCCGGCGTGGTGCTGCCGAGCCTCGTTGTCTTCGGCCTGATGGCGATGCCCTACATCGACTTCAACAAGAAGGGCAACGGCTACTACTCGATCGAAGAGCGAAAGTTCAGCTATCTGACTTACCAGTTCGGCTTCTTCGTGCTCTGGATCACGCTGATCATCCTGGGAACGTTCCTCCGTGGTCCCAACTGGAACTTTTTCGGGCCGTTCGAGTATTGGACGCCCTACAAGGTCGAGGTGCTCAACAACGTCGACCTGCCGCAGATGTTCTGGGTGAACCTGCTGGACCGGCCCCTGCCCAAGGCGCCGGCCGGCGCGAGTGGGCTGGTCCAGGCGGGCTACGTCCTGCTCCGGGAAGCTCCCGGGTTGCTCGTCATGGGCGCTTACCTGCTCCTGCTGCCGCCGCTTCTGGCGGTGACGATCTTTCGCGGCTTCTTCGCCAAGCTGGGATTCGTCCGCTACATGGTGATGGCGAACCTGATGCTGCTCATGCTCACGCTGCCCATCAAAATGATCCTTCGCTGGACGTTGAACCTGAAATACATCATCAGCATCCCCGAGATCTCACTGAACTTTTAACGATGGCTGGCTGCGCCAATCGCGCCAGCCAGCACGACGTTCACCGCCCCACTCCGCTGCCACATCGCCTCGACGAGGCACACACCTATGCCCGCAACAGAACAGACCTGGCGGAACCTCAAACTCCTGCACGTGGTGTTCGCCGCGACCGCCGTGGCCCTGCTGGTGGCGACGGTGTTCATGCTGACGGGCGACCACAACCGCCCTTGGAAGAAGTACGCCCGCGAGTTCCGCGAACTCGAGACCTGGAACGCGCAGGCGCGGATCGATGAGCAGGGGTCCAGGGCCTACGAGGCGCGGCGTGACGAACTCGCCGCGGCGCTCGCCGAGGCGCGGCGGGCCGACCTCGACGGGGATCTCGCCCGGGCCTTCATCGCCGAGGTGCGCACGGTGCCGGCCGACGCCCAGGCGGCCGACCGGGCCGAACTCGACATCGACCAACTGCGGTCGCAGCAGGACCTTGGCGAGCGGCTCGTGCTGCGTGGCGACCTCGTCGCCCGGCTCCGCGACATCGCCAAGCGGACGAAGTTCCGTGAGGACAATCTGGCCGGCGCGCTGAAGCTGCGGCGGGCCGAGCTCGACAAGAACCGCGCCGACTATGAGCTGGCGGTTTCCAGCGACGCCCCCGCCGACCGGCAGGCGGCGCTCCTCGCGGTCGCCGACGCGAAGCGGCAGGAGGTGACGGATGCGAACCTGACCTTCCAGGAAGCCAACACCCACCGCAAGAAACTCGAGGCCCTGCTGGCGCAGATGACTCGCGCCGAGGACGAGGCGGCGAAGGCCGTGGCCGACCACCGCGGCAAACTCGCCCAACTCCAAAAGACGCTCGCGCAGCGGGAGCCCAGCGCCGGCAAGGCCGTGCTCGAGCTTCCGGTGCTCGATGCCTTCAACAGCCCGATCAAGATCGATCAGATCTGGCTGCCGCAGCTCACGATCAACAACAACTTCCGCGACGTCGCCCGGTTCGATCGCTGCACCACGTGTCACCGCGGCATGGACAAGACGATGCCCGGCGCCCCGTCGGAGCCCGGCTATCCGCAGGCCGAGACGATCCAGATGACGCTCGCGACGCCGGCCGCCAAGCCCGAATTGTCGGCCGGCGACGGCAACGATCAGCTCGACTCGGCCTACGGCCTGCGACTGGCGGCCCACGGGCTGTTCGAGGCCGATGATGCGACGATCAGCGTGGTGGTGCCGGAGTCGGCGGCGGCGGTGGCCGGCCTCCAGCCGGGCGACGTCATCGAGGCGGTGGACGGCGGCAAGACGCTGGCCCGCAAGATGGCGGTCGCGTCGCTCCTCGACACGCCTGCCTGGGGCAAGCCCCTCACGCTCACCGTTCGCCGCGGCGTGCCGCAGCCCTACTCCACGCATCCGCGTCTCGACCTGTTCGTGAGCGATTCGAGCCCCCATCCGATGAAGAACTTCGGCTGCACGATCTGCCATCAGGGGCAGGGGAGTGCCACGAGCTTCAAATGGGCCTCGCACACACCGAACACCCCCAAGCAAGCTCACGAGTGGCACGACGAATATGGCTGGTTCAGCAACCACCACTGGATCCTGCCGATGCTGCCCCAGCGGTTCGAGGAGTCGAGCTGCCTGAAGTGCCACCACCAGGTCGTGGACCTCGAGCCGAGCGAGAAGTTCCCCGAGCCGCCGGCACCGAAGCTCGTCGAGGGGTACCACCTCATCCGCCAGTACGGCTGCTACGGCTGCCACGAAATCAACGGCTGGGCGGGGCCGGACAAGCGGATCGGCCCCGACATGCGGGTCGAGCCGACGTATCACGAGGTGGCCGAGGCGCTCGCCGCGGATCCCGGCGCGAAGGATCTCGGCGACACGTTCGTTCGTTGGGTGTCTGACGTGCGTTCCGGCCCCGACAGTCACGAGTCGCGCATCCGGCTCCGCGAGGCGCTCGAGCGTGATGCGGCCGCCGGCCCCGACGCGAAGCTCTCGGCTCGTTCGCACCAACTCGCCGCTGTCCTCAAGGACGCCGAGACCCCCGGTACGTTCCCCAAGGTTGGCCCGAGCCTGCGGCACGTCGCCAGCAAGGTCGGCTTCGACTGGCTCTACGCCTGGCTGCGGAACCCGCAGGAGTTCCGTCCGTCCACGAAGATGCCGAGGTTCTTCGGCCTCTGGAGCCATTTGGAGGGCAAGCAACTCGAGGAGTCGAAGCGCTACGAGCCCCTCGAGATCCGCTCGATGGTGCACTACCTCACGGAGTCGAGCGCCGCCTTCGAATACGTCAAGCCGTTCGACGGCATCACGGCTGCCGCCGATGCCGCCCGTGGCCGCAAGGTCGTGCAGCTGCGGGGCTGCCTGGCCTGCCACCAGCACGACGACTTCCCCGAAGCGACGAGCACGCACGGGCCGAACCTCTCGCGGATCGGCGGCAAGGCGGCGTCGCTTCCGCAGGGCAGGCAGTGGCTCTACAGCTGGCTCCGCGAACCGTCGCGGTATCACCCCAAGACGATCATGCCCAACGTGCTGCTCGAGCCGGTGACGCTCGCCGACGGCACGGTGAGCGATCCCGCCGCCGACGCGACCGAATACCTGATGGGCTCGGGTCGCGACTGGAAGCCGGCCGCCGACTGGAAGGTGGAGACGCTCGAGGGCGAGACCTCGTTCCCCATGGCGGCCGCCGGTTCGCTCTCGACCGAGGAGCGGAAGGCGCTCGATGAACTCGCCCTGATGTATCTCAAGGAGCGGTTCACGGTGGTGCGGGCGGAGCAGGTGCTCGCCGCCGGTGTGGGTGACGCCAACGCCATTCAGGGTGACGAGCGGATGCTCGTCGGCCTCGATGGCGCGGACCGCGATCGTCGGCTGCTCACGTATGTGGGCAAGAAAACGATCAACAAACTCGCCTGCTACTCGTGCCACGACATCCCGGGCTTCGAGGATGGCAAGCCGGCCGGTGCGGCGCTCGCCGACTGGGGCCGGAAGGATCCGTCGCGGATCGCGTTCGAGCAGGTCTCGCACTTCGTGACCCATCAACTCGCCGGTGGCCACGGGCATCACGCCGCGGGCGGTCACGGGCATCACGCCGCGGGTAGTCACGGTGGGCACGCCCCCGAGGCCAAGCCGGCAGACGACGGGTTGGCCCCGGATCTTGCCTACCGCACCACGCACGACGAGGCGCACGTCAACCCCGAGTCGCTCGATTCCGACACCGGCTACTTCCTCGAGAAGCTGCTCGGCCACGAGCGGGAGGGCTTCCTCTGGCAGAAGCTCCGTGCCCCGCGGAGCTACGACTATAAGAAGGCGGAGAACAAGACCTACAACGAGCGGTACCGCATGCCGCAGTTCCCGTTCGACGAGGAGCAGCGCGAGGCGGTGATGACCTTCGTGCTGGGCCTGGTGGCCGAGCCACCGGCCCCGCAATACGTCCACAATCCTGCGCCGCGGGAACAGGCCCGCCTCGACGGGCTCGTGGTCGCGGAGCAGTACAACTGCGGCGGCTGCCACCAGCTCCGCATGGACCGCTGGGACATCCGCTACAAGCCGGATTCGCTGGGCGAGCCGCCCGCGTTCGCCGACTATCCGTTCCTCTCGCCGCACTTTACGCCCGACCAGGTCTCGGCCTCGCTCGCCACCGACCGGCAGGGCCGCCGCAAGGCCACCCTCGTCGGGGCGCCGACGCTCGATCCCGAGACCGGCAAGCCTCAGCTCGTGGACGAGGATGGCGTGCCGATCGAGGAAGGGGACACCGAGTCGGTGGTTCATCGCCCGTTCGCGCTCTGGCAGGACACGCTGCTCGATGGCGCGGCCCGGATCGTGGGCGGGCAAAACCTGCTCGTGCCCCAGGACGCGCTCGCCGCCGGTCGGCATTACCCGGGCTGGGGCGGCGACCTCGCGCGGCTGCTCTATCCGGTCGTGATTGCGGACGAGAAGCAGGTCAATCCGAACGTGAAGCCCGACGACGCCTGGGGCTGGCTGCCGCCGCCCCTGGTGGGCGAGGGGAAGAAGGTGCAGTCGGCCTGGCTGCACAAGTTCCTGCTCAACCCGCATCCGATCCGGCCGCCGGCGGTGCTCCGGATGCCGAAGTTCCACTTCGATTCGGCGAAGGCGGCCGCGCTCGTCAACTACTTCGCGGCCGTGGACGGCGCCGAGTATCCGTACGTCTACGACCCACGGCTCGACGAAGCCTCCGTGGTGGCGGCGGAGCAGACGCACCCCGGCCACCTGGAGGGCGCGCTGAAGATCGTGACCAACAACAACTACTGCGTGAAGTGCCACCTCGTGGGCGACTACACGCCGGCCGGCAGCGTGAAGGCCCTCGCGCCGCAGCTGCAGCGGGTCCACGAGCGGCTCCGGCCCGACTACGTGCACGGCTGGATCGCCAACCCGAAGCGGTTCCTGCCCTACACGGGCATGCCCGTGAACATTCCCTACAACCAGCCGGTCAGTCAGGATCTCTATCACGGCACGAGCGAGCAGCAGGTGGACGCCCTCACGGACCTCCTCATGCACTTCGACGCATTCGCCAAGAAGAACCTCTCGCTCGAGGCCTTCCTCCGCCAGCAACCTCCGGCGGTGCAGCCGGGGCAGCCGGCCCAGCCTGCGGCTCAGCCGAGGGCGGCGTCGGGGCCAGTTCCGGCGGCCGGATCGGTTCCGCTGTCTGCCGCCGGCTCGCCGGCGACGTCGGCCTCACTAAACTGACAGTGTGTCCCACCTGAGGATCCCACCTTCTCGTCCTCGCTTCCCACCTTCTGGAGTTTCTCGATGACACGCCTTCACGCGGTTCGGTTCGCCGTCGTCGTCCTTTCGGCCCTGTCGTACGGCGGCTTCGTCCGCGCCGACGAGTGGGGCACGATCAAGGGCAAGTTCGTCTTCGGCGCCGCCGCGCCGACCGCCGGGGAACTCAAGACCGACAAGGACGTCGAGGTCTGCGGCAAGCACAAGCTGCTCGCGGAGGAACTCGTGGTGGGCGCCGACAAGGGCATCGCCAACGTGGTGGTGTTCGTTCGCGACAAGGACGTGAAGGTCAACCCCGAAGCCGCCAAGGCGGCCGCCGCCAAGGTCACGCTCGACAACAAGGACTGCCGGTTCGAGCCGCACGTCGCGGTCGTGCAGGTGGGCCAGGAGCTGGTCGTGAAGAACTCCGACACCGTGGGCCACAACAGCAACATCGCCACGGTGAAGAACGCGCCCTCCAACAACCTGATCCCGGCGGGTGGCGAGGCGACCGTGAAGTTCACCAGCGACGAGGCGGTGCCCGCGCAGGTGACGTGCAACATCCACCCGTGGATGAAGGGCTGGCTGGTGGTGCGGCCCAACCCCTACGCGTCCGTGTCGAAGGCCGACGGTACGTTCGAGATCAAGGACGTTCCGGTCGGTGAGGTCGAGCTGCAGTTCTGGCACGAGAAGGCTGGCTACCTCGGCGAGATGACGATCGGCGGAAAGGCCGAGAAGGCGTCGAAGGGACGCAAGAAGGTGGCCGTCGCCGCGGGTGGCACCGACCTCGGCGAGATCGTGCTCGCCCCGGGCATCTTCCAGAAGTGATCCTCGAAAGCGAGTTCCAGTGTCCATGACGTCGTTTTGTCGCTCGTGCGTGCCGCTCGCCTGCCTGGTCGTCGCGACCAGCGCGGGCTGCGGCCCCCGGCGTGTCTCCGCGCCGGTCGCCGATGCCGCAGCCGCCCTCACGATCCGCGAAGGGCTCGCCTCGACGGCCGCCGCAGCCGTCACGGGCGGCGAGGCGGCGGTGGTGGGAACCGGCTGGGCGTCGCTCAAGGGTCGGTTCGTGTTCGCGGGCGATCCCGGCCAGCCGAAGCCGCTCGCCGTGGACAAGGACACCGAGGTCTGTGGCAAGTCGTCGAAGCTTTTCGACCGGTCGCTGCGGGTCGATACCTCGACGAAGGGCCTGGCCGACGTGGTGGTGTTCGTGAGGAAGTCGAGCCGGGTGAAGAACCCTGTGCCCGATGCCCCGCAGATGTTCGACCAAAAGAACTGCGAGTTCCTCGCGCCGGTGTTCGCCGCCCGCGTCGGCCAGCCGATCGACGTGCGGAACAGCGACCCAGTGGGCCACAACACCAACATCGACGGCACGAGCTTCAACCAGCTGATCCCCGCGGGGCAGGGCACGACCTACAAGCCCGACACCGAGATGGGGGCGCCCAAGGCGGTCACGTGCAACATCCATCCCTGGATGAAGGCCTACGTGATCTTTCGCAAGGACGGCTACGTCGCCGTGTCCTCAGGCGATGGCTCGTTCGCGATCCCGGACCTGCCGGCCGGTGAACCACTCGAGTTCCAGGTGTGGCACGCCCGAGCGACCGGTTCCGGCGGGGGTGTGGTCCTCGAGCGACCCGACCTCAAATGGAACCCCAAGGGACGGTTCGTGATCACCCTGCAGGCCGACGAGGTCAAGGATCTGGGCACGCTCGAGGTTCCCGCAGGCTCGCTCGGCACGTGACCCCTCACCGGAATCCGCTCACCACCCGCAACGTCAGGTCCATGAACACGCCGTTCGCCATGCTTCGTTTCACGCTGCTTCTGGCCGTCGTCGTTACCGCCGTCGGCTGCGGCAAGACGCCGCCCGCTTCGTTCCGTCTCAACATGGTGCAGGCCACGAAGACGGCGGCCCCCGAGTCGGGCATGGAGAAGCCGTGGGCGACGTGGGCCCGCGAGCGTCAGGGGCAGGTGGCCACGATCCTCGAGGCGATGTACGGCACGCCGGACGACCCGGTGGCCCTCGCCGAAACGGGGCTCGATCTCGCCAAGCTCAAACTGGCCGCGGGGCCGGTTCGCAGCGACATCGTGGGCCGCAAGAACGGCCTCTACCGCGAGCACTGCGTCCACTGCCACGGCATCTCCGGCGACGGCATGGGCCCCACCGCTGCGTTCTTGAACCCGTATCCCCGCGACTACCGTCCGGGGAAGTTCAAGTTCAAGGGCACGTGGCGCGACGCCCGTCCGGGCCGCGAGGATCTGACCCGCGTGCTTCACGAGGGCATCCCGGGCTCGTCCATGCCCTCGTTTGCCCTGCTGCCGCCGGCCCAGGTGGACGCGCTCGTGGAGTATGTCCGCTACCTGTCGATGCGCGGCGAGACCGAACTGGCGCTCTACACCTATGCGGAGCAGGAACTGGGCGTCGACGACACGCTGCCGACGACGAAGGAGTTTCTCGTCGACGAGATCCTGACTCCGATCGTCGAGAAGTGGCAGGGGGCGGAGGACGCGCGGATTCCGATCGCCTCAGTGCCTGGCAACGTCGACTTCACGAAGCCCGGCGACGATCCGGCGAACCGTGAGTCGGTGGCCCGCGGGCGGGCCCTGTTCCACGGCGACGGTGGCTGTGTGAAGTGCCACGGCGTGACGGCGCTTGGCGACGGTCAGGCCAACGACTACGACGACTGGAACAAGGTGATCGTGGAGTGGAGCAAGGAGGTGACCGGCGGACTCGGCTCGACCCAGGACGACGCCGGACGAACGGCCTGGCTCCACGCCGCCGCCGACGTGATCGAGGGCGACGCGCTCCGGCCGCGGACGATCCCGCCCCGGAACCTGCGGCTCGGTCTATATCGCGGCGGCCGGCGGCCTGTCGACCTCTATCGCCGGCTCTACACGGGCATCAATGGCGCCCCGATGCCGGGCGTGGGTCCTTCGGGCCCCGGCGGCAAGGGCAGCGTCGCCGACGCTGAGATCTGGCACATCGTCAACTACATCCGGTCGCTGCCCTACGAGTTCGACGGTGAACTCGGCGCCGACCGGCCAATGGTGGCGAAGGATCGGTTCTGAGGCGGCGCCGACAGGTATTCGATCCGCCGACAGGCATTCGACGAGGGAGTTCATCGACGTGGGCAAGCGACTCGCCGGCATTTTCTGGTCCCTATTGTTCCTCGCCGTTCCGGTGCTGGGCGTGGCGACCTTCGCCATCGCCCCGGCCTACGATCACTGGCTGCCGAAGGACGTGTCGGAGCACGGGGCCAGCATCGACTCGCTCTTCTACTTCATCCTCGCCCTCACCGGCGTCGTGTTCGTGGTCACCGAGGTCCTCCTGTTCTGGTTCATGTGGAAGTACGACGAGGCGAAGAATCAGGGAGAGGCGACGTACATCCAGGGCAGTCACACGCTCGAAGTCGTCTGGACGATCATCCCCGCCGCCACGCTCCTGTTCCTGGCGATCTATCAGATGAACGCCTGGGCCGACGTGAAGATGCGGCGGCCCGCCATGTCGCCTACCGTCGAAGTGGTGGCCCGGCAGTTCGAGTGGCGGCTGCGGTATCCGGGCCGCGACGCCACGCTTGGAACGGCCGACGACCTGTTCCTGGTCAACGACCTCCACCTGCCGATCGACGAAGACGTGCTGGTCCAGCTCAAGAGCATGGACGTGCTGCACTCGTTCTTCCTGCCGAACGTCCGCATCAAGCAAGACGCCGTGCCCGGGATGAAGATTCCGGTCTGGTTCAAGGCCCGCGAGGCCGGCTCGTACGACATCGTCTGCGCCGAACTCTGCGGCTGGGGCCACTACAAGATGAAGGGCCGCGTCACGTTCGAGCCACGGGCCCAGTTCGAGGCCTGGCTCGAGCGCAAGTACGCCGAGCAGGGGACGACGCAGCCTCCGCCCGAGGCCGCCGACGTGGCCACCGCCCAGTGACCGATTTCAGGTTCGACTTCGTTTCGTTTCCGGAGAACCACCGATGACCCCGCCCCCCGTCACCACCGCCGCCACGCCCATCGTGGAGCACGGGCACGCTGTCGGACACGCTTCGGCGCACGCGCCGCAGGGCGGCCTGTCGCACTTCCTCTCGACCTACGTGTTCTCGAAGGACCACAAGGTCATCGGCCTGCAGTTCCTGTTCTCGACGCTGCTCTGGTTTCTGATCGGCGGCTTGCTCGCCCTGGCCGTCCGCTGGCAGGTGGCCTGGCCGTGGTCCGACGTGCCGGTCGTCGGCAAGCTCTTCGCCCAGGAAGGCGGGCAGATGAGCCCCGAGTTCTACACGATGCTCTTCACCATGCACGCCTCGGTGATGATCTTCCTGGTGATCATTCCGATCCTCGCGGGCGCGTTCGGCAACTTCCTGATTCCGCTGATGATCGGCGCCGACGACATGGCCTTCCCGACGCTCAACATGCTGTCGTACTGGTTCATGTGGCCCGCGTTCGCCTGCTTTGGCGCCAGCTTCTTCGTGGAGGGCGGGGCGGCCTCGGGCGGCTGGACGAGTTACCCGACGCTCTCGACGAATCCAGCCTCGTCGCCGGCCAGCGGCATGGGGCAGACGCTCTGGCTGCTCGGCCTCACGTTCGTGGGCGTGTCGAGCATGCTCGGCAGCGTGAACTACATGACCACGATCATCCTGATGCGGGCGCCGGGCATGACGATGTTCCGCCTGCCGATGACGATCTGGGCGATGTTCATCACCGCCATCCTCCAGGCGTTCGCCCTCCCGGTGCTTACCGCGGCGGGCTTCATGCAGCTTTCTGACCGGATGCTGGGCACCGGCTTCTTCTCTCCGGAGGGCAACGTCGTCAACAACGCGATCGCCGGCGCCGGCGGCGGCCAACCGCTCCTCTGGCAGCACCTCTTCTGGTTCTACAGCCACCCGGCCGTCTACATCATGATCCTGCCCGCGATGGGCATGGTGAGCGACATCCTCACGGTGTTCGCCCGCAAGCCGCTGTTCGGCTACCGGCCGATGGTCTATTCGATCGCCGGCATCGCCGGCCTCGGGTTCATCGTCTGGGGGCACCACATGTTCATGTCGGGCATGAACCCGGCCCTGGGCATCACCTTCATGGTGTCCACGATGATGATCGCCCTGCCGAGCGCCGTGAAGACGTTCAACTGGCTGGGCACGCTCTGGGGCGGCAAGATCCAGTTCACGACGTCGATGCTCTTCGCACTGTCGTTCGTGTCGATGTTCATCATCGGCGGGCTGTCGGGGATCTTCATGGCCGCCACGCCGGTCGACATCTTCATCCACGACACCTACTTCATCGTGGCCCACTTCCACTACGTGCTCTTCGCCGGCACGGCGATGGGCGTCTGGGCGGCGATCTACTTCTGGTTCCCCAAGATGTTCGGCCGGACGATGAACGAGTTCTGGGGCAAGGTGCACTTCTTCCTCACGTTCATCTTCCTCAACGGCACGTTCTTCACGATGCACATCCTCGGGGCCGTGGGCTTCCCTCGCCGGCTGGCCGACGCCTACCACTACGAGACCTTCCACCACCTTCAGCCGCTGAACGCGTTCATGACCTACTGCGCGATCGGCATGGTGGCCACGCAGGTGATCTTTGCGGCCAACTTCATCTACAGCATGTTCTGGGGCCCGGTCGCCGGCCGGAATCCCTGGAATGCCAACACGCTGGAGTGGACCGCCCCGAGCCCGCCGGGCCACGGCAACTTCGACTACCAGCCGATCGTGCACCGTGGTCCCTACGAGTACTCGGTGCCGGGCGTCGAGAAGGATCACCTGATGCAGACCGATCCGCCGAACGCCGCTGCGGCCACTGCTGCTGCGGCCGCACACTGAGAGGAGCCGGTCGCGGTTCGAACTCGATGGGCCATAGCCGCCGGGGAGGCGGTGAAAGCCTCGGCTTCGGATGGCGAGGATACGCCAACTCGCCTCGACTTCCCCCGACCTCCCCGGCTCCTCGCCTTTGATTCGATAGCCCTCATGAGTCTTCGAACCTTCAACTGGACGCACCTCGTCGCCTGCCTGCTGGTGGGCGTGACGGCCGTGCTGTTGTCGTTCGGGGCGCTCGTGACCACCTACGAAGCGGCGATGGCGGTGCCTGACTGGCCGGCGACCTACGGCCACAACATGTTTCTTTTCCCATGGGCCGAGTGGGTGCACGGACCCTGGGACCTGTTTCTCGAGCATGGCCATCGGCTGCTGGGCGCGCTCACCGGCGTGATCACGCTCGGCCTCGTCGCCGTCGCATGGCGGTCGGGCACGCGGCCGGCCGTCCGCTGGCTCGCGGTCGCCGCCGTGGCCCTGGTGGTGCTGCAGGGGGCCCTCGGGGGGGCTCGCGTGCTGCTCGACGACAAGACCGTCGCGAAGGTGCATGCTTGCACCGGGCCGCTGTTCTTCGCGGTGGCAGTGGCCATCGCCACGCTCTCCCGGCGGTCGGCGGCGGTGGGCGATGCGGCCGTTGTCCGCCTGCCGGTGGCCCTGCTCGTCGCCTCCTATCTCCAGCTCGTGGCCGGCGCCCAGCTGCGGCACCTCGACGCTGCCGTCGAGCCGGCGACCTTTCGCACGCTTGTCGGCCTTCACATCCTCGGTGCGGTGGCGGTGACGGTGCTGTCGGTCGTGGCCGCCTTCGTGGTCACCGAGGAGGGATCGCCCACTGCCCGGCGCTGGGCGCGGGGTATCGTGGCGCTCGTCGCCGTGCAGCTGCTGCTCGGGGCCGGCGCGTGGATCGCGAACTGGGGCCCGCCGTCCGGCCTGATCCCGGAGGCCTGGCAGTCGGCCGAGCCCCTGCGGGCCCGCAGCGTCGCCGGGGCCTTGGTCGTCACCGGCCATGTGGTGCTCGGGATGCTGATCCTCGGGGCGTCGGTCGTGCTCGCGATCGAAGCGGGAGCGATCGGCCGCACCATCGGCATGCGAGGCGTCCGCGAGGGCGTCGGCTCCGAGAGGGCCTTTGCATGACGCCTCCAGCCCTCGCCGATGCCGCGGTCGTCACGCCGTCGTTCGCCGGCAGACTCACGGATGCTGCGCCTCCCGTGTCGCACGCCACGTCGTGGGCCGGCGAGGCATCTCGGCTCGCGCGGCCGCGGATCGCCGTGATGGTGCTCGCGACCGTCGTCACGGCGTTGTGGCTCACCGGAGGGCGGCCCGAGAGCCTCGCCGCCGTGGCCGCGTTGCTCGTGGGCACGGCGCTGGTGGCCGCGAGTTCCAGCATCGCCAACCAGATTCTCGAGCGCGACTCCGACCGTCTGATGGATCGCACGGCCGACCGCCCGGTCGTCGCCGGACGGCTCTCGGTGCGCGACGCGTGGCTGCTCACGGGCGTGACGCTCGCGGCAGGGGTGGCGGCCATCTGGGGATCGTATGGCTGGCAGCCGACCGCCGCCGCCGTGGCGACCTGGCTGCTCTACGTGCTCTGCTACACGCCGCTCAAGCGGACCACGCCCCTCAACACCGCCGTCGGCGCCGTCGCCGGCGCGCTGCCGGTCGCGATCGGCTGGCTCGCGGCCGGCGGACCGGAGCGGCTTGCCGCCGGCGATGCCCGTGGAGGCCTGGCGGCTGCGGCCCTCGCCACCGTCCTCTATCTCTGGCAGTTCCCCCACTTCATGGCGATCGCCTGGCTCTATCGCCGGCAGTACGAGGCGGCGGGTCTGAAGATGCTCACCGTGGTCGACCCGTCGGGCCTCCGCGCCGCCGGGCAGTCGCTCGCCGCGGCGCTCGCCATGGTGCCGGCGAGCCTCGTGCTCGCGGTGCCGTCCGGCAGCATCCGCCTGTTTCTCGCCGCGGCCGTCGCCTCGATCGTGTACGTCGCCGCCGCGATCCGGTTCGCCGTCCGCCGCGACGACGCCTCCGCCCGCATGCTGCTATTCACGTCCCTCGGCTCCCTGCTCGGCCTGCTCACCGCGGCGGTCGTGTTCGGACGCCCCGTCTGACCCTTCACCGTCCGGGAATCCCATGCACGCCCACGCCGCCTCGATTTCCCATGGTCACGATCACGGGCATGCTGGTCATGCCGGCGACGACGGCCACCACGGCCACGTCACGCTCCAGTACCAGCCCGGCCTGCCGCTCTCTCGCGGCAAGCTGATCATGTGGCTCTTCCTGTCGACGGAGATCATGTTCTTCGCGGCCCTGCTCGGGAGCTACGTGGTGCTCCGCTTCGGGGCCCCGATCTGGCCGAAGCCCCATCACGTGCATCTCTCGGAGCCGATCGGTGCCTTCAACACGTTCGTGCTGATCTGCTCGAGCGTGACGATCGTGCTCGCGCTGGAGGCGGCCCGGGCCAACAAGGCGAGCCTGGCCAAGATCTGGATGCTGCTCACCTTTCTCCTCGGCTCGCTGTTCCTCGGTGTGAAGGGCTACGAGTACTCGGCCAAGTTCTCGCACGGCATCTACCCGGCGATGCCCCACAGCCGGATCTACGAGCGGCCCGACCTCTACTACGGCTCGGCCGTCCGGGCGCGGCTCGACGAGCTGCGGAAGACGCCGGTGGGGCAGGTGCCCGCCGCGCTCCGTGACCCGGCTGACGCGGAGGCGAAGTCGGGCGACACGGTCGACATGCTGCAGCGACTCGACGCCGTCGCGGCCGACAAACTCTCGGCCGAGCAGCAGACGGCTCGTGGCCGCCTGCAGCAGGTTCAGAAGATGGTGGCGAGCCCCGACCAGCAGGCCTTCGACATGGCCGTCGTCGCCGACCAGGTGATGCCGCTGCCGGCCGAAGGGGCGGCGCACGGGGGCGGCCACGGCCCGCACGGCCTCAACGATGCCTTCCCGTGGCTGCGGCTGCCGACCGTGATTCCGGGCGGGAACATGTGGGCCAGCACCTACTTCCTGCTCACCGGCTTCCACGCGATCCACGTGGCCGTCGGCCTGCTCGTGTTCGGCATCATGCTCACCTGGACGCTCAATGCGAAGCGAGTCGGCGCGATCGAGAACATCGGTCTCTACTGGCACTTCGTCGATCTCGTGTGGATCTTCCTGTTCCCGCTCATGTACCTGTTCTGAAGGCCCAACCATGTCCGACCACGGCACTCCCTCCCACGGCCCCGTCACCCGCGCCGGCGAATCGGCCGACGAGACGCTCCAGCACGCGCTCGAGGCGGGGCACGGCGACCACCACGCCCATGGTGGACTGGGCAAGTATCTGCTCGTGTTCCTCGCCCTCTGCGGGCTGACCACGATGTCGTTCTTCACCTACTCGCCCGCCTGGCCGTGGCGGGATCAGCCGCAGGTGGGCTGGACGTTCATGATGGCCGTCTCGTGCACGAAGGCGATGCTCGTGATCCTGTTCTTCATGCACGTGTGGTGGGAGGCGAACTGGAAGTACGTGCTCACCATCCCGGCCGCGATGATGGCCCTGTTCCTCGGGATCATGCTGATTCCCGACGTGGGCATGCGAAACCGCATGGTGTCGCAGGAGCGGGCGCTCCACATGGCCCGCGGGTCAGACCTCGAGGTGCTCGAGAAGGCCGCGACCGAGGGGCCGTTCGCGGTCCAGGCGCACTGAACCACGGCGGGCGGTTCGAGTCCGCGCGAGAGCGACCAACGTCATCCTCATGAACAACCAACAGCCGACGTGGATGACGGTGTTCGGCCTCCTGCTGGCGGTCGCGGCGGGCTGCTCGAAGGCCCCCGTGGTACCGGCCGCCTCGTCGTCGCGTCCCGCCCCGGTGGCGGGCAAGGTCGAGGTCGATGACGCCGCGGCAGCGGCAGTGCCGAACCTGGCCGACTTGCCCTTCACCCTCCGCGATCAGACGGGGGCCGAGTTCTCGTCGCAGGAGCTCGAGGGGCGCGTCTGCATGGGGGCGATCTTCTTCGCGAACTGCCCGGGCCCGTGCTTCCGTGAGAATCAGGTGATCGCCGACATCCTCCGGGAGATCGACGACCCCGACTTCATGGTCGTGAGCCTGACCTGCGATCCCGCCAACGACACCCCCGAGGCTCTGGCGACATACGCCGCGCGATTCGAG
>Ga0208864_1000151_pt1 | contig 22166 bp, 14 predicted proteins | sample CryBogmetaGMA05M_FD_184542 | JGI IMG/M metagenome (GOLD analysis project Ga0208864, IMG submission 184542) | Freshwater microbial communities from Crystal Bog, Wisconsin, USA - MA0.5M (SPAdes) | ecosystem: Environmental > Aquatic > Freshwater > Lake | place: Crystal Bog, Wisconsin, USA...
GTAGGTATATTCGTCAAAGCACTCGCGACGGGCGGTCGTGCGGCAGACATGGAGATACACCGTACAGTTCTGGTCCTCAAAAGGCAGAGCAGAGTGACTACAGGTGCGCAGACCGCGACCAATGACCTGCTCCATGCGGCTCATGTTCCACCACGGGTCAATGATGTGGATTTGACGGACAAAGCGGAAGTTCACACCCTCCGAGATGCGCGGTGTAGTTACGATGACGCGGACGAGGCTTCCGTCCATATTTCGTTGGTCCCGTGCCATGCGGAGAAGGGTATTGGTCTGTGGTGTTGAGACTTCAGAAGAAAGCAAGATGTATGCACCTTTGCCCTTGGGACGGTCTCCAGCAAGAAGTGGGTTCCCTGCGGCAGGACGGTAGCCGTGTTCCTCAAGAGCCATCGCAAAGAGGCGGGCACCTTGCTCAACATAGTTAGAGTAGACCATGACGACACCCTTGGAGGCCTCAATGGACTTGATAATGGTTGCGAACTTGGTTGCGTGGTTGGGCAGGGCCTCAGGAGTCAAGAAGGGCTCACCCACATACTCGTACTGGTCACCCGATGACCGGAACACTTCACGGAACTTCTTGTTCCCGGGCAGAACGGACACGGTTGTCAACATCAGCGCTTGGCGCTTCTCCTCGTCATTCTCGTCTGCGGCTGGCATCTCACCCACTGCCTTACCCTGTTCACCTGTCACCTGTGACGCCACTACACTGAGGTACTTCAGCCGCTCATCGTCTCCGATGCGCTTGGTCTTCCCTGCAAAGGAGTGGGTCCGATCATCGGGTGCTGCATTCGGGGCGGGCAGACGGAAAGGGAAGGTGAACGGGTTCTCGCCCTTCACGAAAGAGACATACTCTTGGCACCACTCACGAAATTTGGACTCCATCGCAGGCTTCACGTTGCCATCCGAGGTGAAGTAGTCGGAGGCTTTCAACTTCTTCGTCGTCTTCTGCTTGCGGTCGTTCCAAAGAAACAGATTCATGAAGAAGACGATTTCCTCGTAGCTCTCATACATGGGGGTAGCTGTGAGCAGTACGAGGATGAGGCCATCTGCCGTCTTCACAAGTTTCTCAATGCCAGTGGACACGGACTTGTCAGACCCCTCGCCGCCCTCACGCAAGTTGTGGGCCTCGTCCACCAATAGCAAGCGGTTGTCAAAGGTCTCGTGGATCCACTTGTCTGCGTCTTCAGGCGCCAGCTCGGCCAGCTTCTCGTTGATGCGGGCACCGAAGGAGTGGTAGCCGGTAAACTCGTAGAACTCGTCAATGATACGGTCAGCCATCGTCAAGAGGCGCGCGCGAGTCTCAGGGACGAACCACTGGCGGGGCTCGGATACGACGCGCTGGAGCATCTCAAGGTACCTGCGGCCTGTGCACTGCTTGGATGACAGAATCTGGCTCTTCTCATCCAGCTTGACGCGCTGGAGGTCAAAAATCTCGGTGCGGAAGTTGGACTGAACCGCAGGGCCCGCAACGACAAGTACCTTCTTGTCCTGAAACTCGGGACGCATAATGTACTCTTCTGCAATCTGGATGGCAGAGCAGGTCTTGCCGACTCCAGTGCCATGAACCATCAGGAGATCCCGCGTTGCGCTGTCGGGCGAGAGAACCCGACGCAGGAACTTCTGATGACTTTGAAGTGAAAACTCGGTGGACCGGCAGAGCTCCCCACGAAGCGTCTGCAAGTTCTCCAACGAGGCTTGTGGTAGAGAGTCATTATGAATCTCCGCCAACTCAGGATGAGTCAGGTTGGGCATTATGTAGTTGTTAGATGAGTTTGGGGAAGGGGCGACGACGGGTGCGCTTGCCTGCTGTTATCGCACGTCTTGTCAGTGGGGCAGGTGCTTTCCTCTCAAGTTTATCCTTGCGGGTAGAATACCCTGGGGCAGCCTTCTTTGCAAGTTGAGGCGGAACAGGAAGTTCAGCTGGAAGCGGCGTAGTCAATGACCCAAAAATCGTAGTCGCTGATGTGAACAGCACTGTAAAGAGTGTCTGGTCTTCGATGAACTGTGGCTGATTGCTGACATCATTTAATACGACAACCGCAGCTGCGTATCCATCTGCGAGATCTCGAATCGCAAGCTTGGGTGCGAGGAACTCAATAAACTCTAAGAGGTCACTGCCAGGGTTCAGCATAGACTTGCACACATCCTCCCATGTCCAAGGCTCTGCCACTTCAGATGGAAGCTGTCTGAATCCAGACCTAGGGAAGTTTGCTGTCAACATATCCTTGACTTGCTGGATGGCTGCGGGCGGAACGATACCGATTGGAAGGGCGTTCGCAATCTCTTGTTCAACCTCCCAGTAGCGACCTGGTGTCGATGGAAGTGGGGTTCCATCCCGCTTGTATCCGAGAGCGCGTGCATTGTCAGAGTAGATTTGGTGAGTATACGCAGCAACCGCCTGGGAAGACCATGACATACCCGGCCAACTGTATGTGAGAGCAGCAAGGTCATCACGCGCTCCACCGATGACAACCGACTGTGGACCGGGTGCCCATGGCGCAACTACATGAGGACGACCTGCCTTGATATCTTGAAAGATCCGCATAAAGTCAATCACAACTTCCTCAGTCTCCGTGGACACAATCTTGAGTTTCTGCTTAACATTTCCAGTTGGTGCACCGGACTTTCCATTAATCATCCGTCCAGCAGGAGACAGTGATGCAATCTTGGAGTTGAACACAATGTAGTCTGTCCTGATATCCTTAAGGAGCTCTGGAGTAAAGGGCGCCTTATACTTGGCACCGAGTGGAGCAATGCTGGTGAGTACCCAAGTACGAATAGCCGTAACCTTTTCAATCCATGCAGTGATTGCTGCTGTAGCTGCTGGTACCTTGTCGGGTGTAATCTGCTCTACGCCTCCCATCATGGAATAGCGGGTGTTAAACTGTCCACCCCTCAAGGACTCTTGCAATGAGGCAATCGTATCATCATACCGTTCCTCAATCGTCTTCCAGCAGTTTCCCAGCCGCTTGAAAAAGTCAGCATACAGTTGGTCGTCTGTCTTGGACTGCTCAAACCCAGGAACAAACTTTCCCTCGCGAATCTTGGTGATATGGTCCTTTGGTCCAACATAGGTCACAGCAAGACCAAGCATAACTGCGCGCACATACTCCAGCCGATCAAGCGTGCTCAAGAACAGGTAGTTCACGGGCATTCCAGTGTTCAACTGCTTCGAGATAGGATACGCTGGGTTGGGCAGCATCTCAGCGGTGCTGTCTGGATTCGCACGCCGAGGTGCGAAAGGCAAGAGGATATACACCTGCAATGCGTCCCCCAACAACTTGCCGATGTAGTACGGAATGTCCTTTGGCCCGTTCTTCAGCTTGGCGTTTCCACCGTTACCTGCAAGATATCCAGATGGGCGGTTGATGAACTTGGGAGTCTTCACAATATCGGGATTCGGCCCAGACTCGGTGGAGGTCATGTCAATCCACACGAACGGACCTGCGGGGTTCTCGCGATACTGAATACCGCACTGAACATGGCACGTAGCCGCGGTTGCACGGAACTTACGGAGCAGGATGTTCCGTACATATCGTTCGTCCAACCCAAAAAAGCACCCCGGAATGTAGATGTCAGGCTCATATGAATAGGCGACCATATCACCCACTGTGCGGTTGGCAGGGTCAATCGCAGAGGGTCCAGTCACACCGTTCAGTCCGAGTGGCAACACGGGTCCAGCATCGCGGAAGTTAAGGCTGTTCTCACCCGAGAAGGGGTCAAACGGCTTCACAAATCCATCCGTTATCGTCGATGTCTGGAAGTGGATGGTGTCATTCAGCCGCTCGGGTTTGAAGACCACTCCAGGTATGAGCTGTGACATCACCGTGTCCTCATTAAGCTCAACCTGTGGGCGTTTATAATCTGGTCCATACCCCAGGATACGAGGGAGATTCATGCCAGATAACTTCAGCTTGCCGGGTGAATCGTGTTCAATGTCTGCCTCACTGTGCAGACGGAACGCTGCTTGAAACTGTGGGTCTTTACACACATCAACCCCATCCATTACTCCTTGCCCCGAAACAAAAGCGATTACACGCGCGGCGCGAACCTATATCATGGACAGAGCAGAAAAGTTTGCTGAAACACAGCAGTATGTTCAATTGATTGTGTATGGGGTCATTACGGGCTCATTTCTTGGAGTCGTGTGGAACATGTGTCGTAGAATCGCCTTTCGCGAGCATTCGGAGCATGAGCTTTAGAAGGCCATGAGGATGTCCTCCATCCTGCAGTCACCTGCGGGTGTCTCGCTAATCGTCTTGTTTGCCTGATCCAGCGCATCGCGGTCAGGTTCCTCAATCCCATCGGGTCCCTCGGGTAGACGGGACTCGTCTACCAAGATATCCACGAAGCCCGTTCCGCACGGGGGTTTCTGTCCGAACATGATGTTCGCAGACACGCCACGCATAGAGTCATACTCGGCTCCAACAGCGGCTTCAAACATCACCTTGGAGGTCTCCTCAAAGCTGGACTTGGCCAGCACACCCGTCTCGTTCTTCTTCATTCCGAAGCGGTTGACGGGGACGATGCGCCCACTGAAGGTCATGGTGTCCACCAGCACTGCAAGGTGGTGGTAGTTCACCTTCTCTGTGGAGAAGACCTCATTGAACTCCTCGTAGAGAGCCAGTCGCGCCGTCTCAATACCAAACACCTCGTTGATTTCGTGGATGTCGTTGGAGAAGCAGCGGGTCATGTCAATGCCAGGGAAGACCATGAGAGCAGGGAGGTTCTTGCCTTCCAAGTCCAGAACATATTGCTCCTTCACCGCATAGGAAGCGGTGCTCTCGTCATAGACCATCTCGTTCTTGAGCGTGCGGAGGAAGACACGACCAATCCCTGAAGGACCATCCGTCAGTGGGATGTCCAGAATCTTGTCCTCCAAGTTGCGCAGGACCGTCGGGTTCTTCACCATCGTCGGGTCAAACTCAATGCGCAGAATCATCTTGTCCGCCTCCTTGTTGGAGGTCACGCACTTCACCGTCGCCCACCCAAAGTTGTTGCTAATCTTGTCGGCAATCTCAGGCAGGTCCAGCGTGTTGCGGCTCACCATCTCCTGCGCACTCAGAGTCACGCGCATGACCCACGGAGATGTGGTCGTAGATTCACCAGGGCAGGTAAAGCGCTCGTAGAGCTCAAGAATCTCGCGGTCCTCATTCACTGCGGTCGTGGACGCGAGCGGGAACGGGTCATAGTAGATACGGACTGACTTGGAAATGTCGCGCAGTGTCGTCTTCTGAAGCTCCTTCATCTTTGCGATGGCCTCATTCTTCGTATCCACACCAGGCAGCAGGTACGCCGTGTTGCCTGGGCGCTTCGGGTTGGACGACGCAGAGAGCAGTTCCTCAATACGGGGCACACCTGAAGTTGCGTTGGCCTTCACCGTACCTGCAGAGTGGAAGGTGTCGCGGAGGCAGAGACCGTTCGCATGTACGAAGTTGCGCGTCCCCTCGACTGTCAGGTCATATACGAACGGAGTGGGGCACGCTTCTTCTTCGATCGACACCACCGTGTCCCAGATCACATTATTCACCCGCGCAAACTCCGACCGAGCACATTTGATCTGCGTCGGAACAATCGCCTCAAATCGGACTTGCTTGGCGGGGACAATGAACGCCATCTTGGATCGCAGCATAATACACTCATTGACAGGGATCCTTGAGAACCAGAACGTATGAGCTTTGAACGGTGTATTCTTATGTTTCATTTCCTTAGACTTGCGGGTATGGACTCCAAGACGAGACAGGAGTGCATTCACACCGTCTACGAGCTGTTCACTGATACTTGTGAAGTTGATACATCGTCGTCCACCCACGCCTACGGTTCCGTCTCCAGACAGGTATGCAGAAAGCAGTCCCACTACGAAGGGCTCGGGCGCAGAATACGCGAACGCCGGGACATGCTTATTGGCTGCACCGCGACCGCATGTAGCAATCATGAACCGTGCTAGCTGTGTGCAATGAATGACAGTATCGGTTGATGTCCATCCCTCCTTGTTCTTGTTCGTCTGAACAGTTGTCTTGTAAGGAAATCCAACCTGATCAACCCACTCCAACGCCTTCGCGCGGAATGTCTCGTCGTTGTTACTGATTCCGACTATATGATCATTTGCCATTCCCTCCGACAGATACGCACCTACAAACCTCCCAAACACCTCGTCCAACGGAATGGAGGCTGGAAGGCGATCCATGAACCCGGGCTCGATCCACTCCAGAGGAGACACCGTCGAGCATAGAGTGCTGAACGGCATGTCAGCTGCCAAGGGAACCTGACATCCGATCGTCAACTCGTCTCCGCGAGTTGGGACAAGTAACCCGTCAGGACCCTTGGTCAGGAACGACTTTGCCTTGGTTGCCAATACGGTACGTCCACCCTTGGTATGAATCTTGACGAGGGTATTCGATCCGTCTTCGTTCACAGGCGGGTGCTGCGTAACGGCTTCCAATGTGCGCCACTCGATGACGCCATGTTCGTCTACGGACATTGTCTCCCATCCCTCTGGCATGTATGCAAGGACAGTGTTGTTCGGATGGGTCTCGAGCTTGGGAGTCTTTGCGATCCACTCCTGTACAAAGTCGCCGATGGGAACCGACTTGATCTCTGCGCCATGCTTTACCCACACGCGCTCGTTGTGGGCAATGGAGTTCAAGGTAAGCTGGGTCGTAGGCTCACCGATGGACTGAGCGGCCAGAACGCCTACCATCTCACCTGCGTGGCACTGGGCCTTCAGGTAGCGGAACTCAATCTCGGCCATCAGCTCGCCAAACATCGCCTCTGTCATGCGGTGGATGATGATCGCCTTCTTGGGTGCGAGGTAGTAGCGCATCAGGGCGTGGAACACGCGGTTGCGAGGGAACTTGCGGATGAAGGCTGACATCCGCTCTACCACCGCCTGTGGGGTCAGGTCCGTCTTGGTTCCGTAGGGATTGGAGTACTTGGTCAGCATACGGGCGATGTTCACAGGCGATGACACGCGGTCATTCTTGCGCCAGCGGAACACATTGCGAACCAGCATGTCACGGTCCACCAACAGCTCGTCCACAAGGTCGGGGACTTGGTCCACGCTCTTGGACACAAACTCAGTCAGGTCCTTGGGGGAGAGCGCATACTCACGGTAAATCTGCTCAGTGGACATCCCGGCAAGGTCAATGTTCACATCTTCAATGGACTGCGTATCCACACCGTCTTCACCGTAGACGAACTGCACGATGCTGCCCGTCACATTGCGAACTGACCCGTCATACTCGAGGTGTTGGTCCTCCATGGTCTTCATCAGTCGGCGCTGGATGTAGCCTGTATCTGAGGTCTTGACTGCGGTATCAATCAGACCCTCACGTCCTGCCTGAGCGTGGAAGAAGAACTCTGCGGGCATCAGACCCGACACGAACGAGTTCTGAACGAAGCCGCGCGACTCAATGCCATCGTCGTAGCGAGCAAAGTGAGGCAGGGTGCGGTCCTGAAGGGTGTATTGAACACGGCGGCCCTCAATAAGCTGCTGACCCAGAGTAGCGACCATCTGCGTGATGTTCTGAGGGCCTCCCTTAGACCCCGAGTTGACCATCTGAATCATGCGGTTGTCCGAAGGCAGGGACTCCACCACCTTGTTATTGATATCCGCAGCCACCTTCTTCAGGGCGCTGGAGACCTTGTCCTCCAAGTCCTCACCATCTGACATGCCCGAGATGTTCTTGAAGGTGCCCGAGTGGACATCAGAGAGGATGTTCGCAACCTCCCTGCGGGCTTCCAGCAGCTTGGCATCCACGAACTGCTGCGTCTCAATGTTCGAGATCAGGTCTGCCGTGCCCACCGAGAAACCAGTGAACAGGTTGAACTGCGTGACCACGGACTGAATGTCGTTGATGAGCTGGCCCGCGCGCTCAGGGCTGAAGTCATTGTAGACCACATGGACCAGCGAGGTGCAAGCAGACTTCTTCAGAATTCCCTTGGTCAGCTGCCCGTTCTCAATGGTGACAGCGCCCTTCACATTGATGATGGGGAAGGCTGCGGAGATGAGCTCAGCACCTGTCCACGGTACACCATCCGTCTTGCGAGTAAATGGACGCTTGATGCGAGCCAGGATGTTCATCGCAATGACCTCGGGGACCGTCACATTGTCCAGGCTCATGCGGTAGATTCCCGTCATCGTGTCCTGGAAGAGCTGGATGATTGGGCTGTTCGTGCGGGGGCTGATAATGTTGCGCAGCACAGATGCAAGGTAACGCAGCTCTGTCGCAGCAGCAATGGACTGAGGCACATGCATGTTCATCTCGTCACCGTCAAAGTCCGCATTGTACGGGCGAGTAGCCGATACGTTCAGTCGGAAGGTAGAGTAGGGCAGCACACGAACACGGTGGGCCTCCATAGACGCCTTGTGAAGAGACGGCTGTCGGTTGAAGAGCACAATGTCCCCGTCCAGCAGGTGGCGGTGGACCACATCACCCTCACGCAGGTCAATCGTATCAGGGTTCACAAAGCGGAGACTGACAGCACGCTTATCTTGCTTGAGAAACACCGTCTTGGCACCAGGGTGCTTGTCAGGACCGTTTCGGATGTACTCAAGCAGGCGGTCGCGGTTGTAGACGCTGACAATCTCGGGGAAGGTCAGGTTAATCGCAATCTCCTCAGGAACACCGAGCTCGTCTAGGTCAATGTTCGCATCGGGAGTAATGACTGAGCGGGCTGAGAAGTCCACACGCTTTCCCATCAGGTTGCCGCGAACACGACCTGTCTTTGCACCGAAACGAGCCTTCAGTGTACGGAGAGGGCGACCCGAACGCTGAGCCGCAGGAGCCATGCCCTTGATGTCATTGTCCACATAGGTCGCAACATCATACTGAACGAGAGCCGTGTGTTGGTCAATGCGCTCAGCTGACTCACCCTTGTCCAGCTTGTCACGCAGGCGCTGGTTGTTGCGGATAATGTCAATCAGCTTATGGGTCAGGTCATCCTCCATCTTCTGGTTATCGTCCATCACAACCGACGGGCGAACCGTCAGAGGCGGAACCGCAAGCACTGTACAAATCATCCACTCGGGGCGAGCGAACTTGGGATTGAATCCGAGGGCAATGCAGTCTTCGTCCGTGATGCGCTGGAACGCACGCAGCACCATCTCCGTCTGAAGCGGCACACCTGCCTGCTTCTCCGTCGCATCCTTCGGCTCACGGAACCGGCCCTCAAGAGAGGCAGCCTTTCCAAGCACCTTCATCACCTTCGCAAAGAGGACAGACGCACAGTGCGGACAGGCGAGTGGTTCATCGCTACCCTTTTGCTTCAGCTTGACCGCCATGTCGCGCAGCTCCTTCAGGCGCTGACCACCTGTTGCGTTGGAGTCAGAGGAGGGATAGACGAGCGGCTTGGAGCAAGCAAGGCAGATGAGGTTGCACACCTTCTCAATCGTGTCAAAGAACTGGTACAGGTAGACAGGTCGGGCCAGCGTAATGTGACCGAAGTGTCCGGGGCAGAATTGGTTAGTCTGTTTACAGGTTGGGCAAACCTTGCCGTTCTCAATGACTCCGAAACGGGAATCAAAGACGCCATTAGGCACGGGTTGTCCACTCTGGTAGGTCTTATCAGTAGTTACTTCTACGACACTTCGCTTGATGATGTCGTCAGGATTGGCAATGCCAAACTGAACGCCAACAATTGTATCGCCCATTGTGCTCTTGTTATCCTTCCGTGTAGATTATTCGTTTTTACCTATAACTCGCAATGTCGCAGACCAGAACTCATCATTCGAGGTAATCCGCAGCAATATCTCCTCGTCGTACTTGAGGGCCTTGATCATTGCCTCAAACTCCCCACCCTTGCGTTGCCAAAAATTGGGTTCACGAACGCGTACCAGCGTAACATATCGCAGGATGTCCGAGCACGCGCGCATCGTATCGTAGGGGGTCACAAAAAACTCACGCTCCGAATCTTGCAGAGAACGGACCGATTCCTCCCACTCCGCATCTAGAATCAGCTTCTTCTTAGGGTCCATTACTCTATCGTCAACTAAAATCATCACAACCTAGGCGCGTAGGCATAATAGACTGTGTAGCCGCCTGTTGGCATCTCAAAAGACAGTGGATAATTCGTGAACGCATAACTCATTGAAACTCCCCAGTATGGACCATCTGAGTTCAGCGACACGTCGCGAATGTTAGCTGTCACAAATGTAGAGTTGCTGGCGTAAAATCCTGTCACCCATAATGCATTTGTAGTTGAAACATCTGTTGACGCAGGAACGATTCCTCCATATGTTGAAGAGTAATCACCCATTTGCCCTACCCAGACTTGAACCGAATCCGTAGGTGGTTGATATAGGTCAACTTGCCCATATGAAACCACGGGTACAAATGGTGGACCAACTCTACCAACTGAACCGGAGCTTCCAGGTGGCCCCGTAAGACCAGTCCACCCTGTTGCACCAATCGAGCCAGTCCATCCAGTGGTTCCGGTTGCACCGGTTCGTCCTGTCGCACCGGGTGAGCCACTTGGTCCAGTCACTCCAGTACTTGCGAGACCGTCTCGTCCAGTAGGTCCAGTGGGACCGGTTGTTCCCGGGGCGCCTTGTGGGCCCGCTGCACCTGGCCCTGCGTATCCCATCGCACCTGTTGGGCCTGTTGGGCCTGTTTTGGTACTTGCTAGTCCTGTTGATCCGGTTGTCCCGGTGTTTCCAGGTCCTCCTACTGGACCTACCGGCCCTTGCACACCACCTGGACCGAGCGCTCCATACAAGACAGTCGGTCCCGTAGGTCCTCGTAGTCCACGTGGGCCTTGGACCCCGGGTCCAATGGGACCAGCTGGCCCTCGTGGACCTGTAGCTCCTGTTAAGACTGACCTAACTATGGGTCCAGTGAATCCTACAGGTCCTATGCTCCCGTCGGTTCCAGTGTTTCCGGTGAATGCATTTAGTCCTGGAGGTCCCTGTAGGCCAGACAGACCACCAGGGCCATCCGAACCTGGCAGGCCCATAGGCCCTGCTGGACCCACTACAAACGTCACACCTCGTGGAGGGATGCAGTACATCTTATATTAAATGTAGTAATAGTTCACACTGTAATCTACTTGAGCTCCAGTGGGTGTAGCGATTGATCCATGGATAACCCAGTTGGAATTCTCGTTTGCCATGTAGTATAGTTCACGCAAGCCATATGTACCTGTACCAAATGCTTGGTATGACTGTGTCCATATCGGATGTACGTTACTAATGGTCGTGATTGCACTTCCCTGTCCAGTGGATGGGCTGAGCGAAATGTTGACAAGTCCATACTGAAGAATCGCACTTGCCCCTGTTGCACCAGTGGGTCCAGTGGGACCCGTGAGACCAGTCCAGCCTGTGTACCCGGTGGGTCCTGTAGGTCCAGTGCGCCCTGTGTATCCTGTAGGACCTGTCCACCCTGTATATCCCGTGACTCCAGTGGGTCCTGTCACGCCTGTATATCCAGTGACTCCAGTGGGACCAGGAGGGCCTTGAGGACCGATTGCTCCGACTGCGCCAGGCAGTCCGACATACCCCGCACCTACTGGACCCGTAGGTCCACGAGCACCCGTTACACCTGTAGCACCTGTAGCACCTGTAGGACCGACCGGACCTGTGGGCCCAGTTGCGCCACCTGCGGGTCCAGTGGGTCCAATTGCGCCTGTCACACCAGTGGGTCCCGGATTCGTAGCAGCACCTGGGAGACCAATCGGTCCAGTGGGACCAGTGGGGCCAGTCGTTGCACCTACGGGACCGGCCACGCCTGTAGCACCCGTGGCGCCTGTCACTAGTAAAACGGGCCCCGTTGCTCCTGTTGCTCCCCTAGCTCCAGTGGGTCCGGTTGCTCCGATATACGCAGCCGATCCCGGGATACCGATTGGACCTGTTAGGCCTGGTGGGCCAGTTGCACCGGTAAACCCCTGCGGACCAGGGGGTCCCATTGGGCCTTCGCAAATGTTGGGAGCACATGTTACAAGGCCTTGACCCGGAATATACCGTGAAAGAGCTGACATTGTTACTCCTAGGGAGAATAAGTGATCGTTACTTGCGCGAAGCCGAAAGACCAACCTCGGTACGGATTATCTAGGTGTCCTGGTGTAGAGATATATACATATGTATAGTCTCCAGAACTTGGCGGGTTTTCCGGGTTGATCGCGATACTGTCTCCAGTGGTTGAAAACGTATTGAGTAAGAATTTGTTCGCATTGGGGAAGAAACCTGGGAGTTCAGTCGTAAACTCGGCCTGTTCTGTAAACTGAGTTGTAGGCGCATGGACCGTATCTGTGATCGGAGGATCGCTTGAGTCTTGACGTTGGAATGTAAAGTACTTTGGATTGGAGTCCGTTAACGTTACATTGTTCGCACTGAGTATGGTGTAAGGGGGGATTGGTTCCGCCATAGAGGGTGTCTTTCCGAGGAAATCGCCGAGACTGATCGTGCCGCTCGCAGGTGCGGACCCATCTGAAAAGGTGATGCCGTAGTAGTCGGACAATGAGTTGCCGTCGTTCTGATACAAGCCAGCAAAGGTTGTCTTCAAATCACCGATTGAAATCGGGCCTGACATTTACTTTGTGTTCGCGTTTTTCTCAAGGGCAGCACATCGCTCATCCAACGCTTTGATGCCTTCAATCAGAATGCCAACAATGTTCCCGTAATCAACACTCTTGCGTCGTTCGGCGCTTGAGTCTGTGAACACGACTTCAGGCAGTACCTTCTCTGTTTCTTGTGCAATGACACCCGTCCTGCGCCGGGTATCCATCGTGAAGTAGACACCACGCATCTGCCTAATCTTGTCAAGAGGATTATCAATCGTTTCAATGTCCTTCTTGAGTCGCACGTCCGAGTAAGCAGTCACGTTACCCTGCGCAGTAATGTTGCCACCCGCAGTGATGTTAAAATCTGCGCTGATGTTTCCCGTTCCACCCACTGGGGCGCCTGCGGTGATATTACCACCTGCTCGGATGTTTCCTGTGGCTCCGATGTTGCCGCCCGCACTAATATCATTATCTGCCACGATAGTTCCAGTGGATCCAAGAGAGAAGCCGCCAGGTCCTGCAGAGATTGTTCCGACCACAGTCAAGTTGTTTCCAGTATAGCTGTTGGTAGACCCGACAGCAAGTCCAAGGGTGTTGTTCCAACTTATCTTAGATGTTGTTTTTGCGGCATACGGAGGAGTAGTCGTGTCCGACACAAGCAACTGATTAGTAGAGCCACCTCCAATCACAGCTCCAAGTCCAGCAACTCCCTGATCACCTCGGGCGCCTGTCGCACCTGGAGTAGCAGTAATGGTAACTGTATTCCAAGCTAGTGCTGGCGGGTTTAAAAGATTGTTCATACCGTACATCAGATATTGACTGGTGAACGGCAAATAGGCAGTGTCTCCGACCTGTGGATTCTCAATGGTATTGGGGCTCGCGACGGCTCCCCTGAAATTGAACGACAGTGGTCCCGTAGGTCCTATTGGTCCTGTGGCTCCAACTCCTGTGGGTCCCGTGACAGTGGATGCGTCACCAGGGCCTCCTGCAGCCCCTGTGGCTCCAGTAACTCCGGTATACCCGAACGTAGTTGATGTCCATTTGAAACCATATTCATCATACACATAATAGCTCAAATCATCTGTTACATATCCAAGATCGCCGGTGAGTAGAATGCCAAATCTTCCTAGTTCTCCTTTGCTCGTTACTGTTCCACGGAACCTAAGAGCGGCCGGCCCCGTGGGTCCTGGTCCACCAAATGGACCAGTTATGCCTGTAGGTCCAGTGTATCCGGTATACCCTGTAGGACCTGGGGCAGATGTGATTGTTGTTTGCGCCCATCCAGTACCGTCGTATAGCCAAAAAACATTCAAATTTGTGTCATATGCAACATCTCCAGACATAGGGTGAGTGACATTAGACTGAATGGCTGGAAACCCTGGGTAAGAGCCGCGGTAGTTGAATGCTACTGGTCCAGTTGGACCCGTCAGTCCAGTTGGACCCGTGAGTCCAGTTGGACCCGTCAGTCCAGTAGGTCCGGTTAACCCAGTCGGACCTGTGAGGCCTGTCCAGCCCGTAAGGCCAGTAGGTCCGGTTAACCCAGTTGGTCCGGTTAACCCAGTGGGTCCAGTCAGACCTGTCCAGCCCGTAAGGCCAGTAGGGCCGGTCAGTCCGCTAGGTCCGGTGAGACCTGTCCAGCCTGTCAACCCAGTAGGACCAGTGAGACCAGTGGGTCCAGTCAATCCTGTGGGTCCCGTCAACCCAGTCCAGCCTGTCAACCCAGTAGGACCGGTGAGACCAGTCGGACCTGTGAGGCCTGTCCAGCCTGTCAACCCAGTAGGACCAGTGAGACCAGTGGGTCCAGTCAATCCTGTGGGTCCCGTCAACCCTGTCCAGCCTGTCAATCCTGTGGGTCCAGTGAGACCAGTGGGTCCAGTCAATCCAGTCCAACCCGTTAACCCTGTCCAACCTGTCAACCCAGTAGGACCAGTGAGACCAGTGGGTCCAGTCAATCCTGTGGGTCCAGTGAGACCTGTAGACCCGGTGAGGCCAGTCCAACCCGTGACCCCCATGGGACCAGTGCGACCTGTCCAGCCTGTTGTACCAACTGGACCTGTTGTGCCAGTTGCGCCAGTAGGTCCTGACCACCCACCTGCGCCCGTGGGCCCTGTCCAGCCTGTCGTACCCACTGGACCCGTTGTACCGGTTGCGCCAGTATTTGTCGCCTCACCTGAACTGCCTCTTGCTCCTGTGGCGCCTGTAGGACCAATCGCGCCATCGCGACCTACATACCCAGGAGCTCCCGTGGCTCCAGTGTTCCCAATTGTGCCTATTGCCCCAGTTGGACCAGGATACCCAGGTGGTCCTTGTGGCCCTACTGCCCCTTGAAGTCCCAGTCTTCCTGCAGCACCTGTAGCACCTGTTGGACCGGTATTCGCAGCAGCACCATCTATGCCTCGCGGGCCTGTAGCACCTGTTGCGCCTGTGAATCCAGTCGAACCCGTGAATCCAGTCGAACCTGTAGCCCCCGTTAGTCCAGCAGCTCCATCGCGTCCTATATATCCATCACGACCCGTAGGGCCTGTCAACCCAATTGATCCAGTTGCGCCTGTTGCACCTGGGTATCCCATAGGTCCTTGTGGTCCTGGTGCTCCCTGTGGGCCAGCTGACATCTTGTTCTTTCTATGCTGTTAAAAATCAGGGGTTCAAACAAATGAGCGAGGCTAAACGAAAGGAAGCATTGACCACTATGTTGAAGGAGGCGCAGAAAATCCCAGGCGCCAGTATGTTCACAGGTGAGTATTCATTTACGCTGGCACTTCCAGACGTATGTGAAGACGGGGTCAAACGAACTGCACGGGAGTACATTGTCTACCTACTTGGCCGGGACATTGATTCGGCATTAGCTGAACTTCAGACTGTGGGCGTGAGCATAACATACTCCTTTACAGACGATCAGTTTAAAATAACGGTAACAAAACCTGGGTAAGTATAATGTCGTTGGTGCCTACTACATATACTACATATGCGGCGCGGTCAGGGATTGGTTCATTTTATTCTAGTGTATACGCGTACTGTTATTTAAACTATATTCAGTGTATATCGGCTACACAGGTTTTGATAAACACGTACCACAATAGAGGATTTGTTGGTTGGGGAAGCATAATATCAAGCTCAGGTTCAGGCAACTTTTATGGCGGCGGTGTTGGAATCGGGTCTTATACAAATATTGCAGACAACAAAACAGAAAGTATAACTGTTACTTATTTCTCCCAAATAACTGGAACAGTTCAGACAGATGTATATGCTTTTGATAATTTTGGCTCCCAAGTCATACAAGCCCACGCTGGACCAAGTTTTACAGTCAATTTCATAACTCCAACACAGCCATTCACACTAGTCACAACGTCTGGTTATTATATCGTTCGTTTACCTGCTGCGAGCACGTGCATTGGTCAACTGTTCTTCGTTAAAAATGATCAACCAAGTGGGTATGTAGCCGTAAGTACAATAAGTACAAGTGAAGCGTTCGATGCGCTTTCAATGAATCAGCTCCGACTACAACTGAGGGGTTCATGTGTCTGTGTCACTGCAATCTCAAGCACCCAATGGTCTATTCTGACATACTGGAGTGCGTCGGTCGACTATCCACTTGCATATTTCAACGATTCCTCAACGACGGCACCTGGGCTGTCGTACACTACGATAACCTCTCCAGTCGTTACAGCTAGTGTTGACAATGGTTCTGTTAATATGACACTGCCTAATGCAGCAACATGGGGAAAGGGGAACTTTTTGATGATTAATGCATATCAGATCAGCACTACTCCAACCGGTAATTCTTTTTATGTTCACATTCTTAGCCGAGCGAGAGATGCAGTCCTACAAGATGGACCTGCACCTGCCAATCAAGGTGGTTACAATTATCTAGCATTTTCTCTTTATGTAGCCCCAGATCTTAGTAATAGGTCTGACCACAATGCATCGCTATTCCTCGTTTCGGATGGCACGTTATGGAATGTTTTTGGATACTTCACCGGAGCAGGCTGCTATTTTGATAGATGGATAAACGGAGTACCAGCTAATGGCGCAACAACGTCTGGAATTGTAACACATTACGCAGGAGGATGGTCAACAACACACTCGTCAACCCTTGCAGTTAATAGTGGACGGTTGTATTTTAGCAAGATGAATGGAGCAACAAGTCAGCCCTTTGGTACGATTATTGGCAATCAGGGCAATGCGGCTATTCGTGGAGTGATTGGCACTCTCTACCCAATCTCGACTAATGTAATTACAGGTAGCATTTCGGGAACAACTATGACGTTAAATACTGCAGTTATTATTCCAGTTGGAACATATGTGAATGGCACAGGTGTCGCCGAAGGAACGCAAGTTGCGTCTCAACAGACGAACCCAACGTTGGGTGGGTATCTCACATCGTGTACCGTGAACACTTCTCAAACGGTTTCAAGTACAACTCTAACGTTCAATTATGGATGGGGTCGCGTCTATAAAAATAATCCAGAGGCCGTAAACTACAGCGGATTCGCATTGTGTCAAGTGAACATTAGCAACACGGCTGTTCATTTTCCCATCGCAATGTATCCATCTTTTTATTAGACGTTCTGAACACCAAACACAAGACCTCCTGTCGCGCGAATGGTTCCAGATACATCCAAATTATATGCGGGATTCAGTTGTCCAATACCAACGTATCCTCCAAATGCCTGTAAGACCGTTGCATCAAGATACGTAGTATCGGTTGAATCATCGCGAGTTCCGATGAGCAGTCGGCCACGTTCCTTTAGAGATTCATTTGAAACATCGTCCATGTATGTGATGTACCCATAGTCGCTAGCGATGTTCACTGCGCTCTTAAATAGGATTGAACTATGTCCTCCACTGTTACCATGCGTGAATATTAGCGTCCCTGTCAGTCCACTTCCAGCCACTGCTGTTGGTAATGTATTTGCAGTTGACGTTACGGTACTTGTTCCAGTTGCCTCGTAGAGTCGTAGTCTCCCAGTTATATTGGCGTTTCCGCAGACATCCAAGATATATGCAGGTGCGCTATTGTTGATGCCAACGTTTACATTTGAGACAGTGACTCCTGGCCAATTACCTGCGACCGCGTTTCCGCCCGCACCTGATGTAATATGAATATTGTTATATGAGCGCACAGATACATCTCCAGCACTTGCACCCCTTGTGAAATTGTCTCCCGCTGCCGAAATACCAAACCAACCCTGTCCATTGCTCGGGCCTATGATCGTGACCTGTGTGTTAGAGCCCGCAGTTGTATTACTATTTATAAGTATGTGAGAGTTAGTGAATGTCAGGTTCGATTGACCAATCGCAGCATTGGCTCCATCTGCAGTTAATACGTTACTATTTGACGATGTTGTAGCTCCTGTGATGGTTGTGAAGCCTGAGCCCGCCGCGCCTGCCGGGCCTTGTGGTCCCACTGAGCCCGCCGCGCCTGCCGGGCCTTGTGGTCCCACTGAGCCCGCCGCGCCTGCCGCGCCGTCTGCGCCCTTGTCCCCTTTTGGCCCAGTCGGTCCAGTCAATCCTGTCCAACCTGTCAACCCGGTAGGCCCAGTGCGGCCTGTCCATCCTGTCAATCCAGTGGGACCAGTCAATCCTGTCCATCCTGTCAACCCGGTAGGTCCAGTCAATCCTGTCCATCCTGTCAATCCAGTGGGACCAGTCAATCCTGTCCATCCTGTCAATCCAGTGGGACCAGTCAATCCTGTCCATCCTGTCAATCCAGTGGGACCAGTGAGACCAGTCGGACCTGTGAGGCCTGTCCAACCTGTCAACCCAGTAGGTCCGGTTAACCCAGTGGGTCCTGTGAGGCCTGTCCAGCCTGTCAACCCAGTAGGACCAGTGAGACCAGTGGGTCCAGTCAATCCTGTCCAGCCTGTCAACCCAGTAGGACCGGTGAGACCAGTCGGACCTGTGAGGCCTGTCCAGCCTGTCAACCCAGTAGGACCAGTGAGACCAGTGGGTCCAGTCAATCCTGTCCAGCCTGTCAACCCAGTAGGACCGGTGAGACCAGTGGGTCCAGTCAATCCTGTGGGTCCAGTCAACCCTGTCCAACCCGTCAACCCAGTCGGTCCAGTCAACCCAGTAGGTCCTGTCCATCCTGTAGGGCCGCCAGGTAAGCCCCATGGTCCCTGGATACCGCGTGGGCCCTGTGCTCCAGTCACACCCTGTTCTCCCTGGTCGCCTTTTGGTCCTTGTAACCCACGTGGGCCTTGTAAACCAGCCGACATCCTTATCTATATAGAGCAATAAATGGACGCAACTGGACCGAGTGGAGTAGTTATGGTAGACTAAGCGGGAAGATATACGTCAAAATACACAATCATACCAACGTCATCAGACGAAGTGGACGAAAGACCGACCCCTTCACCTGGTGTGATTTCCGACACGATGACGATTCCCTTCATCGCCGCAGATACCATCTTCAAGAAGATCTTGTGATCCGCTGTGATATCCGGAATTGTAACATTCTGCCTCTCCGTCCCGGTCAGAGTGATGCTACCAGATACAAGGATCTACCCTGGATCGTCTGGTACAGTGTAACTGCATAGGAACTTGCACCCGTTGCGCTCCATGAGTAGTTCAGGGTATACGAACCGATCGTACCCGTAATCGTTGGCTGGTTGGCCGTAACACCAGTCGGTGCGCTCATTACTTATGGGGGCGATTCGGTTTTAAAGAAAAGTACCATAAAGATGTAAATGGACGCAACTGGACCCACCGGAGAGGAGATCATTGTGCCGACTACCGAGGAGACTGGACCCACTGGGGTTACGGGTGTGAGTGGACTTGAGGAGACTGGACCCACCGGGGTTACGGGTGTGAGTGGACTTGAGGAGACTGGACCCACCGGGGTTACGGGTGTGAGTGGACTTGAGGAGACTGGACCCACTGGGGTTACTGGTCCGAGTGGACTTGAGGAGACTGGACCCACTGGGGTTACTGGTCTGAGTGGACCCATCGACATCATGACTCTCTTCCCAAACGCGCAAACGGGTACAGTCGAGCCGCCCAATATCGTAACCTTAGATGAGCTGATGGCAAGTCACGGGGTTATCGTGCAGAAGGAGGCCGTCGACCGCGCATCCCTTAACGCCCTTGTGAATCCTACGCGTGAGCAGTACCGTCCCCAGCTGTTCCAGTGGGCAGCCGCAGGGTTTCCGGGTATCTATGTGGTTCAGTCGTTCTCCGTCTCACCCCCCGACCTTTGTGCCGATGGAGTGAGGCGTGATGTGAATGCGTATATCAATTACCTTACGGGGACCGACATGGGAGCTGTCGTGGCCAACATTCAGTCCCTCGTGACGGGCATTGTCGTGTCGTTCTCCTTCGAGGGGAATAGTGTGAGGATTCATGTGAGTAAAGCGTAAGGCTTAGAGCTTATTGGTCCATGCTGAGAGGCAGTAATTGGAGGAAGGGGTTTCTGTATATGTATTGCTGATTCTTAGTATATTTGATGAAAGGTAAGGTATACCGTAAATAGTTCCATTCGGAGCTAATACACCACCGAAGTAACCTTGGGTTGATAATGCTGGGCTTAATGAATTTGTTCCATAACTTACTCCATTTGTAGTCGTATTAATGATCAGTATATTTGATGAAAGGTAAGGTATACAGTAAATATTTCCATTCGGAGCTAATACACCACCGACGTAATATTGTGTCGATAATGCTGGACTCAATGAAGGTCCACCTGTTCCATAACTTACTGAGTTAGTAGATGTATTAATGATCAGTATATTTGATGCACCGTTAGGCATACCGTAAATAGTTCCATTCGGAGCTAATATAGCTCCTGAATAATATTGTGTTGACAATGCTGGACTTAACGAAGGTCCACCCGTTCCATAACTTACTCCATTTGTATTCGTATTAATGATCAGTATATTTGATGAACCGTTAGGCATACCGTAAATATTTCCATTAGGAGCTAATACACCTCCCGTGTAATATTGTGTCGATAATGCTGGACTCAATGAAGGTCCACCCGTTCCATAACTTACTCCATTTGTAGTCGTATTAATGATCAGTATATTTGATGAAAGGTTAGGCATACCGTAAATATTTCCATTAGGAGCTAATACACCACCTCGGTAAACTTGTGTCGATAATGCTGGACTCAATGAAGGTCCACCTGTTCCATAACTTACTGAATTGTCGGAGGTATTTATGATCAATATGTTTGATGATAAGGTAGGTGAACAATAAATATTTCCATTAGGAGCTAATACACCACCTCGGTAATATTGTGTCGATAATGCTGGACTCAATGAAGGTCCACCCGTTCCATAACTTACTCCATTTGTGGCTGTATTGATCATAAGTATATTTGATGAAGCGTTAGGTATACCGTAAATAGTTCCATTCGGAGCTAATACACCTCCAAGGTAATATTGTGTCGATAATGCTGGACTCAATGAAGCTCCACCCGTTCCATACGCTACAGTTGGAATCACTGTAGAGTTTGCAGAGTTATTGGCCCTCGTCAAGTTACTCAAATAAGGCTGCCAATCATACGTCCAGTTTCCGGGGGTCACTTCTTGAAACTGGGGAGGTTGTGATGTAGAAGGCGGTATGGATTTGAAGGGGTGTCCTGAAACGACTGAGGAGAGGAGTCCCCATTTGGCCGCTAGGTAACCTTCGACTTGTTGACGTTGGGTGGTGGACAGATTCGAACTATAAATCAGAATCTCAGAAATTGAACCGTTGAAGTAGTTAGACGGTCCACCGACGTAGATACCAGTTGCAGCCAGCGTGGTTCCAGCTAGGGTGGTTTCTGCTGAGCCGTTGATGAAGGGTGAAAAGGTGGATGGAGTGTACGTCGCACTGACCAAAACATTCGAAGCAGCTACGTTCGGAGATAATGCCCCCGTATTCGCAACTACAGAACGGGCAGATACAAATTTGCTAGAACCGTAAACGCCCACCATCGGATACCCACCGCTCCCATAGACAACATTCATATACGCAGTCGACGCCGGAGCTGTGGTATTCGAATACACTGCGAACATAGAGTAGTTGGAACTAGGAAATACGAATGTAGTGTTTGAAAAGGCTTGCGTGCTTCCATTGAAGGTCATGTTGCTTCCCAATACTGTGGCGGTTCCAGACATGGTGTTTCCGAGTCCAGACTTATCTGTCCACGACGTAACAGTGGTTGTGGAGTTCATCGTCGAAGCATCCGCCCCATCCAACCACAACGCGCATCCAGGAACATCGATGGGTTGAAACGGCCTTGAGAATGATGGAATTGAATAGAAGGGGTGGATCGCGGGAAGACTTGGCTTGATTCCCCATTTGCCCATCAGGTAGTTTTCAACGGATTGGCGTTGGGTGGAGGACAATGCGTTGCTATAGATGATTGCTTCATTGATGTACCCGACCATGTATTCGGTATTAAAGGAGTATCCAAGTGTAACGGTCGTCCCCGACGTAAATGCAGTTGCACTTGTTCCGCTGGTTGTCGTTCCATTAACGCTATGTGTTATGGTTGTTCCATCGTCCGTATATCCGACCAACATTAGCGTGTTCACAGGCGTTGTTCCAGATGTTAACAATCCAATCGTGTTTTCCTTCAAGGACGTCAATGTCCCTGTAGTGCGAAACTCACGACCGCCATATGAGTTCGAACACCCCTGAATAACTCCTGCGTTAAGGCCAGTACCAGT
>Ga0208864_1000152_pt1 | contig 22152 bp, 7 predicted proteins | sample CryBogmetaGMA05M_FD_184542 | JGI IMG/M metagenome (GOLD analysis project Ga0208864, IMG submission 184542) | Freshwater microbial communities from Crystal Bog, Wisconsin, USA - MA0.5M (SPAdes) | ecosystem: Environmental > Aquatic > Freshwater > Lake | place: Crystal Bog, Wisconsin, USA...
GAACAAGGCCGCCCTCAAGGCGGGCGAGACGGCCGTGATCAGCTTCACGCTCAGCAAGCCCTCGACGACCTTCACGGCCGGCGACGTGACGGTGACCGGCGGCACGCTCTCGGGCTTCTTCGGCTCGGGCACCTCGTACTCCGCGGTCTTCACGCCACGGACCGATTCGAACGCCCCCGGCGCGATCACGGTGGCCGCCGGCACCTTCACCGACACCATCGGCAATCCAAACCGGGCCGGCTCGCTCGCGGCTCCGCTGGCGATCGACACGGTGCGGCCGTCCGTGGCCATCGGCACCGACCGGCCGGTGCTCCGCTCCGCCCGCACGGCCACGCTCACTTTCACGCTCAGCGAGCCCTCGACCAGCTTCGGCGTCAGCGACGTGGCGGTCACCGGAGGCACGCTCTCCGCGTTCACCGGATCGGGCGCGAGCTACACCGCGGTCTTCACGCCATTCGCGAGCTCGACCACCTCGGGCGCCGTGACGATCGCCGCGGGCACGTTCACCGACGCGGCCGGCAATCCCAATCTCGCCGGAAGCCTGACGCCGGCGCTGGTGATCGACACCGTGCTGCCCACCGTGACGATCACCTCGTCCAAGGCCACGCTGCGGGCCGGCGAGACCGCCCTGATCTCCTTCGCCCTGAGCAAGCCCTCGACGACCTTCGGGGCGGACGACGTGGCCGTCGCGGGCGGCACGCTGTCGGCGTTCACCGGGTCGGGCGCGGCCTACACCGCGGTATTCACGCCCACGGCATCCTCGACGTCCCCCGGCACGATCAGCGTGGCGGCGAAGACGTTCTTCGATGCGGTCAACAACCCCAACGCCGCCGGGGCGCTCGCCCCGCCGCTCGCCATCAACACGGTGATCCCGGCGGTCAGCGAGGCGGCCGTCGGCACCACCAAGCTGGCCACCACGGCCGCCGCGGCGCCCTCGTTCACCACGGCCGTCCGGACGATCACGCTCACGTTCACCGGCACCACCGCCGGCCTGAACGTGGCGGCCCTCAAGCTCTACTACACCGGTACGGGTGGCAGCACGACGGCCGTGTCGCTCGCGGGGGCGGTGATCTCCGGCAGCGGCAGAACCTACTCGGTGCAGCTGCCCGCCACGGCCGCGACGCTCCGCGGCAGCTACCAGCTCGACGTCGGCGGTCCGTTGACGAGCGTCACGGTCGACGGCCAGCCGATGCCCCGCGTGTCGTCGTTCTTCTGGCGGATGCCCTGATCGTCCGTGGACAAGGCATTCCGGCTCACCACCGGGCCTCGAGGCCGGTCGTCACGCCGTGCAAGAGCACGCTGCCGTTGGTGTCGATCGTGGCGGTCGGCGGATTCTGCGCGATGTTCGTCACGGAGAGCTGATCGGCCGGCGTCGCCACACCGCTCAGCCAAAAGAGCGTGTAGCCCGCCCGCCACGAGAGCCAGTTCGTGAGCCGTAGGCTGGCGTTCACGCCGAGCTCGCCGACGAACGAGGTCTGATCGGCCGTGGCCGCCGCCGGACCGAGTTGCACCGGGGCCAGGCCTTCCTGCATGAAGTTGCCGACCGTCCGCTGGTAGGAGGCGTGGTTGTAGAACACGCCGGCCTTGCCCAGGGCGTTCACCTGCAGCAAGCTCGTCGGACGATTCCAGAGGCAGAGGTCCATGCCGACCTGACCGCCATAGAGGTTGTTGCCGGTCGCCACGTCGAGGTTGCTGCTGCCGGGCGGCTGGACGGCCGGATCGAACACGAACCGATCCTGCACGAACATGCCCTGGTTCCACTCCACCCAGCGGAATCCCGCCAGCCAGGTGACCGGGCTGCACGTCCGCCGCCGCCAGTTGAGCTCCGCGCTGCTGATCGTGCCGCTGGTGAGCACGCTGGCCGACGTGAACAGGACGCCGTCCGCAGGCCCGAGGCTCGGCGCCGCCAGGTTGTTCTGGCCATAGATGCCCGGGGGCGTCGCGGCGTTGCCCGCGAACGACGAGACGTTGAAGTAGTTGCCCTCGATCGCGTACACGGGATCGAGGTTGAGGAGCAGGCCATACCGCGCGCCGGCCGCCATCTCCGTCTGGGCCTGGTTGATGTCGAGCGCGGGAACGCCGCTGGCGGCGTCGGTGTAGAGCACCCGGCTGGGGATGTTGCCCTGCCAGAGCATCAGGGCATCCACCTGGGCCTGCCAGCGAGGCTGCACCGGCAGAAACAGCGCCTTCTGGGGCCGGGGATTCCCCGCCGCGATCGGCATCATCCCCACGAGGTCACCACTCCCCTCGGCGGCGATCGGTTCCGGAGACGCGTCTCCCATGATCACGCCGCCCGACGGGCCCATGGAGGAGAGTTCTTCAGGCGATCCCGGAAGCTGATCCCCGACCACCTCGCCGGCGGTGCCGCCATGGAGGTCATCGAAGCCGCCGCCGCCGGCGAGGTGCCACGGCAGCAGGCCGGCGAGCAGGAGTCCCACGAGTCGAGTTGACACGATCCGAACGTTCATGGCGGCAGAGCCCTCCGGAAGACATCGCGACCTCCCGTCGTTTCGACGTCCGGTCCTGCGGGTCGTGATCAGGGCTCCTGGGATTCGCATCGGGCAGGCCGCGGCGACCTGGCAGCCTGGGAAAAGTCTGCCGCCGGAGCCCGCAGCCGGCGCAGCTTGCCAAGGAGGAACGCACGGAAGAAACCTGACGACCGGCCCCTGTCGCAACCGATGAACGCTGCCGGATCGGTATCCGTGGAGGGGGGGACCATGACGTTCGTACGTTTCGTCCGGGCGATGCCCGGGCTGCTGGCGGTGGCGTTTTCCTTACAGTTCGTGCCGGCGTCGGTGCACGCGACTCCCTGGGAATCGGGGATCGTGCTCTCCGAGCAAGACTCCGCGGGCCTCGGCGGGTCGGTCTTGGTGCCCGGCGAGGAGGCCGTGGCGGCCCCCATGGAGCAGCCGGGGACCTTCGAGTCGGACCCGCAGCCCGCTCCTCTGGCCGGGCCGCCGATCGCGTCCGCGACCGACGGCATGTCGTCGGCCACCATCGATGACGGATCGACCGTCTGGATGACGAGCCCGTGCGAACCGGGGCGGGCCTGTGCGCCCGACGTGCTCCATCAGCCCGGCCTCATCCAGGCGCTGGCGGCCCGCAAGCACGCCCAGTGGACACTCCGCTCCGAGGCGCTGCTGCTCTGGCGAAACGCCCCGCCGTCACGGCCGATCTACTCCACCATCAACCCGGCGACGGGCGGCCTCGGCCCCACCGCGCTCAACGCCAACGAGATGAACAGCGACGTGCTCGCCGCGCCCCGGATTTCATTCCTGCGGACCGACTGCGACGGCCGCACGCTCGAGGCCACGTATCTCTACGCGGGCAACTTCTACTCCGACCGGACGCTGCCTTATTCGCCAAACGGCTACGCGACTTCGCCGCCGGGCATCTACGGCAACACGTGGGCGCCACCCGACACGGGCATCGACACGGCGACTGCGAAACTGCTCGGCCAGCTCCAGAGCCTCGAGTTCAACGCCCGCCACTGCCTCTGGGCCGACACCTGCCAGTTCCTGATCGGAGCCCGCTGGCTGCAGTGGAACGAGAGCCTGCAGATGCAAGACTCGTTCGCCTCCGACGTGCCGTATCCCATCACCGGGAACGACTTCTACCAGACGCAGTGCTTCAACAATCTCTGGGGCGGTCAGATCGGCCTCGACACGCTGCTCCTCGGCCGCGTTGGCCAGACCCGCGTAGAGGGCCTCGTGAAGGCCGGTGCGTATTACAACGCCGCCGGCCAGACGTCGGCCTACACCTATTCAACCGTGCCGCCGTTCACGTTCTCCGCCTCCAACCGCAACACGGGCCCGGCGTCGGCCGCGTTCGTCGGCGAGGTGGGGATGACGGCGGTGATCCCGATCGCCTCCAACTGGGACTTCCGCTGCGGCTACTTCGGCCTCTGGCTGACCGGCCTGGCCCAGCCGACCCAGCAGCTCAGCCACCAGACGATCACCCAGATCGACAAGCCGTCGGGCGTGCTGGACACGACCGGCACGCTGATCTTGCAGGGGCTGTCGCTGGGGCTCGAGGGCCGCTGGTAGAGCCGCCGCCGGGATTCCGGCCCCAGGAGCGAACCCGCATGCCACTGGCCGCGTATGGACCCGTCGAGGCGGATTTCTCGGGCGGCTGCCTGCGCCAGGCTGGCCGGCGGGCCGAACGCCCGATTCTTGCACCCCACCCTGACTTGCTATTCAATTCCTTCCCCCGGGGGAGCTTCCTGGTGACGGCCGCCACCGGCCGCCGTGAGGAATCCACGCGCTCCGGCGCACCGCTCCCGCGGGTCCCTTGTGCATTCGTCAACGAGGATCGCCACCATGCTTGACCGTATCTTCCCGTCGCGCCGTCGCAGCACCGCCGCCCCGAGGAAGCGGCGCGGGGAGCGACTGCACCTCCAGCGGCTCGAAGAGCGGCTGGCGATGGCGATCGAGGTGTTCCAGTATCCGATGGCCGGCACGTACTCCGCGACCAGCGCGAGCAGCAACTACGCCGTGCTCCTGATGGACGACGGCGCCACCGGCTTCCTCAAGCGCAACGCGACGCCCGCGCCCACGTTCACGTTTGCGAGCAACTCGCAGTTCATCGACGACCCCACCACCACCTCGCAGGAGGCCGTCACGTTCGGCGAGATCCTCGCCAACTGGGGCACGCTCGACTCGTTTTACGTCACGAGCGGAAAGCGGATCGATTACACGGGCACGTCGATCCCGGCAACCTACCTTGGCAAAGACGTGTTTATCGACAACGTCAACTCTGTAGATCCTTCTGCGCCGCCCCCGATCGACATCGGCACCAGCGACGGCATCGTGCCGGGCACGTTCCGCGCAAGTGCTTCCATCGTGGACAAGGACGGCAAGTCTGCGTTCGTGCAGCTTCTGGCGTCGAAGCCCGGAACCTTTTGGAACATGACCATCGACAAGGTCGCGGGTGACGGCGCGGCACCCACCGACGCCGAAATCGATGAACTCACCGGAAGTGTATACCTGCGCTTTGCCGACGCCCCGCAGTCCGTCAGCCTCACTCCCAGAAGCTGGGGCGTGTACACGGGCGAGAAAGCGGCGGTCGGTACGACCGGGCCGACCGACCCGAAGCCGCTCTCGTTCACACTGTTCCCCGGCCAGACGGTGACGCAGCGCTTCCTGGTCGATCTCTCCCGCAACGACTCGACGATCTCGATCAACAGCCCGCTGCTGGCGACGAAGGGGGGTGCCGATGATCCCTCTTTCTTCTCGTCCGCGGGCGGTGTCGTGAAGCAGGTCGGGCAGGTCGTGCTCGACGCTCCGACGATCGTGACGAACGCCAACGTCTCGTCGTCGAACCTGTTCACCGTGGGCGTGCCGGTGAACAGGTTCGCGAGCCCCGACTATCGCCTCCCCGTTCGCAACACCACCATCAATCGGCCGGTCGCCGCGCCGAAGCAGCAGCTGATCCTCGAGGGCGCCGTCGGGGCTCCTGGAAAGTTGCTCGTCAGCGAGCAGGGCGCGCTGGCCAACTCGTTGACCAATCCCGCGGGTACCGCGGCCGACGTCCTCGACGTCCAGGCGTCCCATACCGACGTGATCTTCGCCGGTAACGTGAACGCGACGAGTCAGACCTACCTCCTCCAATCACCGCTCGACCCGCGGGCGTATACCTTCACGACCGTGTCGCCAACGACCGGCTCGCAGTCTGGGCGGATTCTCGGCAGCACAGTCGGCATCACCCTGGCGAACGACGCCGGTGGCGAGATGAACGTCCGCACGACCATCAACACGCTGCGGATGACGGCCGCCTCGACGTCCACCCAGACGGTACTGCCGTATGCGATCAACGTCGCCGAGTCGAACGACATCACCGTCGATGCCGTGCCGGCCTCGAGTCGGCCCATCGCGATCGAGGCCGCCGGCTCGTTGAATGTCAACAGCGCGGTGCAGACCGGCGGTGACCTCACGCTCGCCGCCACCACCGCCCTGAACATGTCCGGCCCGATCTCGAGCGCCGCCGGCAACGTGATCCTCCGCTCCAATGCCATCACGTCCACCGTGCCAATCACGGCAGGTGGCACGCGGAACGTGTCGATCCAGTCGGTGAGTGCCACCGGCGATGTGCAACTCGACGGCTTGGTGCAGGCAGGCGGCACCGCGAAGGCGCCGGTTCGCGCTGCCACGACGGCCAACGTGGACCTCGTCGTCGGCGGCCTGCCCACCATCGATGGCGTGGCGCTCGCCGCCGGCGACCGTGTGCTCGTCAAGAACCAGACCAGCCCCTCGGAAAACGGCATCTACGTCGCGACCGCCGGAGCGTGGTCGCGGGCCACCGACGCGTCAAGTTCCCAGGTCTTCGTGCCGGGCTTCACGACCGCGGTCCGCGAGGGGGCGCAGCAGGGCGCCTGGACGTTTGCCAACCCCGCCACCCCAACCCTCGGCCAGACGGGCATCACGTTCGTGCCGGCGTCGGCCGTGCAGACCTACGTGCCGGCCCGCGTGGCCACGACCGCCAACGTCAACCTCGCCGTCGGTGGCCTGCTCACCGTGGACGGCGTCGCCCTCGCGGCGGGAGACCGGGTGCTGGTCCGCAGCCAGTCGAACTCGCGGCAGAACGGCCTCTACGTGGCCGATGCGGGGGCGTGGGTGCGGGCATCCGACGCCAACACGGTGCCCGAACTCGTGGCCGGATCCTACGTGTTCGTGACCGAGGGCGTAACGAGCGGCCAGAAGGGCTACGTCCTCGCCGACGATGCCGTGCAGGTGGACGGCACGCCGCTGAACTTCAATCCGTTCACCGTGCAGGCCACCCGCACCAACCACTATTCGCCCGCCCGCATCCAATCGAGCGTGGTCGCCGCCACGACGGTGAACGTGGATCTCGTGGCGCCTCCCGCGGAGATCGACGGCGTCGCCTTGGCCATCGGCGACCTCGTGCTCGTCAAGAATCAGTTCGACACTGCCGCCAACGGGATCTACCTGTTCACCGGCGGCAGCCTGCAGCGCTGGACTGGCGCCGATGCGTCCGACGAGCTGCCGCGAGGCACGGTCGTGTACGTCGCGCAAGGCGCGACCAATGCGAACTCGAGCTGGACGTTCGACGACACGATCGACTTCCTGGGCCGCACGACGGCGGGCAGCCTGCAGATCACCGGCCTGCCGTCCACGCTCGCCCTCGCCACCGGCATGCTCGTGACCGGGCCCGGCATCCCTGCCGACACCAAGATCGATCTCATCCTCAGCAACACCTCGGTGCGGCTCACGAAGGCGGCCCTCGTCACCTCCTCCACCGCGGTCCTGGGTTTCATGCAGACTGCAGCCGTGGCGGTCGGCGTCACGCCGCTGGTGTTCGTGCCCACGGGGGGCACCGCCGCGATCACCGCGGGGCAGTCGATCACCGGTGGCAAGAACGCGAACTCCCGCGTGACGGCCAGCACCGCGGTGCTCACCGCGGGCCGGCCCACGACCGGGGCCGCCGATCCGACCAGCCTGATCGACGTGAGTTCGGCGATCGGGCGGCTCGTGGCCAGTGCCCCCGCCTCGATCAACGTGAGCGACTCCGGCGCGATCGACCTCCTCGACGTCCGCACGAGCTCTGCGGGCGGAGTCGCCGTCGCAGCCCAGGGCACGATCACGGCCCGGTCGCTGATCGCCACCGGCACGACGGCCAGCCCGGCCGACGTCACGCTCACGTCGCAACTCGGTGACGTCGTGGCGGCGTCAGTGTCGTCGTCCGTCGGCTCGATCAATCTCACGTCGCTGAACGAGCGGGTCGTAGTCCGCACGCTCGGCGTCAACCCCGGGGCCGTCGTGGCCCAGAACGGGAACGTGACCGCGGTCGCCAACGGCGGCGGCATCCTGGTGGCGGGGCAGGTGCAGGCCTCGGGCACGGGCAGCGACGTCACGTTCCAGAGCAATCAGGGCAGCCTGACCACCATCGCCCCCGCGTCGATCACGGCGAGCGACCGGCTCATCGTGACCACGCCGGCGGCCGTGCCCGTGCTGGCCACGGGCACCACGGTGACGGCCAAGGCCCTCACGCTCACCTCGCAGTTCGGGGCCTCGTCGTCGCCGCCCGCCGGCTTCGGCACGTTTCCCGCCGTCAACTTCAACCGCACCGACGCCGGCAGCATCGTCTACTCGTCAGCGGCAGCCTTGACGGTCGAGGCGGCGACGACCGTGCTCGGCGACATCGCGCTCACGGCTCCGAGTTTGAACGTCACGGGCCGGATCACGGCCGCCACCGCCACCCCCGGTGACGGGGCGGTGAAGCTGGTGGCGACCGCGGGCGACATCGGGATCGCGGCGCCCATCACCGCCGGCGGAGACCGCGTGACACTCGATGCCTCGGCCGGGAAGATCACCCCGACGGGCAACGGCCAGGTCAACTCGCAGACGCTCGTCTGGTCTGCCACGCAGTCGCCGCTGCCGGGGCTGACGGGCACCTTCGTCCGCGTCGGGTCGAACCTCACCGCGCCGGGCAGCCTGACGCTCGGCTCGGCGGATTCCCCGATCGTGATCGTGGGGGCGTCCACCGTGAGCGGGCCGATCACGATCACCGGATCGAACGTCCGCATCGTCGACACCGTCAAGGCGAACGGCGGCGACCCGGTGAGCGTCACCGCGACCGCGGGCAACATCGAGTTCGTCGCCAACACCAATGGCGCGATCGTCTCGACGCCGGCCGGGGCGATCACGCTCTCGGCGCCGTCCGGCCAGGTCATCGGGGCCAACAAGGCCACGCGGACGACCGCCCGCGGCGGTCCGCTCACCGTCTCGGCCCAGGCCGCCGACATCAAGACCAATGTCTCGTCACTGACCTCCACGACCTCGCTCGGCGGCCTGACCGCGTCGGCGGTCGGAGCCCTCACCCTCGGCGACATCATCGCGGCCGGGCAGAACGTGTCGCTCGACGCCGTCAGCGGCGTGAGTCAGCCGACGGGGGGCATCGTCACGGCCGGCCTGAGCGTGTCCAACGGCTCCGGCGAGGTGAATCTGAGTTCGACGGCCAACAACTTCGGGGTCGTGTCGCTGCGAAACGGCTCCGGGAACGTCGCCCTGACCAACTCGGGCTCGTTCACGGTCGCCGGCAACGGCGTGTCCACCGGCACGGGGGCATCGGGCGATGGCGACATCACGCTCACGGCCAACAGCGGAGACATCGTGCTGTTGGCCGATGTGACGGCCGGCGGCGATCGCGTGACGCTGAATGCGGCCACGGGCTCGCTCGTGCAGTCGGCCGGCAGCATCGACTCCAAGACGCTCGTCTGGTCCTCCACCACGCCGCCCACGCTCACGGGCAGCTACACCGACATCGGGTCGAACCTCACCGGCCCCGGCGACCTCGTGCTCGCGGTGAGTTCCTCGCAGCAGGTGCTCGCCACGTCCACCGCCAACGGCAGCATTACGATCACCGGGCCCTCCGTGAAGATCAGCGAGCCGGTGACGGCGGGCGGTGCCGGCTCCGGCGTGACCGTGCAGGCTACGGCCGGCGGCATCCTGCTCCAGCCCACCGGCAGTGCGACCCCCTCGATCACCGCGGCGAGCGGCGGCGTGAACCTACTGGCCACCGGGCAGATCGACGGCCAGTACGGCCGCGTGTCGGGACAGACCATCACGAGCACCTCGGGCGGGACCGTGTTCGTCGGCAGCATGAAGTCCACCGGCACCACCACGATCGTGACCACGGCCGGCGGCGGCGTCTCCGTGGGGCCCCAGCCGGGTGCCCTGCTTCAGGCGGGCAGCACGCTCGACCTCAGCCAGGTGCAGGGCCAGATCCGGATCCGCAACGGCGGCCAGATCATCGGCAACCCGCTCGTGCTCGGCGGCAAGACGGTGCAGATCGCCGCCGTCACCACGCCAGCCGAGCTCGTGGCCGCGGTCAACGCCGTGAACCAGCTGCCGAGCGCACCCACCACGCCCTACGAGATCATCGTGGGCGCCACGATGACGCTCACGCAGACGCTCACGATCGATCGCCCCGTGACCTTCCGCGGCACCTCCAGCAGCATCGTGCTCTCCGGCAGCCCGAGCGTGACGAGCGGCCTCGTGCTCACGTCGGGGGCCGGCGGCAGCACGGTCCGCGACATCGCCTTCAGCAACTTCACCGGCACCGCGGTTCGAGCCCAGTCGCTGTCGGGACTGACGATCTCCGGGATCAACGTGCTCAACTCCGGCACCGGCATCAACCTGACGAGCGTCACCAGCTCGCTGGTCGGCGGCACCGCGGCGGGCCAGGGCAACACCCTGACCAACTGCAGCCGCGAAGGCATCTACGCGACGGGGGTCTGCATCAACACCCAGCTCGTGAAGAACAGCTTTCCCGGCACGACCACCAAGTACAACCTCTCTTCCTCACGCGGCATAACCGTGGTGAACTGAGCCGGCGGGTGGCGACGGCACGACCGGGCGGGACGGAAAAGCCGGCAACTCCTCGGCTTCTGGGCCGTTGAATCTGAGGCCCCGGCGTCTTTTTGGGCGTCACCGAAGCTCGGCACGTGCGGCTGGGGCTGTGTGACGGCCTCGGCACGGCCGATCAAGGCGGTCGGCCCGGGATTCCGAAGACACTGCCGGATTATTGCGAATGCCCGGAACCTCCTATTTAATCGAACCTGGGTCGGCTCGGCAGCGTAGAACGATTGTCTGCGGTCGCCGTCTGCCATGGCCGCGCCATTTCCGAGGGGTTGACTGATGTTGTTCAACGGCTTTTTTCGCGATCGCTCCTCTTCCGTCCGCGCGGTTCGGCGGAGTCGGCGGACCGTGGCCCGGCATGCCGCCGCGCATCCGCCCGAGGTGCTCGAGTCGCGGCTGGCGCTGGCCTTCGACGTCACCATCACGCCGCTGACAACCAGTCCCGCGACCTTCGCCTACAACATCACCGTCGACGATCTCGTCGACACCAGTGGATTCGGTCGCGACGTCTACATGTCCCGCCTCGACTCCGGCGCCCGGCAGGTCAAAGTTGCCGACAACCCGGCGTTGAGCAATGCGACCACGCTCGGCCTCGACCTCGTGGGCTACGGCGCGTGCACCACGTTCTACGTGACGAGTGGTGGCAATGCGAAATCGGTGCTCGCCGCGCTGAACCCGGTGTCACCGACGGACATCCCCATCAACGGACAAGGCACCTACGAGTTCACGCTTGCCGACAAGAGCAGCTCCCTTCCCGGCGTCAATCCGCTCAGCGTCCAGGGCCAAGGATCGCTCGCCTACACCGATCCCGCGACGAGCACGTCGTACAACCTGGGCTTTTCGTATTCCGCCACCGCGTTGACGGCCTACTCGACCGCGGCCATCACGGTCACCAAGGGTACCGGCAACTGGTCGGGGTCGGGTCTGACGCCGTTTGGCCGAGTGGTGACCGACTACTCACCCTTGACCCAGAGCATTCAAACGACTGTTTTCTTCTGGTTCACGGACTCGAACGGCGGCCGCGTCCAACTCGACGACCTGACCGTCGTCAACAGCCCCTACAAATACTTCGATCCCGCGCCGGCGCATCCGCAGAGTTTTACGGTTGTCCAAGGGCAGAACATGGATCAGCGGCTGATCGTCGATCTTCCGGCGGTCGGTTCTCGAATTTCCATCAACAACAACTGGAATGCGAAACTCGGCGACGAGGTCAACGACCCGCTGTTTTACAGTGCCTACGATGGAACGGTGAACGCGGGCCAGATCGCCCTCTACGCGACGGATGTGTCGATCAACCAAGACATCAGCAGCGTTTCCCAAGTTTCCATCGGTGGGCCGCGAAACATCTTCACCCGACTCGGTGACCTCGACTCCACGAGCACCGACATCCTGAATGTCTCGTCGATCGCGTCGATCCGTCCCATCGGCCTCGCTGGCGGCACCTTCGTGACTGGCCCCGGCATCCAGCCCGATACGGTGGTGACGGATGTCGATCCCTTCACCAACACGGTGTCGATGTCGGCCCCGCCGACGATCACCCAAAACAACGTCTCGCTGCAGTTCGTCCAGCCACGGCCGAGCGGCTACATCCGCGACACGGCATCGTTGCGCGTGCTCGGGCGGGTGGCGTCACCGAGTTACAACATCGCCGTCGCGGCGACACAGCCGTCCCATGGTGAGGTCTTCGTGTCGCAGGCGGGCGCCTTGACCGGTCTGGGGGGTGGTGCCGCGAGTTCTGTCGCCTTGACCGCGCAGTACACGGACGTGCGGCTCGAAGGCGCCGTCGCGGCGACGTCCCTGAACTTTTTCCTCAACGCCCCGGGCTCGGCCGACCAATACGTGCTCACGACGAGGTCGTCCACCACGGGGTCGCAGACCGGCCTCGTGAGCGGCGGTACGCTGGCCGTGACGCTCGGCCAGCCGGCCGGTGGCACGGTCGATCTTGCGACCGCGCTGGATCACCTCCGCTTTGACTCCGGCGTCGGTTCCAATGGTGCACCCTACCGCTACTCGGTCGCCATTCAGGACCAGGATGATCTGATCGTGGATTCCGTGGCCGCCAGCAGCGGCCCGATCTCACTCGCGTCCACCAGCGGCAAACTCTCGATCAAGGGCGCCGCGGTGCGGACCACCGGCGATCTCACGGTGGCGGCGGCCACCAGCCTGTCGTTCGACGGATCGGTGTCCTCGAGCAACGGCAACGTGACGCTCGTCTCGCCCACCCTCTCCCTGGGCAGCAGTGTGACGGCGGGGGGTGCCCGCGGCGTCTCGCTGCGGTCGAAGACCGGCTCCTCGACGATCAATGCCCTCGTCCAGGCTGGCGGGCAGCTCAAGGCACCGGTGAAGGTGGCGACGACCGCCGCGATCGACCTGGCGACGGGTGGCCTGTTGACGATCGACGGCGTCGCCCTCGCCGCAAGCGATCGCGTGCTCGTCAAGAATCAATCCTCGTCCACGGAGAACGGAATTTACGTCGTGTCGGCGGGCGCGTGGGTGCGGGCCGCCGATGCGAACACCAGCACCCTGCTGGTGCCGGGATTCGTCACCGTCGCCGTCGAAGGCCAGACGCAGCGGGGTGGCTGGGCGTTCCAGAATCCTGTGAATCCCATCCTGGGCCAAACCGGGTCTGGTCTGTCTTTCGTGCCCTTGACGGCGACGCTCACCTACGACGCCGCGAAGGCCGCCACGACCGGCCCGATCGACCTCGCGACCAACGGCCTCGCGGCGATCGATGGCGTGACTCTCACCACCGGTGACCGGGTGCTCGTCAAGGACCAGGCCAACCCAGCCGACAACGGCATCTACGTCGCCGACGCGGGGCCGTGGGTCCGCGCCAGCGACGCCGACACGGTCGCGGAACTGCGGGCCGGAGCCTACGTGTTCATCACGAGCGGCACGACCAACGGCGGCCAGGGCTTCGCCCTGCTCAACGACGCCGTTCAAGTGGGCACGACCGACCTCGGCTTCGGACCGTTCCTCGTCGAGAGCCAGCGGTCCAACTTCTGGAGCCCCTCGAACACGCTCGCCTCGGTGCGGGCCGCGACGACCGTCAACCTCGAGTCGCTGACCGGGCTCCAGACGATCGACGGCGTCAAACTCGCGGCGGGCGACCGCGTGCTCGTCAAGAATCAGATCACCCCGTCGTCCAACGGTGTCTACGTGGCCGCGGCCGGCGCCTGGATGCGGGCCGCCGACGCGAGCATCGGTTCGAACTTCGCCTACGACAGCTTCGTCTACGTCGCCGAGGGCACGGTCGGCCGCGCCACCGGCTGGCTGCTCGACAACTCCACGGTGATGACCGCCACGCTCACGGCGGACAGCAACCTGCTCACCGGGCTGCGGTCCACGGATGGCCTGACCATCGGCATGGCCGTCGAAGGCGACGGCATCCCCGCCGGCTCGACGATCACCGGCGTCGGGGCCGATGGCACCTCGGTCTTCCTCTCGAAGAACGCCCTCGTCACGGCCTCGCTGTCGGTCGTGCGGTTTGCGAGCTTTACAAACCCGACCGTCGGCGTCACGCCGCTTGTCTTCCGGTCCACCGGCGGAAACGTGAGCGTGGCCTCGGCGGGCGACATCAGCGGCTCGCCCACACAGGGCCGGCTCCTGGGACAGAACGTGGTGCTCACCGCCGGAACCGGGGGCACCGGCCTCATCAACACCAAGACCACGGCGAGCACGGTGTCGGCCGTGGCCCCTGGATCGATCACGCTCGACAGCGGCTCGCAGGTGGAACTGTCGGACGTCCGCAGCGGCCCCAACGCCGATGTCATGGTGCTCAGCGCCGGCACGCTCACCGGCACCTCGGTCTCGGCCGGCCGCAACGTTTCGCTCTCGTCCACCTACGGCGACGTCGTGGCGGGGAAGGTGAACTCCGATAACGGCACGATCACGCTCAGCTCGCTGGTGAGCAACACCGCCATCGCCAATGCCACCGGCACGGCGCGCGTCTCCGCCCAGAACGGCGGCGTGATCGCCCGAGCCGACAAGGGGGCGGTGATCGTCAACGGCCAGGTCGCCGCCCAGGGACCGGGCAGCGACGTGAGTTTCATCAGCAACTTCGTGAGCCCCACGAGCTCCGATCCCGCGGCGGTGCGGTTCGGGCCCCTCGCCGACGTAACGGCCAGCGACCAGCTGATCATCGACGCCCCCAACAGCATGCCCTCCGTCGATCCGGCCGCCAAGCTCACGGCCGCCCGGCTCAGCCTCCGGTCGAAGCTATTCGGCAACACCGCACCACCCGCCAGCCTCGGCAGCTTCCCGTCGGTCCTGATCAACCGCACCGACGCCGGCGACATCAACTACTCGTCGCTGGCCAGCCTGGCCGTCGAGGGGGCCACCACGGTGAACGGCTCGATCACCTTCACCGCTCCCGATCTCCGCGTGACCGGCGGCATCGCCACGGTGGGTGCCGCGACCGACGTCACGCTGACCGCCACCGCGACGAACCTGTTCGTCGACGGCACGGTCACGTCGCAGCGCGACGTGTTCCTCAACGCCGTGGGCGGATCGATCACGAGCGTCGCCGGAGGACGGACGTCGCTGATCACCGCGCCGGGCACCGTGAACGTGAACGCGAAGACGGCCGCCACGCTCTACACCAAGGCGCAGGCCCTGCGGGCACGGCTCACCGACCTCAATGCCAAACTCGACGTGGTCGACGACGACTCCCTCGACATTCCCTCGGTGCTGCTCACGGCCGGTGGCACCGTCACGCTGAAGGTAGGCGGCCCGGCCTTGGGCGGGGGCGCGACGATCGGCCTGATCGACGCCGGCCCCACGGGCGTGGTGACCATCGACTCCTACGGCGACATCGTCGAGAACCCGGTCGACCCGACCGCCGACATCGTCGCCGGCTCGGCCTCGCTGACGTCGTCCAACGGCCGGATCGCGGTCGACACCCAGATCAACGCGCTCACCGCCCGCACGCTCCAGAAGACGGCCCCGATCACCATCAACGACCTCGGCACGGGCCCGACGCCCTTCACGCTCACCTCCGTCTCGGGAGTGGGCACGGGTGCCGACGTGACGATCACCTCTCCCCGCACGCTCGTCGCCACGAGCGTGGTCACGGCGGGCAAGGTGAACCTGACCACCACGAATGCGGCCAGCGTCCAGGTCGGCACGGTGACGGCGACCGGCAACACCGCCACGATCAACGCCCAGGGCTCGGTGCAGAAGCTCAGCCAGACATCGCTGATCACCGCGTCGAGCGTGGTGCTGGATGCCGCGACCGGCTCGATCGATGCCGCGTTGGCCGCCTCGAACGTCGCCGCTGGCACCGGCTCGGGCGGGACGATCACGCTGACCGACGCCGACTCGCTGAGCATCGGCAACGATGCCCTCGGCCGGGGTATCAGCACCACGGGACCGGTGGTGATCTCCGTGGGCGCATCGCTGACGCAGACGCAGCCGATCGTGGCCCCGGTGCTGTTTGCCGGCAGCAGCGGCGGCGACATCACGCTGGGGAACGCCGGCAACGACGTCGATTCGCTGTTCGTCAACAATCCCGGCCGGGCGGTGAGCTTCACCGACAAGGATGACCTGAGCATCGCGTCGCTCAGCGGAGGGGCCATCGCCCTCAAGGTGGGCGGGCCGCTCTCGCAGACCGGTGCGATCACCGGCACGGCGCTCGCCATCACCTCCTCGGCAGGCCCCGTGACCCTCGCGAACGCCGCCAACAACGTGGCGACGCTGGCGGCCACCACGGCCGTCGGAGATTTCACCTACGTCGACGCCGACGGCTTCACGGTCGCGCCTCCGGGCGTGACCGCCGGAACTGCGGCTGCCGGCGACGGCTCGGTGTCGCTGACCGCGGCCACCGGCAACCTCGTGCTCGCCGCCAACCTGTCGGCGGTGAACGACCGCGTGACACTCAACGCGACCCAGGGCCTGATCCAGCAGACGGCGGGATCGATCGACGCCCAGACACTCGTCTGGTTCGCCACCAAGGCTCCGGTCCCGCCGCTCGCCGGCACCTACACCGTGATCGGGCCGAACCTCACCGCCCCCGGTGACCTGCCGATCGTCTCGAGCGCCAATCCGCTGGTGGTCGCCGGCGCCTCGACCGTCAACGGCAACATCACGATCTCGGCGCCGAGCGTGCGGATCGTGGACGTCGTCCGGACCGGCACCACCGGCAACTCGGTAACCGTCACCGCCGCCAGCGGCGACATCACCTTCAACGTGCCCGACAAGCGCGGCATCGTCACGACCGCCGGGCCGATCACGCTCTCCGCCCCATCCGGAGCGGTGGTCGATCTGGTGAAGAACCTTCCCACCGTCGCCGGCGGGGTGCTGACCGTGTCCGCGATCTCGGCGGACCTGAAGACCAACGTGCAGTCGGTGGCGGCCACCGCCACCGGCGGGCCGCTGAGTCTGTCGGCCGTCAACGCGCTCGTGCTCGGGGCTATCCAGGCTTCTGGGCAGACCGTCACCCTGGCGGCCGCCAGCGGCATCTCCCAGCCCACCGGCAGCATCACCGCCACGAACCTCGTGGTGACCAACGGCACCGGCCCCGTCACGCTCGCCGCGCCCGCCAACAGCGTATCGACCGTGTCGATCGTCAACGGCAGCGGCCCCGTGACGTTCGTGAACGCGGGGGGCTTCAGCGTCGTGGCTCCGGGCGTGTCCACGGGGTCGGCCGCCACCGGCGACGGCGACGTGTCGCTGACGTCGGTCAGTGGCGGCATCGCCCTCAACGCCAACGTCTCGGCCCCCGGCGACCGGGTGACGCTCGACGCCCGCAACGGCAGCATCACGCAGCAGCCGGGCACCTCGATCACGTCGCAGTCGCTGGTCTGGTACGCCCAGTCGGCGCCGTCGCTCGCGGGCACCTACGGCGGCGTGGGCGCGAATCTCACCACGGCGGGCCCGCTCGTGCTCGGTCCCTACGCCCAGCCGATCACCATCACCGGCGCCACCACCGTGAACGGCGACATCACGATCACGGCTCCCGACGTGCTGATCACCGATCCCGTGATCGCCGGCGGGGCCGGCCACTCGATCGCGGTCACGGCCACGAGCGGCAACATCGGCGTGCAGTCGAAGGGTCTCCTGCAGACCAGCGGCGGGCCGGTCTCGCTCTCGGCCACCAAGGCGATCACCGCCACGAACGCCGCCAGCGTGACCACGGTCACCGGCTCCGAACTCACGCTCTCGAGCGGCGGCGCCGCCACCCTCTCCACCGCCGCGCCGACCCTCGGCACCGCGATGGCGGCCGGCCCGCTCACGCTCGCCGCCCGCGGGCCGCTCGCCCAGAAGGCCGGGGCCATCGTGCAGGCCACCACGCTCGACATCACGGGCGTTGGCGGCGCGATCACGCTGGCGAATGCCGGCAACGATGTGGGCACGCTCGCCGTCCGCAACGGCAGCGGCGCCGTCGCCTACCGCGATCTCAACGAGCTCAAGCTCGACACGATCGTGGCCGGACCGGTGACGATCGACGTCGGCACCCCGGTCGTCTCGGGCCCGGCGCTCTCGCAGACGCCCACCGGAACGATCACGGCGACATCGCTCGCGATCACGTCGTCGGCCCGGGGCGTTCAGCTCTCCAACGCCGGCAATGACGTCGATTCGCTGTTCGTGAGCAACCCGGGTCGGGTGGTGACGTTCACCGACAAGGACGACCTCGCGATCGCGGGACTGTCGGCGGGCAACGCCACGCTCGCGGTGGGAGGCAACCTCACGCAGACCGGCGCGATCACCTCCTCCCTGCTCACGATCAACGCCACGGCCGGCGCTGTCTCGCTGCCGCTGGCGGGCAACGACGTGGACACCCTCTCGGTGACCAACCCAGGGCGTGGGCTGACCTTCACCGACAAGGATGACCTCGCGATCGGCGTGCTCACCGCTGGGGCCATCGGGCTCACCGTCGGCGGGAACCTGTCGCAGGGCGGCGCGATCACCGGCAACTCGCTGGCCGTCACGGCCTCCGCGGGCACCGTGTCGCTGCTCAATAGCGGCAACAACGTGGCTGCGGCCACGATCGCCAACGGCAACCGCAACGTCAACTACGTCAACGCCGGTCCGCTCGCGCTTGGCGGCCTCACCATGGGCGTGGGCAACCTGGTCGTGAACGGCAACCTGACGCAGACAGGGCCGATCACCGGCAACTCGCTCGGCATCACGTCGCTGGCCGGGACGATCAACCTGCAAAACGCGGCGAACAACCTCGACGGCTTGGCCATCAGCAACGGCGGCCGGCTCGTCTCCTACGCCGACAGCAACAACATCGGCATCACGACGGCCGGCACGCTCTCCGTGGGCACCGTGAAGGCCGCCGGCCTGATGACGATCACCACCAGCAACGGTGGCGGTGTGGACGTGGGTCCGCAGGCGAACGGCCTCCTCCAGGCGGGCAGCACACTCGACCTCCGCGGCGTGCAGGGCTCGATCGGCATCCGCAACGGCGGCCGCATCGTGGGCAACCCGACGCTCCTGCCGCCTGGCAAGGGCATCCAGGTGGGCGGCGCGATCACGAACCCGGCCGATCTCAACACCGCCGTGGCCACGATCAACTCGCTGCCGATCATCCCCGGGGCGAACTACGAGATCGTGGTCGCCGCCAGCATGACGCTCACGCAGCAGCTTTCGGTGAGCCGCCCGGTGACCTTCCACGGCACGTCACAGAGCATCGTGCTCTCCGGCAGCCCGAGCGTGGTCAACGGGCTCGTGCTCGACTCCGGGGCGAGTGGCAGCGTGATCCGCGACCTCGCCTTCAGCACCTTCAGCGGCGACGCGATCCGGCTGACCTCGGTGGCGAGCACCTCGATCACGGGAATCCGGGTGAGCAACTCGGGCAACGGCCTCGCAATCAGCGGGACGAGCGCCAACACGGTGGTCCAGGGCAACACGTTCGACCTCAACCAGACGGGCGTGTCGCTCGTGTCGGCGACCGGCGCCCTCATCGGAGGCATGAACGCTGGCCAGGGCAACGTGATTTCGAACGCCGTGCGGCAGGGCGTGTTCGCGTCGGGGTTCTGCAACGGCTCGCAGGTCGTGAAGAACTCCTTCCCCGGCACGGCCACGCCCTACAACGTGTCGGCCTCGCGGAACCTGACGATCATCAACTGACGAGTGGGTGCAGGTTTTCAAGCGATGAGATGCCACTTCTCAAAAGTGGGTGCAGGTTTTCAACCTGCACATGAATGCACCGCAGGTTGAAAACCTGCGGCCACTTCGAAAACCTGCGGCCACTTCCCGAACCGGCGGCCGTCACCGCTCAGCCCGCGTGCTCCACGATCTCCGCCCCGCCCCCCTGGGCGCGGGTGAAGCGGATGTCGAGCGTCCGCAGGTAGGTGTGCAGGCCGGCGTCCTGAACCGGGAGGATGTGAGCCGGGTGCCCCGACTCGTTGTGGTGGGAGTGCCACAGCCCCGGAGGCGTGACGAACACCGCGTGCGGCTGCCAGTCGAACCGCTGGCCGTCGGCCACGCGGCCCTGCTTGTCGAGCGTCTTGCCCACCATCGTGTAGCACCCGGGCTTGGCATCGACGACCAAGTCCACCGCCACCGACTGGTGACGGTGCGGGGCCTGCACCGCCCCCACCGGCAAGAGGCCGAACATCGCCCACATCACGTGGGTGATCGTCATCGTCTGCGGAAACAGGCGGCTGCCGAGGAGCACACTCAGGCGATTGGCGCCGGCGCTGGTGGGATCGTGGACGACCGCGTCGAGGGCCTCGAGGATCGCCTTGCGGCGGTAGACCGTGGGCGTGAACCGTGGCTGCCGCGGCGCCGCCCCGAGATACCGCAGCAGCGGCTCGTCGTGCACCCAGTAGAGGGCGGCGTCTTCGGCGGCATCGTGGAAGGCCGGCCCTCCCGCGGGCAGCGTGAACAGGTCGCCGGCATGCCAGGCAAACTCGGTCCCGTCGGCGAGCCGCGTGCTCCCCGCCCCCCGCATCACGAAGACGAGGTGCGTGGTGGCGGCGGCCTCGGTGGCGACCGCCTCGCTCGGCCGGATGTGGACGAAGTTGGCGCTCAGCCCGGGCGTCGTCGCCGGCCCCACGATCCCCAGCGCCGCACTCGAGTCGAGCGGCAGGATCCGCGTCGGACCGTGCTCGTGCAGTTCGGCTCCCCACCTGGCCGCCGGGATGCCGCCGAGCGTCCCGTCGGTGATCGGATTGGAGGCGTAGCGGTAGTCGTGAAACCGCGCGGCCTCGGTGAGGAGTTCCTCGGCACTCGGGGGCATGGCGTCTCTCCGTGGGGGCGTGGCCGCGGTCACTTCAGGTCGGACGGCTTCACGCCCGGCTTGAACCCGTTGGTCTTGAAGGGAGAAGGCGCGAACGCCCCCACGATCGCCACGTCGGCCTTCGTGGGAATCACGTTCTCGAGGCCCGTCGCCCAGTAGCAGGCGTTGACGAGCAGCCGCCGCATCCCTTCCGAGAGCAGGTCTTGCGAGGCGCCCATCGTGGTCGTGAACACCCGGCCCGTCGGCCCGCCGTCGATCGCGTAGGTCTTCGTCCAGGCGACCGGCATCATCGGGGCGTTCTTGCCCCCCTCCACCGGCGGCGTGTCGGGGGTGAGCCCCGCCACCACCTGCCCGAGGAGCAGCGGCTGCGAGTCGCCCGGCAGCGGGAGCCGCACGCCATACACGTCGGTGGGCCCGTAGACGTCGCCGTCGGCGATGCCCCGCAGGATCGGGTGGCTGGCCGCGCCGGGAGCGACGAGGCCGCGGGTGCCCTGAACCCCGTGCTGGCCGTGGTGGTTGATCCACGTCTCCCCGAGCACCTGGCGGCCGAACCCTTCCTTGAAGGCTTCGTCGGCGTGCCGCCAGTGATACCGCAGGAACGTGCCCCCCTTCGGGAAGTCGAAGCCGTGCGTGGCGGTGCGGAGGCCGATCACCGGCTTGCCCTTGCGCAGGTAGGCGTCGATCTCCCGCATCTGCTCGTCGGGAAGCGTGCGAAACCGGGTGGCGATCACCATCAGGTCGGCGTCGCGCAGGGCCTCGAGGCCGGGGATGTTGGTGCGGTTGTTGGGATCGATCGTGCCCGTCGCCGGATCGATCGCGTAGACCACGCGGCAGTCGAAGCCGTGCCGCGTGGCGAGGATCTTCGCCAACTGCGTGAGCGCCTCTTCGCTGCGGTATTCCTCGTCGCCGCTCACGAGCACGACGCGCTTGCCCTTGCCGGGGCCTTCACCGCCGGCGACGTCGAGCCAGGGATCGTCGGCCCACGCCGTCGGCCAGCCACCCGACACCATCGCGACGCAGAGCAGCACCATCGCCAGACACGACCGCAGCATGGAAAGCCTCCGGGGATTCGGCACGGGCCGCGATCGTCCGCATGACGACCGCCCGCCGCACCGCCATCCTACTCAGGCGAGGATGCCCCTGACCACGTGGCCATGCACGTCGGTGAGCCGGAAGTCGCGCCCCTGATAGCGGTAGGTGAGCCGTTCGTGGTCGAGGCCGAGGCAGTGGAGGATCGTGGCCTGCAGGTCGTGGACGTGAACCTCGTCGCGGGCGATGTGAAAGCCGAGCTCGTCGGTCTCGCCGTAGGTGACGCCCCCGCGGATCCCCCCCCCGGCCAGCCACATCGTGAAGGCGTTGGGGTGGTGGTCGCGGCCCTTGGAGCGGCCGAGCACGGCGCTGGCCTCCACCATCGGCGTCCGGCCGAACTCGCCCCCCCAGACCACGAGCGTCTCGTCGAGCAGCCCCCGCCGCTTGAGGTCGGCCACGAGGGCGGCGCTCGCCCGGTCGGTCGCCGCGCAGTTCTTCTTCACGTTGCCCTTCACGTCGGAGTGGCCGTCCCAGCCCTCGTGGTAGATCGTGATGAAC
>Ga0208864_1000155_pt1 | contig 21961 bp, 13 predicted proteins | sample CryBogmetaGMA05M_FD_184542 | JGI IMG/M metagenome (GOLD analysis project Ga0208864, IMG submission 184542) | Freshwater microbial communities from Crystal Bog, Wisconsin, USA - MA0.5M (SPAdes) | ecosystem: Environmental > Aquatic > Freshwater > Lake | place: Crystal Bog, Wisconsin, USA...
CATCCGCCCGGCGAGCAGCATGCCGAGGGCCACGTCGAAGAGGTTGTGCGAGGCGACGCCCACGCGCACGGCCGCCGCGTGGGCGGGCTCGAGGGCGTAGGCGAGCATCCGCTTGTAGTTGGCGTCGGTCTCGAGCTTCGTGCGAAACGGGGCCTGCGGCCAGCCGTGGAGGGCCGCGTCGATCCGCTCCATCTCCATGTTGGCCCCCTTGACGATGCGGATCGTCACGGGGCTCCCGCCGGCGGCGACGCGATCGCGGGCCCAGGCCGTGATCCGCCGCTGCCAGCGGTGGGAGTCGGGCACGTAGGCCTGCAGGGCGATGCCGGCCCGCACGGCCCCGAGCCCCGGCCGCGAGAGCGTGCGCATGAAGGCCTCGGCCGTCAGGGAGAGGTCGCGGTATTCCTCCATGTCGAGGTAGAGGAACTTCGGCACGCGGCTGCCGTCCTCGCGGGTGAAGCCGGCATGGGCGGCGGCGCGGTAGAGCAGCTCGAGGCGGTCGCAGAGCCGGCCGAGCGTGTGCTCGCGGGCGATCGGGAGGATCTGCGAGTCGATCGTGGAGATCTTCACGGAGAGCACCTCCACGTCGGGCGACTGGAGGGCGGCGAGGTATTTCTCGAGCCGCACGACGGCCTCGTCCTCGCCGAGGAGCGACTCGCCGAGGAGGTTGAGATTCATCCGCAGACCCTGGCGGCGGCGGGCGGCGAGATGCTCGTGGAGCAGTTCGGGCTCGGCGGGCAGGACGACGTTGGCCGTCTCGTGCTGCAGGTGGGCCTTGACGAGCGGCACCGTCACCGACGGCAGCCAGTCGCCGAAGGTCTGGAAGCCGCGGAGCAGGGCCTGGTCGAGCGGGCTGAAGAAGCGGGGGATGCCCTGGACATCGAGGATGTGGGTGAACTGCCCGGCAGTGCGGGCGGCCGCGTGCGAGCGGAAGGCCTGGTCGGTGAGCTCGACGAGCGTGGCCTTGTCGGCGGGGGTGGCGAGCATCCGCGCGAGCTCCGCCTGCTGCCGGCGCTCGGCCGGCGACTGCAGCCGCACCGCCTCCCGTTGCAGTTCGGCGGCGAGGCGGACGGCGTCGTCGACGAGGGAGGCGTCGATCGAGGGCGCGGGGGTGAGCGGTGCGTCCATGGGTGGGGAGTCCGTGGGCGGGGCCTCGGGTGACGGCGTCGCCACCGCTTGTCATCCTACGTTCATCCTAGGGGGCCGCCGCCGGAAAAGCTCCGTGATCGTCGGGCCGCGCGTTGACGCGGCCGGGCGCGGGGCTCGACAATCGCGGCCGCTCCGGTGGGCGGCACCGCATGAATCGACGAGGTGCGGGTGTGGATGGTGACGTGATGCCACCGCGACGGGCGTGCCAAGCCGCGCGCCCGCCTTCAATCGGGCGTGTCGCCGGTTGGCTCGTGGCGGTGGTCTGTGTGGCGGCGGCGTCTGCGGCCGACGGGCGGGCGCAGGATCTCTCCGACGAGCATGCGCGCGGCCACGCCCGCGCCGACGCCCTGCCGCCACTGTTCGCGAAGCACCGGCCCTTCAAGCCGCGGATCCACTGGCTGCCCGACGGCGCGGGCCTGTGGTTCGAGACCGACACGGCCGAGGGGCGCCGCTGCACGGTGATCGACGCGGCCACCGGCGGCCGGCGCGAGGGGGCCACGCCCGCGGCGCTCGGGCTGGCCGAGGCGCCCCCCGAATTGCTGCCGCCGCGGGCCGCGCGGGAGCGGAGCCGGGGCGGGGGAGGGGAGACCGAGATCCTGCTCGTGAATGCGTTCGATCGGCCGGTCCGCATCTTCTGGATCGACCCCGACGGCCGGCCGCGGCCCTACGGCACGCTTCCCCCCGGGGGCGAGCGGCGGCAGCACACGTTCGCCCGGCATGTGTGGCTCGGCGACTTCGCCGCCGACGATCTCGCGGGCGTGTTCGTGGCCGGGGAGCACGCGGGGCGGGCGGTCTTCGACGAGGGCTCGCGGCGGCTCGCGATGGGCGGCGGACCGGCCCGCCGGGTGGAGCGCGACGACGCCGAGGCCGCCGAGGACGCCGCCGCCGCCGGTGAAGCCGCCGCCGCCGGTAAAGACGGCGGCCGACGGGAGCCGCGGCCGGCGGGGCATGGGCGGACGGTGTTCGTGCGCGACCACGATCTCGTCCTGCGGGATGCTGCGGGCGAGCACCGGCTCACGACCGACGGTGCGGCCGACGATTCCTACGCGGGGGAGTGGGCCGTGTCGCCCGACGGCACGCGGGCCTTCGGCTTCCAGACCGCGCCGGCGGAGCGGCGCGAGCTCGTGCTCGTCGAATCGTCGCCACGGGACGCGCTGCAGCCGCGGGTGATCCGGCGCGACTATCCCAAGCCGGGGGATCGGATCGCGGTGCCGAAGCCGCGGCTCTTCGACCTCGTGGGCCGGCGTCGCGTGCCGGTCGACGAGTCGGTCTTTCCCGATCCGTGGAGCATCGATCGCGTCCACTGGGCCGAGGATTCCCGCGAGGTCTTCTGCCTCTACAACCGGCGGGGCCACCAGGTCGTGCGGCTCGTGGGGATCGACGCGGCCACGGGGCGGGTGCGGACGGTCGTCGAGGAGGCGAGTGCGACGTTCGTCGACTATTCCCAGAAGACGTTTCTGCACTGGCTGCCGGGGAGCCGCGAGGCCGTGTGGGCGAGCGAGCGCGACGGCTTCAACCATCTCCTTCTCGTGGACGTGGCGGCGGGCTCGGTGCGGCCGATCACGTCGGGTGCGTGGAACGTGCGCGACGTCGTGCGGGTGGATGCCGCGGCGCGGCAGGCGTGGTTCACGGCGCTCGGCATCCATCCCGGCGAGGATCCCTACCATCGCCACCTCGCGCGGGTGTCGTTCGACGGGGGCGGGCCGACCGTGCTCACCGCCGGCGACGGCACGCACGAATGGACGTTTTCCCCCGACGGCGGGCTCTTCATCGATCGCTGGAGCCGCGTCGACCAGCCGTGGGTGACGCAGCTGCGCCGTGCCGCCGACGGCGGGCTCGTGGCGGAGCTCGGCCGCGACGACGCCTCGGCCCTCGAGGCCGCCGGCTTCCGTCCGCCGGAGCGGTTCACGGCGAAGGGCCGCGACGGCACGACCGACATCCACGGCATCATCATCCGGCCGACGACGTTCGCGGCCGGCCGGGCGTATCCGCTGATCGAGGACATCTACGCCGGCCCGCAGGACCATCACGTGCCGAAGGCCTGGGGCTTCTCGGGGCGGCAGCGGGCGGTGGCGGAGATGGGCTTCATCGTCGTGATGATCGACGGCATGGGCACGAACTGGCGGGGGAAGGCGTTTCACGACGTCTGCTGGCGGAATCTCGCCGACGCGGGGCTGCCCGACCGGATCGCCTGGATGCGGGCGGCGGCGGCCGTGCATCCGGAGCTCGACCTCGGTCGCGTGGGCGTCTACGGCGGGAGCGCCGGGGGGCAGAACGCGCTGGCCGCGCTCCTGCATCACGGCGACTTCTACGACGCGGCGGTGGCCGATTGCGGCTGCCACGACAACCGGATGGACAAGATCTGGTGGAACGAAGCGTGGATGGGCTGGCCGGTGGGGCCGGAGTACGCGGCCAACTCGAACGTCACCCACGCGGCGAAGCTCCGCGGGAAGCTGTTGCTCACGGTGGGCGAGCTCGACACGAACGTCGATCCGTCGTCGACGCTGCAGGTGGTGCGGGCGCTGATCGACGCGGGCCGCGACTTCGAGTGCGTCGTGGTGCCGGGGGGCGGGCACGGCGTGGGGGAGACGCCCTACCTCGTGCGGCGGCGGCAGGATTTCTTCGTGCGGGCGCTGCTCGGCGACGAGCGGCGGCCGTAGCGTCGGGCAGCGGCGGCCCGCGACGAGTCGTCGTTCGCCGGCGCGCCGATCACGCGGCGCGTCCGCTCACCGCACCCAGCGGTGGGCGTGGTGGAAGCTGTGGTGATACCAGCTGCCCCGGTGGAAGGGACGCAGATGGACGCCGCAGGGGATCGCGTGGCCGTTCGAGTCCTTGATCCGGCCGCCCGTCGAGTCGATGACCAACGGCGTACCGTCGGGGCTCGATGCACAGTCGCCCACCCACATGATCACGTGCGTGACCTTCGTCCGCGGCTTGTTGCCGATGAAGAGGAGATCCCCCGGCCGCAGCGTCTTGACGAGCGCGTCATACCAGTCTCCGGGCGGCCCCTCCGGGCGTGCGATCACCTCCGCGTGGATCTGCCCGTGCGTCGACTGCGCCGACGCCTGCGCGGCCTGTTTGTGGACGTCGGTGTTGAGGTGGATGCCGAGCGCCCAGTTGTAGTTCCAGCCGCTGAAGTTGCTGCAGTCGACGCCTTTGCCGTTCCTGCCGGCGCAGCAGTGCTGCCAGGGCCAGTCGGCCGGCGGATCCCAGTCGGGGATGTGGTGGTGTTGGTACTGGTAGCCGATGAACCGCATCGCGGCCGCGACCACCCGCTCCCGCCGCCACTCGACCGGCTTCTCGTGGACGCCCGGCGGGCAGTCGAACACCCGCGCCGGCGCCCCCCACGAGCCGAACTCCCGCCGGACCTTGCCGCCGTACCACTCGCGGGGAGGCAGCGAGCTTTGCTCCAGCGGATTGCCGCGCGGCTGGTTCGCGTCGAAGAGCAGGTCGCGGAGCGGCACCTTGAACGCCGGCGTGTAGGGGCTCCGATAGGGCCCGTCGTGCGGCCTGGCGTCGGCCGCCTCGTCCATGCCCTCGCTCTCGCCGGTGTCGCCCTCACCCGGTGCTGCCTGGATGGCCCGATGCCCATGCTCGGCCGGTGGGCTCGCCGGTTGTCCGGCCGCCGGCACCGCGGCGAGGAACGCCCACACTGCGATCGTGAAGCGGAGCGTGTCCACAGGCGGCCGGCAGCCCGAGTTGTGTGGTCCAGAGCCTGCTACCGCCACTGGGGCTGCGAGGGCTGAGCCGCGCCCCGCAGGAGCGGCGGCTGCATCACGGGCTGCATGCCGGGCTGCATCATCGGTTGCGGTCCCGACTGCGACATCGGCTGCATGGCCGGCTGGAATGCCGGCTGCGTCTGCCGTTGCTGTTCTTCAGCGCGGATTTTCTCCACGACCAGCCGCGCCTCCGTCTCCACCTGCGCCTCGACCGTCTGCTCCACCTCGCGGCCGACGACGGCGGCCCGCTCCCGGTTGAACGTCACCGACGGCGCGCCGTTGCTCCAGTTGATCGTGATCACGCCGGTCGCCAGCAGGAAGGGCGTCCCCACGAGCAGCAGCGTGGCGCCCAGCGGCGTGGCGAAGAAGTCGGCCAGTGGCTGCGGCATCCACGACGTCGCCAGCCCCACGACCGATTGGGTGGCGGACTTCTTCTTGTCGCTCTTGGCCATGGCTCTGCCCCCGATGCCGTGCTCGATGATGATGCCACGGTGCCCACGCCCCGGCCCATGGCCGGCCCGCGCTCCGCGCCGTCGCGGGAAAAATCGGCGCCGCGGCCCGAACCGATCCAGTTTTTCCGCCCGCGAGGCCGGCAGGCTGGGCGGTTTTCGGCGGCTCTGCCGGCCGCGGCGACTCCGCCGCCACGCTCGGCGAGCCGCAGACTGCGCGAACCGCGCAGGCACCCGTTCGGCTTTGATTCCCCGCCGCTTCGGTCTCCCGCGCCCGGCTACCGTGCGGGGGCGAGCGCCGCGGCGTCGAGATCGAGCCGGTAGAGGATCTGGTTGTAGTCGGCCCGCGGCGTGGCGGGGGCGCCGCCGGAAAACTCCCGGCTGAAGGTGCCCTCGAAGTGGATCGTGCGGCCGCCGTCGGCGTCGAGGAAGGCGTGGTGGCAGACGTTGTAGAAGCTCGTGCGATCGTGGCTCGCGATCTTCACGGCCGCCGCGAACGGCCCCGTGGGCGCGTCGGCCTCGGCGTACCACACCTCGCCGAGCAGCGACGACGTGCCGCCGATCTCGCCGGCCACGAGCACCCAGCGGCGGCGGTGGGCGTTCCAGCGGACGGTGCCGCTGTGCAGCGTCACGCGGCGGCCGTCGTCCCCCGCCACGGCCGGGAGATATCGGGCATGTCGCGGATCGAGCAGGCCCGCCTCGAGCCAGCGCCGCTCGTCGGCCGACCCGGTCGGCGGCCGCTCGCGCTGCCAGCGCCACGCCGGCCGCCCCGCGGCGTCGAGCGCAGGGCCCCCCGCCGCATCGGCGCAGGAAAACGCCTCGTAGGCCGCCGCGTCGAGCACCGCCTCCATGGTCGCCGGCACGCGCACGTTCGGCGTGGGCGCGCCGAAGAGAAGCCAGCGGCGGCCCGCCTCGTCCACGATCAGCGGATGCGTCGCGGGACGGCGCCAGTCGTCGCCGGCGGGCAGTTGGCGGGCCACGACGAACGCGGCGGCGTCGTCGTCCCACGCGGCGACGCCCTGCTCGAGCTCCTCGGCCAGCGACCGGCGGCGGGAGTAGTGGGCGAGCAGCCGCTCGCGTCCCGTCGCGTCGGGCACGACGCAGGCGCCGTCGATCCAGATCACCCCCTCGGGCCGCTCGGGCAGCGGCATCATCGCCCGCGCGAAGCCGTCGGGCTCGCCGGCCGTCGGGCTGCCGAGGAAGTAGGCGAATGGAAGCCCGCGGGCCGGGTCGATCGCGGGAGCCCGCGGATCGGGCGGCGGCGTCGTCGCGCCGGCCGTGCGAAAGAGCCCCAGTGGATACGACAGCCGGTTCGTGTCGCCCCAGAACCAATGCATCCGCCCGCGGTAGGCCACCGCCTGCACGGAATCCTGGCCGGCCACCCCCCCCGGCACCGCCGGCACCGACGCCGTCACCCGGCCCAGGAGGATGCTGTCGCGCAGCCGCCCCTCGCCCGTGAGCCGGCATACCCGCTCGGCGACGTTGGTCCGCGGCAGTTCGATCGTGCACGTCCCGCCCGCCGTCGGCACGAGACGCCGGCCGCGAAAGCCGAAGCCGTCGGCCGGCAGTTCGTAGCCGTGGCTCTTCACATGGAAAAACACCTCGCGGTCCATCAGCCCCGGCTCCTGGAAGGCCACGCGGCCGAGATCGTCGGTGACGAAGAGGAGGCCGTTGACCGTCGAGACCTCAGCGAGCGGCACGCCGCGGCCCGTGGCCGGATCGACGACGCGAATCTCCGCCCACGGCGACCGTCCTGCCGGCACCCAGCCTGCCGGCGCCGCGGCCGCCGACACCGCGGCCGCCGGAGCCTGCCCGATCGCCGGCGACGGCGCGCTGAGGGTCGCGGCGAGAACTGACGCGATGACGATCGCGCTCGCGACCGACGGCCGCCGCGGTGTCTTCATGTGGCGCCGTCTCCCGAGCCCTGAGTGACCGGTTGGCGGAACGTGTGGGCGTGAACCGCGCCCGACGGCGGTTCGAGTGTGGATCGACGGACGGTGCTGGCGACGGAGAGGGCGGGCGACGGCGCTGGTGAGAGAACGCTCTTCAGGGTGACTGTGGCAAGGGGGCAGAGCGGACGGCTCGCCCCGCCCCGCCGGGGGCGGCGGCCCCCTCGACATCGGGAAAACCCGCCTTCCGGACCGGGCGAACGGCCAAGGCTTCCCCGCCGGCGGCCCGCCGGCGTCGGGCCATCATGCCGGCGCATAGCCGGGGATGATACCATCGGCGGTTCCTGCCCCACCCGGGCCCGGAGAGAGCCCCGTGACCGCGTCCCGCACCACGCCCGTCCGGATCGCGCTCGTCGTCGTCGCGGCCTGCGTCGCGGTGGACTGCAGCGGAATCGTCCATGCGGCCGACGCGCCGCGTCCGGTGACGTTCGAACGGGACGTGATGCCGATCCTCACGGCCCGCGGCTGCAACCAGGGCGCCTGCCACGGCAAGTCGGGAGGGCAGAACGGCTTCGCCCTCTCCCTGCTCGGCTTCGACCCCGACGGCGACTACCACGCGCTCGTCGTGCAGGGCCGCGGCCGCCGGGTGTTCGACGCGGCGCCGGCGGCGAGCCTGCTCGTGCAGAAGGGCACGGCCGCGGTGCCCCACGCCGGCGGGCGGCGGCTCGACCCCGACGGCGCCGACGCGGGCGTGCTCGTGCGCTGGATCGAGGCCGGCGTGCCCCGGGCCGCGGCCGGCGATCCGCGGCTCTCCCACATCACGATCTCCCCCGAGGCCCGGCCGCTCGCCCCCGGCGAATCGATCCGGCTCACCGTCACCGCCCACGACACCGACGGCTCCTCCCGCGACGTCACGGCCGTGACGGCCTTCTCGTCGAATGAGCCGGTCGTGGCCGCGGCCAGGCCCGACGGCACGCTCACCGCCGGCCGGCTCCCCGGCGAGGCGAGCATCATGGCCCGCTTCATGGGCCGCATCGCCACCTGGAACACGATCGTGCCCCGGCAGGGCGCGGTGGATCCGCGGGCGTGGGACGCGGTTCCCACCCGCGGCTTCGTCGACGAGCTGGCCTGGAAGAAGCACCGCGCCGTCAACGTGCTGCCGAGCCCGCCCGCCGACGACGCGATCTTCCTGCGGCGGGCGTCGCTCGACGCGATCGGCCGGCTGCCCACGGCCGACGAGGCCCGCCGCTTCCTCGCCGACACCGATCCCGCCAAACGCGACCGGCTCGTCGACGAGCTGCTCGCGCGGCCCGAATACGCCGACCGCTGGGCGAATCTCTGGGCCGATCTCCTCCGGCCCAATCCCTACCGCGTGGGCATCAAGGCCACGCTCAGCCTCGACACGTTTCTCCGCGACGCGTTCGCCGCCAACATACCCTACGACCGGTTCGCCGCCGAGCTGCTCACGGCGACGGGCAGCGTGTGGCGCAACGGAGCCGCCGTGATCTACCGCGACCGTCGCTCCCCCGACGAGATCGTGACGATGGCCAGCCAGCTCTTCCTCGGCGTGCGGCTCGAGTGCGCGAAGTGCCATCAGCATCCCTTCGAGGTCTACGGCCAGGACGACTTCTACGGCCTCGCGGCCTATTTCGCGCGGGTGGGCTACCAGGGCACGGGCCTCTCGCCGCCGATCTCCGGCGGGGAGGAGTCGGTGGTGGTGAAGCCCGACGGCGACGTGCGGCATCCGCTCACCGACGCCGTGCTCGCGCCCCGGCCGCTCGGCGGAGATCCGATCGCGGCCGGCGACGGCGACCGGCGCGAGAAGCTCGTCGAGTGGCTCTGCGGCTCCGACCACCCGACGTTCGCCGCGGCCGCGGTCAACCGGATCTGGGCCGAGTTCTTCGGGATGGGGCTCGTCGACCCGGTGGACGACCTGCGGGCGACCAACCCGCCGAGCAACCCCGAGCTGCTCGCGGCGCTCGCGGCCGACTTCCGCGGCCACGGGTTCGATCAGAAGCGGCTCATCGCCACGATCATGAAGAGCCACCTCTACGGCCTCTCGTCGACGCCCAACGACACCAACGCCGGCGACCTGCGGAACTTCTCCCGCCACTACCGCCGCCGGCTGCGGGCCGAGGTCGTGGCCGACGCGGTGGACGACGTCACCGGCGTGCCGAGCAGCTATCCCGGCATGCCCCCGGGCTCCCGCGCGGCGCAACTCTGGACGCACCGCAGCGGCTCGACGTTCCTCGACGTCTTCGGCCGGCCCGACCCCAATCAGGATCCGCCCTGCGAGCGGATCGGCGACGCCACCGTGGTGCAGACGCTCCACCTGATGAACAGCAGTCACGTGCACGGCAAGGTGACGAGCGACGCGGGCCTGCCGGCGCGGCTGGCCGCGGCGGGCAGGACCCCCGACGAGATCGTGGAGGAGCTCTACCTCGTCGCCTACGCGCGGCTGCCGAGCGACGAGGAGCGGCGGGCGGCGGCGGCGGAGTTCGCCCGCGTGGGGGCCACGCCGCGGGGCGTGGCGGAGGACCTGCTCTGGGCGATGCTCAACACGCCGGAGTTCATCTACTCGAATTGATCTGCTCGAATGGCCCGCCACGGTCAGTCGACGGGGACTCGTGACGGGAGCATGGCCGCGCCGGCGGAGGCGGGGCCCGCGACCGTGCGGAGGGGGAGGCGAAGCGATGCATGATCCCATGGCCCACGCGGCGTCGCGGCGGGGAGCTGCGTTCGGTCGCCGGTCGCTCGTGCGGCTCGGCATCGGCGGCCTCGCGGGAGGCGGATTTCTCGACCTCGTGAGCCTCGTGCGGCGGGCGCGGGCGGCGGCGGCCGCCACGGGCGGCCCGCGGCGGGAGCCCGCCAACTGCATCCTCATCTGGATGGACGGCGGCCCCTCGCACATCGAGACGTTCGACCCCAAGCCCGGGGCGCCGGCCGAGGTCCGCGGCGAGTTCGCGCCGATCCGCACGAACGTGCCCGGCATCGAGATCTCGGAGCACCTGCCGCGGCTCGCGGGCATCGCCGACAAGTACGCCATCGTGCGGAGCGTCTGCCACAACCAGGGCAACCACGGCGCCGGCAACCACTACATGATGACCGGCGCCCCGCCGCGGATTCCGGTCGGCTGCGGGGCCTTCGTGAGCTTCCATCCGAGCATGGGATCGGTGGCATCCCACGAGCGGCGGGCGCCGCACGGCCTGCCCGGCTACTTCTCGCTCCCGAGCATGACGCGGTCGGGCGGCCCGAACTTCCTGGGCGCGAGCTACGCACCGTTCGTGGTCGGCGACAGTCCCAACGCCAAGGACTTCCGCGTGCGCGATCTCTCGCTGCCGCGCGGGCTCGACAAAGGGCGGTTTCTCGCGCGGCGCGACCTCCGCGGTCTCGTGGACAGGCTGCCGCGGTTCGACGATCCTGCGGCCGCCGATCCGGTGCGGGCGCTGGACGACTATTACGACCAGGGCTACCGGCTCGTGACCACGCCGGAGGCGCAGCGGGCCTTCGAGATCGACCGCGAGCCCGATCACGTGCGCGACGCCTACGGCCGCACCGACTTCGGCCAGCGGCTCCTCTTCGCCCGCCGGCTCGTCGAGGCGGGGGTGCCCTTCGTCACGATCAACGACGGCGGCTGGGACGACCACCGCGATCTCTGGGGCAACCTCCGCAAGCGGCTGCCGGCCTGGGACCAGGCGGTGGCGGCGCTGATCGCCGACCTCGCGCAGCGCGGGCTGCTCGAGACGACGATGGTGATCGCGCTGGGGGAGTTCGGCCGCACGCCGACGATCTCGACGCTCGCGGGGGAGTCGAAGGCGGGCCGCGACCACTGGTCGAGCGCGATGTCGATCCTCTTCGCCGGCGCCGGCACGCCCGGGGGGCAGGTGATCGGCCGCACCGACCGGCTCGGCCACGCCCCCGACGACCGGCCGCTGTCGCCCGAAAACTTCGTCTCCACGGTCTACACGAAGCTCGGCATCGACCCCGGCATGCACTTCATCACGCCGGCGAACCGGCCGGCGTTTCTCGTCACCGACCCCACGCCGATCCGGGAGCTGATGGGCTGATGGCGACGGCCGCGGGCAACGTGAGCCGCCGCACGCGCCGGGCCGCCCCGGTCGCTCCGGCCCCTGCCATGCCCTGCCGGCATGCGGCCGTGGCGCTCGCGGCGATCGCGCTGGCGGTGGCCGCCGAGGCTGCTCCCGCGGCGGAGGCACCGGCCGAAAAACTCGCCGTGAAGCGGCTCTTTCCCGCCGGCGGCGCCGCGGGGAGCACCGTCGTCGTCAAGGCGGAGGGCGCGTTTCCGCGGTGGCCGGTGCGGGCCTGGACCGACCGCGGCGGCACCGTCTGGAAGCCGCTCGAGGAAAAAGGCAGCTTCGAGGTTTCGATCGCGGCGGAGCGGAGCCTCGGCGTGCACCGCGTGCGGATCCACGACGAGCAGGAGTCCGCCGCCGTGCGCCGCTTCGTCGTCGGCACCGTGCCCGAGATCTCCGAGGCGGAGCCCAACGACCGGCCGCAGGAGCCGCAGGCGGTGTCGACGCTGCCGGTGACGGTCAACGGCGCGCTCGACAAGGGGGGCGACGTCGACGGCTTCGGCGTGGATCTCGAGGCCGGCCAGACGCTCGTCGCGGCGGTCGACGCCGCCGGCGGTCCCGGCGCGCCGGTCGACGCCGTGCTCGAGGTCGTGGACGACCGCGGCGGCTATCGCGCCCGGAATCTCGACGCGCGGGGGCTCGATCCGCGGATCGTGTTCACGGCGCCGCGGGCGGGCCGTTACGTCGTGCGGGTGTACGGCTTCCCGGCCGCGCCCGATTCGACGATCGGCCTCGCCGGCGGATCCGACCACATCTACCGACTCTGCCTGACGACGGGGGGCTTCCTCGCCGCCACGCTCCCCGCCGCCGTCGGCCGCGCCGCCCCGACGACGCTCGTCGCCAGCGGCTGGAACCTGCCGGCCGACCTCGCACCGCTCGCGGTGCCGCCGGCCGATGCGGCCGCGCCCGGCCCGGGCGCGCGTGGGCCGGCGGCGATCGGACCGATCGCGTCCGGGCCGGACGCGACGGTGTGGGTGGGCTTTCCCGGCGTCGCCGGCGCCGTGGAAGTGCCCGTGGTGGATGCGCGGTTGCCGATCGCGGCGGGCGACGCTGCGGCCGCGGCAGTCGAGCCGCCGATCGTCGCGAGCGGCGTCTTCGCGGCCGCCGGGCAGGAGTTCGTCGTGCGGATCGCCGCCACGAAGCCGCGTCCGCTCCTCGTGTCGGTGGAGGCGAATGCCGCCGGCTCCACTGCGGAGGCGGTGCTCGACGTGCGGTCCGCCGACGGCGGCAGCCTGCTTTCGAAATCGGATCGCGATCCCCCCGCCGTCTGGACGCCGCCGGCGGACGGCGACTTTCTCTTCGTCGTCCGCGAACGCCGCGGATCGTTCGGTCCCGGCTACTTTCAGCGGCTCGTGGTGGTGCTCGCGGAGCCCGGCCTCGCGGCGACGAGCGATGCGGATTCCATCGCGGGAAAGATCGGCGGCACGATCGACCTGCCGATCGCGGTCGAGCGGCTGCGGGGCTGGAAGGAGCCGGTGGAGTTCGCGCTCTTGGATCCGCCGGCGGGCATCACGGCGGAGCCGGTGTCGTCGGCCGCCGAGGGAGACTCGGCGAAGAAGGTCACGCTCGTGATCAAGGCGGCGGCCGCCTACGCCGGCCCGATCGCGGTGGTGGCCCGCCGCGTGCCGGCGGCCGCGCAGAAGGACGCAGAGAAGGACGCAGAGAAGGACACGGAGAAGGGCTCTGGGAAGGACGCGGCGGAAAAGAATGCGGCCGCGGAGCACGCCGCGCCGGTCGCCGTGATGTGCTGCGGCAAGGAAAAGCTGCCGGTCGTGTGGCTCACGATCCCGCCGGAGAAGCCGGCCTCGCCGCCGGCACAGCCTGCGGCCTCGCCGCCGGCACAGCCGCAGGGGGCCGCGCCATGAGGTCGCGGAATGCCGCGGGAGTCGCCGTCGCCCTTGCCGCGGCTGCGTGGTGCGCGGCGGTCGCCGGTGCCGAGCCGCTGCCGGTGGCCATGCCCGACCGGGCCGCGCCGGTTGACTTCGCCCGCGATGTGGCGGGTGTCCTGCGGGCCAACTGCCTCGCCTGCCACAACGCCGCCAAGGCCGAGGCGGGCCTCGTGATGGAGAGCGTGGTGGCGATGACGAAGGGGGGCGACGGCGGGCCGGCGATCGTTCCCGGGAAGGCGGAGGAGAGCCTGCTGTTTCTGCGGGCGTCGCATCGCCGCGACGACCCGATGCCCCCGGTCGGCAATGACGCGGGCGCCCGTCCGCTCACGCCGGCGGAGCTCGGGCTGCTCGCGGTCTGGATCGACCAGGGAGCGCGGGGAGACGCGACCATGGCCGCGACCGTGGCCACCGTGTGGCGGCGGCTCCCCGCGGGCACGGGGCCCGCGCTGGCGGTGGCCCTCGCGCCCGACGGCGATCTGGTGGCGGCCGGCCGCGCGGGCCGGCTCGCGGTGTTCGACACGGCCACGTCGGCGCGGCTGGCCGATCTCGTCGATCCGTCGCTCGCGTCCGGCACGGCGGCGGGGGCCGCAACGCCGGCCCACGCCGACGTCGTCCGCGCGCTTGCCTTCGATCCGCGGGGCGAATGGCTCGCGAGCGGCGGCTATCGCGAGGTGAAGCTCTGGCGGCGCCGCCGCGCGTTCGCGTCGCTCGCGGCCCCGCCCGCACCGGCCGCGCCGTCCGACGCGGCGAAGGCCGAGCTCGTCGCGATCGTGGAGCAGGCCCGCGCCGCGGCCGCGCGGCTGGCCGGCGGACCGGCCGAGCGGGCGGCGGCCGTGGCCAAGCAGGGTCTCGCCTTCGAGGAGGAGCGGCGCGCCGCGGCGGTGAAGGAGGCGGCGGCGAACGGCAAGGCGGTCGAGGCGGCCCGCACGGCTCGTGCATCCGCCGCGCAGGAGGTCGTGGCGGCGGAGGCGAAGCGGAACGCCGCCGAGGCCGCGCTCGCCGAGGTGCGGCAGGCCATCGCCCTGCCGGATGCGGCTGCGAAGGCAGACGCGAGCGCCGCCGTTGCGACACCGGGGGCCGCGACGCCCCGCGACAATGCCGGCGACAAGGCCGCGGCGGACGGTGAGCGGAAGAAGCGGCTCGACGAGGCGACGAAGGGGGCCGCGGCGGCGGAGGAGGAGCTGCGGAAGCGTCGCGACATCGACCGCTCCGCCGCCCGCGTGCTCGACGTCGCCGAGGCGGGCGCGACGCAGGCAGGCGCCGATCTGGCGGCGTGTGAGAAGGCCGTCGCGAGCATGCAAGACGCCCTCGCCGCGGCCGACGCGGTCGTCGCCGAGTGGGCGAAGCAGGGGGCGGCGCGGCCGCCGATCGTCGCGGCGGCCGCGTCGGCCGACGGCGGACTCGTGGCCGGCCTCGAGGCCGACGGCACCCTCCACCTCGCCACCCGCGCCGGCCGGCCGCTCGCCACGCTCGTGCCGCCGGCGGGCGTGCCCCGTGCGGGCTACGACGGCGTGTCGTTCGCCGCGGCCGACGCATCCGCCGAGGCCCGCGTGGTCGTGCGCCGCGGCGACGGCGGGGGCGGCTCGTGGCCGATCGCGGAACAGTGGGCGCTCGAGCGGACGATCGGCGGCGCCGCCGACGCAGCCACGCTGCCGGGATTCGTGTCGGCGCTGGCGTTCAGCCCCGACGGCCGGCTCCTGGCCGTCGGCTGCGGCGAGCCCGCGCGGCCGGGCGCCGTGGTGCTCTGCGCTGTTCTCTCCGGCGCTGCGCCCGCTGGCGCCGTGCTGTCTGGCGCTGCGCCCGCTGGCGCCGTGCTGTCTGGCGTTGCGCCCGCTGGCGCCGTGCTGTCCAACGCTGCGCCCGCTGGCGCCGTGCTGTCCGGCGCTGCGCCCGCTGGCGCCGTGCTGTCCGGCGCTGCGCCCGCTGGCGCCGTGCCTGCCGGCACCGTCGTGACGAGGCTCGAAGGGAGCCATGGCGACGAGCCGCTCGGCGTGGCCTTCGAGCCCGCGTTCACCGCCGCGGGGGGGCGTCTCGCCACGGTCGCGGCCGACCGCACGCTGCGGCTGTTCGCGGTCGGCGCGGCCACGCCGCCGCGGCTCTTCGAAGGACACACGCAGCAGGTGCTCGGGGTGGCCTGGCAGGCGCACGGCCGGCGGCTCGCCACGGCGGCGGCCGACGGCACGGTGAAGATCTGGGACGTGCCCGAGTCGAAGCAGGAGCGGAGCGTGGGCGACAACGGCCGCGAGGCGACGGCCGTGCGGTTTCTCGCCGCCGGCACCGACCTGCTCGTCGGGTCGTCGAAGGGGCTGCGGATCGTGAACGCGGCCGACGGCAAGACGCTGCGCACCTGCCCGGCGGAGACGGGGCACGTGCATGCCGTCGACGCCTCCGCCGACGGCGGGCTCGCCGCGGCCGCGGCCGCCGACGGACGGGTGCACCTCTGGGCCACCGACGGGAAGTCCCCGCCGCGGGTGATCGAACCGTAGACTTGGCCGTGCGGCGACCCCGCCGCGTCACGGTGACCATGGCGGCAGCACGCGAGGACGACCCGATGCACGATCTCCATCACGGGCCTTCCTGCACGCACCATCGTCGTCCCCGCCGGGGCTCCCGGCTCCCGGTGCCCCTCCGGGCGGTCGCGCTGGTGGCGTTGCTGGCCGTGAGCGCCGCCGCCGAGACGCTCTTCGTCGCCGAGCCGTTCACCGTCGTCGGCGGCTTCACGCCGGGGATCGAGGGGCCGGCCTGCGATCGCGACGGCGCCGTCTACGCCGTCAACTACGCCCGCGAGGGCACGGTGGGCCGCGTCGCGCCCGACGGCACGGCGGAGGTGTTTCTCGCGTTGCCGGGAACGAGCGTCGGCAACGGCATCCGTTTCGGCGCCGACGGCACGATGTTCATCGCCGACTACGTCAACCACAACGTCTTCCGCGTCGCCCCCGGCGGCCGCGAGCCGAAGGTCTTCGCCCACGACCCGCGGATGAACCAGCCCAACGACCTGGCGATCGCCGCCGACGGCACGCTCTACGCGAGCGACCCCGACTGGAAGGCGGGCACGGGGCAGCTCTGGCGGATCGACGCCGACGGCACGACGGCGCGGCTGGCCGAGGGGATGGGCACCACCAACGGCGTCGAGGTGAGCCCCGACGGCAGGACGCTCTACGTCAACGAGAGCGTGCAGCGGAACGTCTTCGCGTTTCCGATCCGGGCCGACCGCACGCTCGGCGAGAAGCGGCTCCTCCGCCGGTTTCCCGACCACGGCTTCGACGGCATGCGGTGCGACGCCGCCGGCAACCTGCACGTCACGCGGCACGGCAAGGGCACCGTCGTCGTGATGACGCCCACGGGGGAGATCCTGCGCGAGGTGGACGTGCTCGGGGCGAAGCCGAGCAACATCTGCTTCGGCGGCCCCGACGGCCGGACCGTCTACGTGACCGAGGTGGAGCACACGCGGCTCGTCCGCTACCGCACCGACGTGCCGGGGCTGTCGTTCGGCCGGTTCGCCGCGGCGCCGGCCGGCGGCGGGCGGGATGCGGATCGTTGAGGGCCTGTCGCGCAGGCCGCCCGTGACCGGGCGCGACGTTTTCAGGAGCAGGATGCCGTGACCGACTCGCCCGTGCCCCCCGCCGCAGCCGTGCCGCCAGCGGCGGGCATGCCGAACGCCGCCGACCTCGCCGCGATCCTGCGGCGGCAGCGGGCGCTGCCGCTCTTCACCTGCGGCGCCGCCGCCGACGGCATCGAGGTGCTCGCCGCCCTGCACGGTGCCGGCTTCCGCGTCGTCGAGTTCACGAACCGGCAGCCGGGCAACGTCGACGTCTTCCGCGACCTCGCCGCGGCGGCGGCGGCCCGCCTCCCCGGCCTGGTGCTCGGCGCCGGCACGATCCTCGACGCCGCCCAGGCCGCCGCCTTCCATGCCGCCGGCGCCGCCTTCATCGTCGCGCCCCACCTCGACCCGGAGACCGGCGCGTGGTGCGCGGCGCGGGGCGTGCCCTGGTGCCCCGGCACCGGCACGGTGACGGAGATGATGCGGGCCCACCGGGCCGGCGCCGCCGTGATCAAGGTGTTTCCCGCCGACGCGCTCGGCGGCCCCGCGTTTCTCAAGGCCGTCCGCGGGCCGCTCCCCTGGCTCGCGCTCATGCCCTCCGGCGGCGTGACGCCCGAGGCAGAGAACCTCCGCGCGTGGTTCGCCGCCGGCGCCCACTGCGTGGGCATCGGCAGCCACCTCGTCGATGCGGGATCGATCGCCGCCCGCCGCTTCGACGTCGTCACCGAGCGGGCGGCGCGGCTGGCCGCCACCCTCGCCGCGATCGGGTGACGCCATGCAGCTGGCCATCGTCGCCGCGGCCATCGTCGCGCTCGTGCTCCTCGTGGCCTGGGCGAAGGTGCACCCGTTCCTCGCGTTCGTGATCGTGTCGGCCGCCGCCGGCCTCGCGCTCGGCGTGCCGGCGGAGAGGATCCCGGCGACGGTGCGGAAGGGGATCGGCGACGTCTTCGGGGCGCTCGGCGTCGTGATCGTCTCGGGCGCGATGCTCGGCCGGCTCGTCGTCGAGAGCGGGGCGGCGGCGCGGATCGCCGCGGCGCTCGTCGGGGCGTTCGGCGAGCGGCGGATGGGCTGGGCGATGGCCCTCACCGGGTTCATCGTCGGCATCCCGCTCTTCTACGGCGTGGGCTTCATGCTGCTCGTGCCGATCATCTTCGCGATCGTGGCCCGCCACGGGCTGCCGGCGCTGCCGGTGGGGCTGCCGGCGCTGGCGGCGATGAGCGTGGCCCACGGGCTCCTGCCGCCGCATCCGGCGCCGACGGCGCTCGTGAAGATCTTCGACGCGAACCTGGGCCTCACGCTCCTCTACGGCTTCCTCATCGCCGTGCCGGCGATCGTGCTCGCCGGGCCGGTGTTCGCCCGCACGCTCGCCCACGTGCGGGCCCGGCCGCTCCCGGCGCTGGCGGCCGGGGGCGACCCGCCGGCGAACGCCCCCGGCACCGCCGTGAGCGTGACCACCGCCCTGCTGCCCGTCGGCGTGCTCATGGCCACGGCGGGCCTCGGGAGCGTGGCGCCCGCCGACGGACCGCTCGGGGGGGCGGTGCGTCTGGTGGGGGACGCCGACTGCGTGATGATCGCGTCGCTGGCCGTCGCCGCGGTGACGCTCGGGCTCGCGCGGGGCCGGAGCCTGCCCGACGTGATGGGCACCTACGCCGCCGCGATCGGCGACGTGGCCTCGATCCTCCTCGTGGTGGCCGGATCGGGCGCCTTCAAGGAGGTGCTCGTGGCCAGCGGCGTGAACGCCGGCATCGCCGCGTCGCTCCGCGGGCTCGCGGTCGATCCGCTGGTGCTCGCCTGGCTCGTCACCGCCGCGATCCGCATCTGCGTCGGCTCGGCCACCGTGGCGGGCCTGACGGCGGCGGGCATCCTCGAACCGCTCGTGGCCGGCGGCGGTGTCGATCCGAACCTCGTCGTGCTCGCCATCGGCTCGGGCAGCCTCGCCTGCTCCCACGTCAACGACGGCGCCTTCTGGCTGTTCAAGGAGTATTTCAACGTCAGCCTCGCCGACACCTTCCGCAGCTGGACGGTGATGGAGACGATCGTCTCCGTCGTCGGCCTCGCCGGCGTGCTCGTGCTCGCCCGCCTGCTTTCGCACTGACCCGCCGGAGCCTCCGCCCATGTTCACGATCGACGCCCACCTCGACCTCTCGATGAACGCGCTGGAGTGGAACCGCGACCTGCGGCAGCCGGCCGCGGCCATCAACGCCCGCGAGCGGGCCCGCGGCTGGACCGACAAGCCCGACCGGGGCAACGCCACGGTGTCGTTTCCCGACCTGCGCCGCGGCGGCGTGGGCCTCGTGGTGGCCACCCAGATCGCCCGCTTCGTGGCCGACGACAACCCGCTGCCCGGTTGGCACTCCCCCGAGCAGGCCTGGGCGCAGACGCAGGGGCAGCTGGCCTGGTACCGCGCGATGGAGGAGGCGGGGGAGCTCGTGCCGATCGTCGACCGGTCCGGACTCGAGGCGCACGTGGGCCTCTGGCAGGGGGCGCTCGCCGCCGGCGCCGACACGACGCGGCTGCCGATCGGCTACGTGCGCTCGCTCGAGGGGGCCGATTCGCTCGTCACGCTCGAGCATCTCGAGCGGGCGCATGCCGCGGGGCTCCGCGCCGTCGGGCCCGGCCACTACGGCCCCGGCCGCTACGCCCACGGCACCGACGCCTCGGCGCCGCTGAGCGCCGCGGGCCGCGACCTCCTCCGGGCGATGGACCGGCTCGGGATCATCCTCGACGCCACGCACCTCTGCGACGTGGCCTTCTGGGAGGCGCTCGACGTCTTCGAGGGGCCCGTCTGGGCCAGCCACAACAACTGCCGGGCGCTCGTCGACCACAACCGGCAGTTTTCCGACGAGATGATCCGGGCGCTCGTGGGCCGCGGCGCCGTCATCGGTGGCGCCCTCGACGCCTGGATGATGGTGCCGGGCTGGGTGCGGGGGACGTCGCTGCCGGAGCCGATGGGCTGCCGGCTCGAGGTGGTGATCGACCACATGGATCGAATCTGCCAGATCGCCGGCAACGCCGACCACGTGGGGATCGGCACCGACCTCGACGGCGCCTACGGCCGCGAGCAGAGTCCCTCCGACCTCGAGACGATCGCCGACCTCGCGCGGCTGCCGGGCCTGCTCGCCGGCCGGGGCTGGCCCGCCGCGGACGTCGCGAAGGTGATGCACGGCAACTGGCTGGCGTTCCTCCGCCGCGCCTGGGGCTGACGGCGGTGTGCGGACCTCGAGCGTGGTCCGGCAGGCTGCGAAGACGCTGCCCGAGCGTCGCTTCCGTGCACACCGCGGGTTTTCGCGATTCCCGGCCTTTCAGGCCGGGAATCAAGCAACTTCGAGTGTCATGAACTTCTGGTTCAGGACACGAGCTGGCCGTGGAAAAAGTCCTCCGGGACTTTTTCCAGGCACGAAAACCTCCGGTTTTCACGGGAGCTGCGCTCCCACGATCGCATCCATGCGACCGAGCAGGCTGTTTATCCACAGCCTGCTAGGCGGCGCGGGACATCGCCGCCGCGTCGGCGTCGACGGCGGTGAGCGGACAGGAGGCCAGCAGCCCCGCCACGACCGACCCCACCGCGTCGGCATCGGGGCGGCAGCAGGACTCGATCCGCGCGACGTCGTCGGCGGAGAGAGTGCGGAGGTCCTCGAGCGCGAGCGACGGCGGACGGACGCCGAAGGCCGAGAAGTAGTCGTCGAAGCGGTACGCATGCCGGTCGTCGGAGCGGCAGGCGGCGCCGGGGCCGCCGGCCGGCACGCGCACGCGGACGTTCGGGATGCCCAGCGCGTCGGCGGCGGCCGCCGCGTGCGGGCAGCTCGTGATCACCACGTCGCATTCCCGCAGGCTCGTCAGAAACCGCTCCGCCGGCCCGACGATGGAAATCAGCCGCGTGGCCGGCAGCCGGCCACGCACGTGGGTGAACGCCGGCTCACGCCGGTCGGCCGCGTCGGGCACGAGCCCCAGCCGGAACCGGCGGCGCGGGGCCGTGCGCGGCACGAGCAGGCCGGCCAGCAGGGCGGGATCGCCGACCGCCGTCCGCGCCACGTCATAGCCGAGCGCCCGCAGCCGCGCGAGCGACAGCCGCCCGCGGACGGCGTGGAGCACGAGGGGCCGCGCGGCCGGCGGATCGGCGGCACCGTGCAGGACGGCGGCCGCTGCGGCCACGAATCCCGCGCCCCACACGGCGACCGGCGGGCCGCCCGTCGCGGGCACGCCGCGGCCGAGGAGGTGCGGCTCGAGCGCGTCGCCCATGCAGAGCGTCGGCTGGTCGGGTGCGGTCGCCGCCCCGATCGGCCGGCCGGTGAGGCGGCGCAGGATCGCGGCGTGGAGCGCATGCCCGCGCGGCGCGGCGGCGGCGAGCGGGATCGGCCGCTTCGCCGGCGGTCGTCCCGCGGCGCAGTCCCAGCCGCACACCGCCTTCGTCAGGCGCGCGAGCCGCCGCAGCCGCCGCTCCACCGCGGTCCGCGGCCGCTGCCGCGCGTCGGCGAATCCGTGCCGCCGGTAGAGATCGCGGTGGCGGGCGAAGATCGATTCCCGGAGCCGCGCTTGCGCCTCGTTGGCGGAGTGCGACCGGCTCGGGCCGTGCTGTCGGTAGAGGAAGAGGGGCGCCTCGACGCGCAGGAAGCGGTTTCCTCGTTCGAGGAGGGAGAGCCAGAACTCCCAATCCTCCAGCCCGGCCTGCATCACGGAGGCGTAGCCCCCCACCTCGGCCCACGCCGCCTTGCGGTAGAGGGCGGTGTTCACGACGAGGTTGTGCCGCAGCATGCCGCGGATGGAGAAGGGCTCGACCGCGGAGTCGCCCGTGCGGGTGCCGAAGTATCGCACCCGCGAATAGACGACGTCGGCCCGTCCGGATTCGAGCACCGCGAGCGTGCGGGCGACGAACTCCGGCGCGAGCCGGTCGTCGGCGTCGAGGGGCAGCACGTACACGCCCCGCGCGGCGCGGATGCCGGTGTTGCGGGCGGCCGCCACGCCGCGATTCACGTCGTGGAGAATCGTCGTCGTGCGGGCGCAGGAGAGCGTGCGGACGACGTCGCGCGTGAAGCCGTCGGTCGAGCAGTCCTCGACGACGACGATCTCCACGTCGTCCACCGTCTGCGCGTGCACCGACGCGATCGCCTCGGCGATGAAGCGGCCCTGGTTGAAGCAGGGCATCACGACGGACACGAGGGGCGCGGCGGGCATGGCGTTGCGGGCCGGTGCAGGGCGGGGGCGCCGGGGCCTCGGCGCGGGCGGTGGGCGTGGAT
>Ga0208864_1000156_pt1 | contig 21946 bp, 20 predicted proteins | sample CryBogmetaGMA05M_FD_184542 | JGI IMG/M metagenome (GOLD analysis project Ga0208864, IMG submission 184542) | Freshwater microbial communities from Crystal Bog, Wisconsin, USA - MA0.5M (SPAdes) | ecosystem: Environmental > Aquatic > Freshwater > Lake | place: Crystal Bog, Wisconsin, USA...
CCGTCATTCGCTCCGCCATCTCCCGCTGCACGGTCACCACGGCCGTGTCGAACGGCCTGGGGAGCGCGAGCAGATTGGAGATCACCGGCGTGGCCACGCAGTACGGCAGGTTGGATACGAGCAGGAGTCGGCCGCGGGGCGAGGCCGCGAGCCCGGCGGCGACGGCGTCGAGCAGGGCGGGGGCGAAGCGGTGCTTGCTCGCCAGCGCATCTCCCTCGACGAGCACCACGTTGTCGCGGTCAACGAGCCGCTCGCGGGCGAGCTGCGCGAGGCGGGCATCGATCTCCGCGGCGATCACACGGGCCGCGAGGGCCGATGTTCGCTCCGTGACCACGCCGGTGCCGGTGCCCACCTCGAGGACGATGTCGCCCGGCTCGATCGCCGCGGTCCGCAGCAGCAGGTCGACGAGATTCAGGTCGACGAGGAAGTTCTGGCCGCGGCGGGCGTCGATCGTGAACCCGACCTGCTTGAAGAGGTCCTTCAGGTAGGCCGTGGTCTGCCGGGGCGGCGGGATCGCCGCGGCGGGGTCGTGGTCGTGCGTCATGAGGGCTGCCGAGCCGACAGCCAGCGGTCGACGTATTTGAAGACGAGGTCGGTCTCGAGGTTGACGCCGTCGCTCACGGCCAGCGATCCCAGCGTGGTGCAGGCGAGCGTGTGCGGGATCAGCGCCACGCTGAACTCCTCCGGGGTGACATCCACCAGCGTGAGGCTCACGCCGTCCACCGTCACCGAGCCCTTGCCCGCCATCTGTGCCAGGAGCGCCGGCGGCGCGGCGAAGCGGCACGTGATCCAGTCACCGTCCTGCTGCTTGGAGGCGAGCCGGCCCATGCCGTCCACGTGGCCGGTCACGAGGTGGCCACCGAGGCGGTCGGAGAGTCGCAGCGACCGCTCGAGGTTCACCGGGCTGCCGGCCACGAGGCGGCCGAGGGTGGTCCGCGCGAGGGTCTCGGGGCCGAGTTCAAAGGTCAATCGCGGGCCGTCGATGCGCACCACCGACAGGCAGCAGCCGCTCGTGCAGATGCTGTCGCCAATCGCGGCGTCAGCGGCCAGCGGCCCGGCATCCACCACCAGCCGCAGCCCCGGCGGCTCGGAAATGGCCTCGACGACGCGGCCGAGCGATTCGACGAGGCCGGTGAACATGCGGGTGGCTGGCGGGCGAGGACGTTGATGACGGAAGAAACCGCGAGGATACCCGCGGCGGGGGTGGGGTGACAGTCGGCACCCCCGCGGCCGGTTTGGCCTTGCTTCCCGGGGCGCGGCTGGCACAATGCGGCGGCTTTGGCGGTCCCTCCGGCCGCACCCGTTCACCTCCCATCCCACCAGAGGCCTTTCATGTCCACGATCGTCGACGTCCACGCCCGCCAGATCCTCGACAGCCGCGGCAATCCCACGATCGAGGTCGACGTGGCGCTGGCGGACGGCGCGAGCGGCCGGGCGGCGGTGCCCTCGGGAGCCAGCACGGGTGCCCACGAGGCCTGGGAGAAGCGCGACGGCGACAAGGGCGTGTATCTCGGGAAGGGTGTGCTCGAGGCCGTCGAGAACGTCAACACCCGGATCGCCGAGGAACTCGAGGGCTGCGACGCGCTCGACCAGACGACCGTGGACGAACTGATGCTCGAGCTCGACGGCACGCCCAACAAGAAGGAACTCGGGGCCAACGCGATCCTCGGCGTGTCGCTCGCCGTCGCCCACGCGGCCGCCGAGCACTGCGGCCTGCCGCTCTACCGCTACCTCGGCGGAGCCACGGCCCGGCTCCTGCCCGCCCCGATGATGAACATCATCAACGGCGGGGCCCACGCCGACAATCCGCTCGACGTGCAGGAGTTCATGGTGATGCCCCTGGGCTTCGACACCTTCGACGAGGCGCTGCGGGCCGGCGTCGAGACGTTCCACGCCCTCAAGAAGGTCCTCAAGGACAAGAAGCTCTCCACCGCCGTCGGCGACGAGGGGGGCTTCGCCCCGCACATCGGCACCTGCGCCGAGGCCTTGGAGGTGATCCTGGCCGCGATCTCGAACGCGGGCTACAAGCCGGGCGAGCAGATCGCGATCGCCCTCGACTGCGCCGCCACCGAGATGTTCGACGCCAAGAGCGGCACCTACACGATCGAGGGCAAGAAGCTCGACTCGGCCGGGATGGTCGCCTTTCTCGCCGACCTCGCCGGCAAGTACCCGATCATGTCGATCGAGGACGGCTGCTCGGAGGACGACTGGACCGGCTGGAAGCTGATCAGCGAGAAGCTCGGCGAGAAGGTGCAGCTCGTGGGCGACGACCTGTTCGTCACGAACTCGGTCCGGCTCTCCCGCGGCATCGCCGAGGGCGTGGCCAACAGCATCCTCGTGAAGGTCAACCAGATCGGCACGCTCACCGAGACGATCGCCGCCGTGCAGATGGCCCACCGGGCCGGCTACACCTCGATCTCCAGCCACCGCAGCGGCGAGACCGAAGACGCCACGATCGCCGACCTGGCCGTCGGCCTCTCGACGGGCCAGATCAAGACCGGGTCGGCGTCGCGCAGCGACCGGATCGCGAAGTACAACCAGCTGCTTCGCATCCAGGAGTCGCTCGGCGACGGCGCCCTCTACGCCGGCCGCGAAGTCCGCGCCCGCTGGCCGGGCCTCTGCTGAGCGGCCACTGATCGGGACGCCCGGAAGTGGCCGCAGGTTTTCAACCTGCGGTGCCTCAACGTGGCCGCAGGTTTTTAACCTGCGGTGGCCCGTGCTGTGCGCCGCACCGCTCGGGGCTGCCCATGCCCGTCGCCGGACGTTCGCGGATGCCGTCGTGGCATCCGCTCTCTGCCTGTCCGCGGCGCTTCGGCATCCTGCCTGCGCTTGCTCCCAGAGCCCGGCTCCCGGGCACGGGCAGCCCCGAGCTCGTCCTGCTGGGAGTGGCACAGTTTCTCAACCCGTCCTTCCGGAAAGTGGCCGCAGGTTTTTAACCTGCGGTTCTCGCGTACTCGGTGCGGCACCGCACGGGGCGACGGGGCATGGGCAGCCCCCTCGCGGCGGCGATCACGCGGGCAACGCCGCCTGCCGCGGGAACGTGGTCCGCATCACCTCGAGGAACTCCTCGCGGGTGAGCACCCGCGACACCTTGCCGCGGAAGTCACGGGCGCCTGGGAGACCCTGCGCGTAGGAGCAGGCAAACTTTCGCATCAGGAGCGTGCCCCGCTCCACGCCGAAGCGGCGGCAGACGAGGTCGTAGTGGTGGAGCACGAGTTCTCGCTGCTCGTCGAGCATGGGACTCGGCGGCGGTGTCTCGCCGCGGAGCAGGGCCGCGGCCTGGGCGAAGATCCACGGCTTCGAGAGCGCCTCGCGGGCGATCATCACGCCGTCGCAGCCGCTCTCGCGGAGTCGGCGGACGGCCGTCTCGGCCGAGTCGATGTCGCCGTTGCCCACCACCGGCATCCGCGACACGCTCCGCTTGATCGCGGCGATCGACTCCCAGTCGGCCGTGCCCTTGAAGAACTCCGAGGCCACGCGGCCGTGGACGGTGAGGCACGAGGCTCCCGCCTCCTCGATCCGCTGGGCCACCTCCACGCCGGTGCGGCAGGTGTCGGAGCAGCCGAGGCGGATCTTCGCCGTCACCGGCACGCCGTCGCAGGCCTCCACCACGCGGCGGACGATCGTGCCCACGCGGTCGGGGTCGCGGAGGAGCCACGAGCCGCTGTGCGCCTTCTCGGTGACCTGCCGCACGGGGCAGCCGAAGTTGAGGTCGACCACGCTCACCTGAAAGTCCTTCGCCAGACGGCGGCCGACCTGGGCGAGGTTCTCGGGATCGTTGTCCCACATCTGCACGGCCAGCGGCCGGGGCTCGTCGCGCACGCCCCACAGCCGGTCGGGGTTCTCGCTGCGGTGGCTTTCGAGCCAGATCGCGCTGCGGGCCGCGATCATCTCGGTGGCCAGCAGGCCCGCGCCGCCGAACTCGCGAACCACCTGGCGGTACGCGTAGTTGGTGTAGCCCGCCATCGGCGCCTGGAGGATGGGCGGATCGACGACGACGGGGCCGATCGTGAGCGGGCCGGGAGCGGTCGGGACGGTCATGGCCCTAGCGTACCACTCGCCGCCGGCGCCACGGCTGCCGTGGGGGATGCCGGCGGCGGGGCGGGCTGCGGCTGCCGCCACTGGATCGGCGTGCCGATCAGCATCGACACGAACCGGTCGTCCGGCACCGAGGCGTCGGCCACGGCCATCGCGTATTCGGCGATGTCGAGGTTGTAGGCCTTGGTGGCCTGGAGAAACTCCCGTTGTTGGCCCACCACTGCCGCGTGGGCGGCGATCACGGCCTCGATCGGTCGCTGACCCTTCGCGTGGTCGGCCTCGGCCATCGCCATCGCCTTCGTCGCCGCGCGGACGGCCGCGGCCCGCGACTCGAGCGCCTCGTGCCGCGACGGCAGCGTGCGGGCGATGGCGCGGATGCGGCCGGTGGCGGTGCGGGAGGCGAAGATGGCGTCGAAGTGGGTCTGATAAGGCCCGGCGAGCGGCCGGTCCACGGGCCACGGCAGGGGGTCGGTGAGCGGCAGCCGCGCGAGATCGACGAGCTCCTGCTGGGCGACGCCGAGCAGGGCCCGGGCGTCGGCGAGGTCGGCGCGGGCCGCCGCCACCGCCACGTCGAGCGTCGCCCGGTCGTGCGGGTCGCCGCCCGGGGCGATCAGTTCCAGCCGCTCGATCGCCTCGGTGCAGCAGCGGATCTGGGCGTGGGCGGCCGACACCTTCCAGTAGGCCTGTGCGATCCAGAGCCGTCGGCTCCGGTCACCCGAACGCTCGATCGCTTCGAGCAGCGGCAGCGGCCGCGCGTAGAGCTGGGCGTCGTTGGCGGAGAGCTGCGCCGCGCCGGGCCGGCTCGCCAGCGGCTCGAGGAGTTCGCCGAGCAGGGTGGCAGAGTCGCTCACCGCGGGATCGGCGGCCGCCGGTGGGGCGACGTCGGCGGCGCGGGCCGTGGTGACGCAGCAGGCCACGAGGCCGGCGAGGAGAAACCGTTTCATGCCGCACAGGCTCACATGGCGGGCCGTCGCGAGTCAATCGCAGCACGGGCCGACTACGACGGCGAGTCGAGATAGGGATCTTGGCTCATCTGGATGTGGGACTCGGCCCGCTGACGCTCGACGTATTCGAGGATTCGCCGCTGCCGCCGATGCCGGGCCTCCACCCGCTGCTGGGCCCGCTTGAAGGCCTTCACGAGCGATTCAGGGTTGCCGCCGAGCCGGGCCCGCAGGCCCGCGACGACCCGTCCGGCGCGGCTCGGGCCGTAGCCCTGCACGAGGATGTCGTCGTCGAGGGCGACGTACTGCCGCCAGGTGCCGGGATCGCCCTGCCGGCCGCAGCGGCCCACGAGCTGACGGTCGATCCGCGCCGAGTCGTGCAGTTCCGTGCAGATCACGTGCAGGCCGCCGAGTGCGTGGACGCCGTCGCCGAGCTTGATGTCGGTGCCGCGTCCGGCCATGTTCGTGGACACGGTGATCTGCCCGCGCTGACCGGCCTGGGACACGATCTCGGCCTCGCGCTCGATGTGCCGGGCGTTGAGCACGGTGTGGACGAGCCCGGCGTCGGTGAGCATCGCGGAGAGCGTCTCCGACTTGTCGATCGACCGGGTGCCGATCAGCACGGGGCGGCCGAGGGCGTGCATCTCCGCGACCTCGGCGACGATCCGGGTGAACTTCTCGGTCTGGTCGCCGCAGACGACGGCCGGCAGCCGTTGGCGGATCGCCGGGCGGTTGGTCGGGACCACGGCCACGGCGACGTCGTAGGTGCGGGAGAGCTCACCGGCACTCGTGGCGATCGTGCCGGTCATGCCCGCGAGGTGGGGCCACCGGGCGAAGAGATCCTGGATCGTGATCCGGGCCGCGTGACCGGAAGGCACGGTGACGTCGATTTCCTCCTGGGCCTCGACCGCCTGGTGGAGGCCGTCCTTCCAGGTGCGGCCCTCGGCGGCACGGCCAGTGAACTCGTCGATGATCACGATCTTGCCGTCGCGGACCACGTACTGCCGGTCGCGGCTGAAGAACCGGCGGGCGCGGAGGGCCCGCTCCACCGCATCGTAGAGGTCGAGCAGGCTCGTGGAGTCGAGCTCCGGGGGACGCGGGAAGGCCCGCACGCGGCTCCGCCCGCGGCCTAGCAGTTCGCAGGTCTGCTTCTGGACGTCCTGCTCGAAGTCGTCGTCGGGTTCGAGCATCGTCGCGGCCCCGGCGGCGAACCGGAACAGCGCCTGCTCGGCCGCCTGTGCCTCCCCCGGGGGCGAGGCGATGATCAGCGGCGTCCGCGCCTCGTCGATGAGCACGTTGTCGGCCTCGTCCACCAGCGCGAACCAGAACGGCCGCTGGAGGAGTTTCGCCGCCCCGGCGGCCGAGCCCCCGGTGAGCTGGGCGCCGAGATCGCCGCTCCCCTCGTCGAGCTGCCGCTTGATGAGCCGGTCCTTGAGGAAGTCGAATCCGAACTCCTTCGCCGTGCCGTAGGTGACATCGCAGGCGTAGGCCCGCCGCCGCTCGTCGAAGTCCATCTGCGACTCGACGATGCCGACCCTCAGGCCGAGGGCCTCGTAGATCGGCGTCATCCACTCGGCGTCACGGCGAGCCAGGTAGTCGTTCACCGTGGCGAGGTGGGCGCCCTTGCCGGCGAGCGCGTAGAGGACGAGCGGCAGGGTGGCCACGAGGGTCTTGCCTTCGCCCGTCTGCATCTCGGCGATCGCCCCCTTCACGAGCGCCGAACCGGCGAGGAGCTGCACGTCGTAGTGCCGCATGGTGAGTCGCCGCCGACCCGCCTCGCGGGTGGCGGCGAACGATTCCACCAGCAGCGAGTCGAGCGGCTCACCCGCCTTGGCCCGATACGAGAGCGATCGCCCCAGCCGCTTGAGGGCGACGTCGTCGAGCGCTTCCATCTCCGGCGCGAGCGCGTCGATCGCCCGCACCTGCCGCCAGGTGGCGGCGGTGATTGCAGGTGGACGGCCGGGGGCGATTCCGCCGAGCCAGTGAAACATGGTGGGCACGCCGAAGGGGTATCATCATCGTACCCGCGGGACCGTTTGCCGGCAGGAAGCCCAATCGCGTGAGCGATGGGGATCGCGTGCGATTCGCCGCTCGGGGCTGCCCGTGCCCCGTCGCCGGACGTTCACGTCGGCCCTCCAGGCCTCCGTTCACTGCGTGTCCGCTGCGCTTCGCCATCCATGGCTCCGCTTGCTCCCACAGCCCGGCTCCCGGGGCACGGGCAGCCCCGAGCTCGCCTTGCTTTGAGTGGCCGCAGGTTGTCAGCCCGGTGCTGCCCGAACGTGGCCGCAGGTTTTCAACCTGCGGGTCTCCGCCGAGATTCAGCGCCGCTCAGTAGTTGGGCACGGCCGTGGTGGGCGTGGCGCGGGCCGGGGGCAGCGACTGGGCCGGGGTGGCGAACGGGTTCCACGAGGCGTTCGTCGTGGGCGGGGCCTGGTAGGTCGGCATCTGGGCCGTGACCTGCTGCTGCGCTTGCTGCATCCCCTGCTGCATCTGCTGTGAGTACTGGTTCATCGCGTTCTGTGCCTGCGCGTTGGCCTGCTGCATCTGCTGATTGGCGTATTGCTGCGCCTGATTGGCCCACTGCTGCGGCTGGGCCTGCATCTGGTTGGCGTACTGCTGGGCCTGATTCGTCATGCTCTGCTGGTATTGGTTGGCCTGCGCCTGCAGCTGATTGCCGTACTGCTGGATCGAGGGCGGCGGGGCGCTGGTGGATGGCTGCGACCACGACCAGGTGCTGCCGTTCGGGGCAGGGGCCCCGGGAGGCGCCGCGGGGGCGGCCGCCTGCCACTGCGTGGCGGGACCCGGCATGGGCGGCGGTGCTGCGCCCGGGACCGGCGGGGCGCTGATCGTGGGCGGATAGGCGGCGCCCTGCGGTGGCGTGGCCCAGCTGCCGTAGGCGGCGGGCTGGCCGATCATGCCGGTCGCAGGTGGGGCGACGGTCCCGGTCTGTGGCGTCTGGCAGCCCGCAACCAGCAGTGGAATGCCGAGCAGTCCGGCGACGAACGGGCCGCGGGCCGGGTGTCGGTGAGTCGAATGGTTCGACACGTGTGCACTCCACGTGGAATGAGTTGGAATCCCGCCGCCCCGTGGGACAATGGGAGGGCGGGACAATAGCGAGTCTGGGCCGTGGGTCCAGAGCAGTTCCTGCCGGGCTCCGACGCCATACCCCAAACCCCGCCGGTCGATGCAGCCCCCCACGCCGACGACCGCCGATCCCGCGATCGTCGCTGCCGAACTCCGGGCCGAGGCCCGCCGGCTGGGGTTCTCACGGGTGGGGATCACCTCGCTGGTCGCGCCCCCGCACCACGAGGCCTTTCGCGGCTGGCTGGCCCGGGGGCTGGCCGGACCGCTGCACGACTGGCTCGCACGGCACGAGCCGCTGCGGCGGTCGGCAGCCGCGCTCCTCGACGGGGTGGCGAGCGTGGTGATGCTGGCCACGGATCACGCCGCCCCGGCTCTCGCCCCGGGCTGCCTGCCGGGGCAGGGCAGGGTGGCCCGCTACGCGTGGGGCGACGACTACCACGACCTCCTCCGGGCGCGGGTCAACGAACTCGCGGCGTGGCTCGAGGCCCGGGTGCCTGGATGCCGCACCCGGGGCGTGGTCGATTCAGCCCCGATCGCCGAACGCGACTTCGCCTGGGCGTCCGGCCTCGGCTGGTTCGGGAAGAACACGCTGCTCATTGATCCGCGATCGGGCAGCTTCTTCCTGCTGACGGCGTTTCTCACCGACGTGCCACTCCCAGCCGACGCGCCGCTCGAGACCGACCACTGCGGCACCTGCACCGCCTGCCTCGACGCCTGCCCCACTGGCGCTCTCCCCGAGCCGGGCGTGCTCGATGCGGCGAGGTGCATCAGCACGCTCACGGTGGAGAGCCAGGAGCCGGTCGCCGCGGAGTTTCGCGCCGCGATGGGCGACTGGATCTTCGGCTGCGACATCTGCCAGGAGGTGTGCCCGTGGAATCGGCACGCACCCGGTTCGACCGAGCCGACGCTTCAGCCGCGTGGCGGTGCGACCACCCTGCCGCTCGCCGACCTGCTCGCCCTCGACGAGCCGACCTTTCGCCGGCGGTTCAAGGGCTCGGCCATCAAGCGGGCGAAGCGGACGGGGCTGCTGCGGTCGGCGGCGATCGCCCTGGGCAACACCCCCGACCCGGCGGGCTTCACCGCGCTGGCGGCCGCGGCGGCTGACGGCGATCCGGTGGTCCGCGAAGCGGCCGACTGGGCCCTCGGCCGGTGGATCGAGGCCGGCGTGATGGCCGACGAGTGCCGCGCAGCGCTCGAGCGTCAGCCCGCGTCGCAGTCGCTCACTTCGTCCACGTCGGCCGCAGGATCGCGGCCCGGCCCGTCGTCGGCATAGAACCGCTCGAGCACGGCCTGCCAGTCGGCGTTCACCTTCACGCCGATGAAGGCGTCGCGCACCGCGAGGTGCTCGGGGTGAACGCGGGCATACTTGATCGCGAACTTCCGCATGCTGCGGCCGGCCACCTGCTCGCCGTGGAGATCCATCGCGAGCGCCCAGTGCTCACGGAGCACGTCCCGCTGCTCGTGGATCGTGGGCGGGGGCAGCGGGGGCTCGCCGGCGAGCAGGGCGAGCGTCTGCCGGAAGATCCAGGGATTGCCGATCGCCCCGCGGGCCACGCTCACGCCGTCCACGCCGGTCCGGTCGAGCATCGCCACGCAGGCCGCGGCGGAGAAGAGGTCGCCGGAGCCGATCACGATCCGCTCGCCGGCGTGCCGCTTGACCGTCGCGAGGAACTCCCAGTTGCTCGGGCCGACGTACTTCTGCTTCACGGTGCGGCCGTGCACGGTGATCGCTGCGGCGCCGAGCGCGAAGGCGCCGTCGAAGATCGTCCAGAAGTGGTCGAGGCTCTCCGCGGTGTCGTCGAGGCCGCGGCGCATCTTGAGGGTCACGGGCACGTGCGGCGGCACGGCCTCGCGGACCCGGGCCACGATCTCGAGCGCCGTGGCCGGCTGCGAGAGGAGATAGCCGCCCCGGCAGCGGCCGAGCACCTTCTTCACCGGGCAGCCGAAGTTGATGTCGATGACGTCGTAGCCCTCGGCCACGAGCCGGCGGGCCGCGGGGGGGAAGTCGTCGGGGTTCGAGCCCATCAGCTGGCCGCCGACGGGATGCTCCTCGGCGGCGACGGCGAGGCGGGCGAGGTTCTTGCGGTTGGTGCCGACGGTGGCCACGAACTGGTCGAGGAGCACCTCGCCGAGGGCGTAGGCGGCGCCGTGGCGGCGGGCGAGCACCCGCATGGCGCGGTCGCTGTAGCCGGAGAGCGCCGCCTGCACGACGGGCGACGCGAGCGGCACGCCGCCGATGGCGTGCTGGCGGGCCGCGGCCGGGCTGCTCACGTGAGCACCGGGCACATGTCGAACCACGTGCGGCCCTGGGCGTGCATCCACTCGAAGCTCGAGAGCGGTCCCCAGTCGCCCGGCTCGTAGGGATCGGGCGGAGCGAGGCTCGGCGCGGCCCACGCCTGCACGAAGGGATCGATGATCTCCCACGACTTCTCCACCTCGTCGGCCCGGGCGAAGAGGCTGGCGTCTCCCTCCATCACGTCGAGGAGAAGGGGCTCGTAGGCCTCCGGCAGCCGCCCCGCGAACTCGCGGGAGTAGCTGAAGTCGAGGTCGGTGAGCCGGAGGTGCATGCCGGCCCCCGGCACCTTGGTGTGGAAGTGGAGCTGGATGCCTTCGGCCGGCTGGATCTGGATCACGAGTCGGTTGGCCTCGCGGGCCTGCGCCGGCGTGCCGTTGGCGAAGAGTTCGAGCGGCGGCTGCCGGAAGCCGATCACGAGCTGCGTGGTCCGGCAGCTCATCGCCTTGCCGCTCCGCAGGTAGAAGGGCACGCCCTGCCACCGCCAGTTGTCGATCTCGAGCCGGATGGCCCCGAACGTCGCGGTGCGGCTCCCGGCCGGCACGCCCGGCTCCTGCAGGTAGCCCGTGTATTGGCCGCGGATGCCGGCCGCCGCCGCATCGGCGGGATCGAGCGGCCGGATCGCCTCGAGCACCTTCACCTTCTCGTTGCGGACGGCGCTGGCGTTGAACCGCGCCGGCGCCTCCATGGCCGTGACCATCAGGAGCTGGAGAAGGTGGTTCTGGAACATGTCGCGGAGCACGCCGGCCGTGTCGTAGTACCCGCCGCGGCGGCCCACCAACACCTCCTCCGCGACCGTGATCTGCACGTGGTCGACGTAGCGGCGGTTCCAGATGGGTTCGAAGATCGTGTTCGCGAACCGCAGGGCGAGGATGTTCTGCACCGACTCCTTGCCGAGGTAGTGGTCGATGCGAAAGACCTGGCTCTCGCGGAACACGGTATGGATGTGGGCGTTGAGCGCCTGAGCCGTGGCGAGGTCGGTGCCGAACGGCTTCTCCACGACGATCCGCCGGGCGCCGCGGTCCTGGCTCGCCATGCCGTGCTCGCCGAGGGCGGACACCACCGGCTCGTAGAACTGCGGGGCCGTGGCGAGGTAGTAGACGCGGTCGGCGTCCGCGCCCCCCTCGAGCTCCCGCAGCCGGGCTTCGAGCCGGCCGATGTCGTCCGCCACGCCGATGTCGCCCGGCTGGTAGTGGATCGTGGCGGCGAACCGCCCCCACGAGTCGTCGTCGAGCGGGCCGCAGTCGCAGTGCTTCGCGGTCGTATCGCGGAGGCTCGCCCGCCACTCGGCGTCGGAGAGCGGCGTCCGCGAGAAGCCCACGATTCGCGTCTGCTCGGGGAGCGACCCGGCCCGCATCAGGTTGTAGAGCGCGGGCACGAGTTTGCGGCTCGTCAGGTCGCCCGACGCCCCGAAGATCACGATGGTGTGGGGCATGGCTGTGCGTGAAGGGGATACGGACGACCTCGCTGGCGCGAGGTCATATGCTCATGCCCGTGAAGCCGCCGTCCACGTAGAGCTCGGCCCCGGTGATGAAGCTGCCGGCGACCGGTGCACAGAGCAGGATCGCGGCCCCGAGGAGCTCGTCGGGCGTGCCGAAGCGGTTCATCGGGGTCTTGCCCATGATCGAGGCGACCCGCTCGGGCGAGAGGATCTTCTTGTTCTGCTCGGCCGGGAAGAAGCCGGGGCAGAGCACGTTCACGCGGACGCCCTTGGGGGCGAGTTCGCGGGCCACGTTCTTCGTGTAGTTGACGACCGCCGCCTTCGAGGCGGAGTAGATGAACACGCGGGAGAGCGGCTTGTCGGCCGACACGCTCCCGATGTTGAGGATCGAGCCGCCGCCGTGCTCCGCCATGTGGCTGCCGAACACCTGGCAGCCGATGTGCGTGCTCTTGAGGTTGGTGTCGATCACCTTGGCGAAGTCGTCGTCGGGAATGTCGAAGTAGGGCACCGACGAGTTGACACCGGCGCAGTTGACGAGGATGTCGGCCTTGCCGCGGGCGGCCACCGTGGCCGCCAGAAGCGCCTTCACGCTCTCGCGGTCGGTCGCGTCGACGCTCACGAACATCCCGTCGCCGCCGGCCTCACGGATGGCCGCCACGCGGGCCTCGCCCCGGTCGGCCCCGCGGCCGGCCACGACCACGAACGCGCCGGCCCCCCCGAGGCCGTCGGCCAGGGCCCCGCCGAGCACGCCCGTGCCGCCGACGACGACCGCGGTGCGGCCCTTCAGGGAGAAGAGATTCTCGAGGTAGCTGGTGGCCATGATGGTTCCTTGGATGTCAGGAGACGGGCTTGCGGAGGTCGAGCCATTCCGTGTGGTACGTGCCTGGCTTGTCGGTCCGCTCGTAGGTGTGGGCGCCGAAGTAGTCGCGCTGGGCCTGGAGCAGGTTGGCCGGCAGCGTGGCGTGGCGATAGCCGTCGTAGTACGCCAGCGCCGTCATGAAGGCGGGCACCGGCACGCCGATCGTGGCCGCCGTGGCCACGACGTGCCGCCAGGAGTCTTGGGCCTGGTCGAGGGCCTCGGTGAAGTAGGGCGCCAGCATGAGGTTCTCGAGGTCCGGAGTCGCCTTATAGGCCTCGTAGATCCGTTCCAGGAACTGGGCGCGGATGATGCAGCCGCCGCGCCACATCATCGCGATGGCACCGTAGTCGAGCGGCCAGTCGTGCTCCTTCGCCGCGGCGGCGAGCTGGACGTAGCCCTGGGCGTAGCTGGCGATCTTCGAGGCGTAGAGGGCCTGGCGGACCTGTTCGACGAAGGTGTGGCGGTCGCCGTGGTTCCGCTTGTCGGGGCCCCTGAGCACCTTGCTGGCCCGCACGCGGGCGTCTTTCAGGGCCGAGAGGCAGCGGGCGTAGACGGCCTCGGTGACCAGCGTGCTGGGCACCCCGAGGTCGAGGGCGAGCTGGCTCATCCACTTGCCGGTGCCCTTGGCGCCAGCCTTGTCGAGGATCAGGTCGACCATGAACTGGTCGGTGTCGGGATCCTTGACCGTGAAGATGTCGCGGGTGATCTCGATCAGGTAGCTGTCGAGCTCACCGCGGTTCCAGTCGTGGAACACCTTGGCGAGTTCGGGGTTGGTGAGGCCGGCGCCGTGCTTGAGCAGCGAGTAGGCCTCGCAGATCAGCTGCATGTCGCCATACTCGATGCCGTTGTGCACCATCTTCACGTAGTGGCCCGCGCCCCGCGGGCCCACCCAGTCGCAGCAGGGGATGTCGCCCTTGGGACCCACCTTCGCCGCGATCGCCTGGAAGATCGGCTTCACGAGCGGCCAAGCGGCCGCGGAGCCGCCCGGCATCAGACTCGGGCCCTTCAGCGCGCCCTCTTCGCCCCCCGACACGCCGGTGCCGATGTAGAGCAGTCCCGCAGCCTCCACCTCCTTCGTCCGCCGCTCGGTGTCGGAGTAGAGCGTGTTGCCACCGTCGATGATCACGTCGCCCTTGGCGAGCAGCGGGATCAGGGTCTTGATGAGGTCGTCGACCGCGGGGCCGGCCTTGACCATCATCATCACCTTCCGCGGCGGCTTGAGCGCGGCGACGAGGTCCTGCAGGGTGTGGCAGCCGACCACGTTGGGCTGCTTGCCGCGGCTGGCTGTGAAGGCGTCGGTGACGCTGGTCGTGCGGTTGAAGACCGCGATCGAGGAGCCGCGGCTGGCGATGTTGAGGGCGAGGTTCTCGCCCATGACGGCCAACCCGATCAGACCGATGTCGCACGTCGCCTGCGTGGTCATTCCGAAAGTGCTCCTGCGGTGGGCCGCTCGGCGGCCGGATAGGGCCCCGGGGCCCGGGGGTGGGAAAATGAACCGGTGCCGCAGACTATATCGGCACGAATCGGGCCCAACCAAAGGGGCGGTTCCAATCCCGAGAAACGGAAAGGATTGAAGCCCGGGGGCCTCACCGTCCGATCCCTAGGCATGTCCGGTAGAACCGCGATTCGCGGAGCCGCCGGCAGCGTCTGCGCACCAGGGAGAACTTGACCAGTTTGCCCACGGTGCCGTAGCGTAAAACTCGGTCGTGCGAAGGCTCCGTAGCCAAGTGGCTAAGGCAGCGGATTGCAAATCCGCCATCGTCGGTTCGACTCCGACCGGAGCCTCTGCTTCTGAAACCCCCGCGGGGTGCCGACAACAGCGGCTCCCGCGGGGGTTTTTTCGTTTTCAGCGGCGGTCGGGGCGGGCAGGTCGGCAACCCGCACAGATGCCCCAGAGTGCCAAGTCGAGCCCTTCTCAGCCCGCTGAGGTGGGGCGAATCGCTCCACTCGGTGGACGCGACCTGGTGCAAATCGCTCCACTCCTGGGGCTTCGAGTGGGTCGAATCGCTCCACCCCGAACTCTCTGGCCGGGCGGCACGCCGACAAAAACCACACGAAGTAACCAAGAAGTGACGCCCCTTTAGGCTCTCAGTGGTTTTTCGGAACGATTTGGCACGCGGGTTGCATATGTCCTTTCAGACGCGTTAGGAGGCCATCTGGCCACATCGTCGCACAAATCGACTCGGGAAAGGACACACACCATGAACCTGATCACTATTTCTCTGATCGCCGCCCTCTCGGCGACGGTTGGCCTGGGCAGCCAGGCTTCGGCTGGGTTGACTTCGGGCGACTCGATCGTGGCCGGCGACTTCCTCGGTCCGACCGCGTCTTTCGCGTGGGCCGGCGAAGACGAAACGTTTTCCACCGTGTCGTTTCCCGAGATGGTCATCCGCGCGGATGAAGCCGTGGACGTTGAACTGATGACTCCCTTGGCTGCCCCCGAGCCGCCGGCCATCGTTCTTGCCGGGATGGCGTTGGGCGGCTTGATCTGTGGGCGGTCGCTGTTGCGTCGGGGCCCGGCCGGGAAGTGACCCGCTGGGTGTCGGGGTTGGTGGTGGGTGCGGAAGGGTGTGGCCATGTTCGGAGCGGCGCACGACACGCTCGTAGACGGGCGCGGGATGCCCACCGAACATCGCTATCTCGCCGCGGTCGGCGTGCTGACAGTCGGCGTGTTGGTCCGCTGGTTGCTTGATCCGCTGCTCAGTTATGGCCACGCGTTCCTCGGGCCCACGGTGGCCGGAGCGATCATCGCGGGGGCGTTCGGCTTCGGCCCGGCGTGTTTCGCCATCGGGATCGGGTTCGTCGTCTCCCGCTATCTCTTCGTGCCGCCCCGCTACACGCTGGTGAGCGACATCAGCCCCTTCGCCGCCAGTCTCGCGGTGTCGCTCGCGGTGAGCCTCTCGCTGGCGGCGATGAGTGCCCTGCTGAGGCGGTCGAGCGATCGCTCGAAGTCGCAGGCGGCCATGCTCCGCGAAGAGGTAGGCCGGCGTGCCCAGACGGAATCGGTGCTGCGTCGGCTGATCGACGTGCAAGAGACCGAAAAGCAGGTCATCGGACACGACTTGCACGACGGGGTGCTGCAATACGTGATCGGCGCGAGGATGCTCCTCGAGGGCCTCAAAGACGCCCTCGTCGATCAGGAGCACCGCACGGTGCTCGCGGCGGCCATGTCGAGCCTGTCGCGCGGGCTCGAGGATGGCAGGCAGTTGGTGCGGGGCGTTCGCCCGACCGTGCTGGACGACTTCGGGCTCGAGGCGGCCGTGCACGACTTGCGGGAGCAGCATCGGGCGCACGGCATCGACGTGAACATCGACGTCGATCTGGGGGGGGCGGCCCTCAGCCCGGCGACGTCGACCACCGTATACCGGATCGTGCAGGAGTGCCTGAGCAACGTCCGCCGGCACAGTGGTACGCAGGCCGCCCACGTCGGCATCAGGTGGCGCCGCGATGCCGAACTTCTCGACGTGATCGTCGAAGACCGGGGGCGCGGATTCGACCGTGAGCGGGCGGGCCAAGCGGGTTTCGGGCTCGTCGGCGTGCGGGAGCGGACGAAGCTGGCCGGCGGGACATGCGACGTCGTCAGCACACCGGGCAAGGGCACGCGGATCCATGTGCAGTTGCCGACGCGTGGCTCGGCACCGACACTCCAGGCATGACCCTCTCCGGCGACCCGTTCGAACGACTCGAGAAGCTGATCTTCCGGCCCGTCTCCACCCGGCCCGACTGGCTGAAGGCCTGGCGGCACGAGGCCCAGCACCTGCTGTTCCTCGCCCGCCGGGCCGTCGATGACGACGACGACGAACTGCTGCAGGAACTCGAAGACCAGGCGCGAGAGATGGGCGACATGGTCGAGGCGAGGCTCACCGCCGAGGGGCTGTGAGCCGCTTCAGCCGAATGACGGTCGCCGTGGCCACGAGCCGCTCCTTGTCGGCCCGCCGCAGCTTCTTGATCGCCGCCTCGCGGCGCAGGGCTGCCGACTTGTCGGGCTGCCGCTCGGCGTAGACAAGTTTCACCGGAAGCCGGCTCCGCGTGTAGCGCGAGGCCTTGCCGGCGGCGTGGGTCTCGAGCCGCTTGGCGAGATCGTTCGTGATCCCGGCATAGAGCGAGCCGTCGCGACAGCGGAGCAGGTAGACGAGCCAGTGCGGGGCAGGGGGGCGGGCGGTGCGGGCCATGGCGGAGACCGCGGGGTGTTCAGAGCGCGAAGGCCAGCCAGATCGCGACCACGAGGCAGACGATCGCCGTGACGATCACCCAGAGGGGCTTCGAGCGACTGGTGAAGTCTTCTTCAGAAAGGTACCGCTCGCAGTATGGGCAGCGCGGCGTGTCTTCGAGGATCGCCCGCTTGCAGAACGGGCACGGCACGGTGTCGTCGTCGTCGCCACCCTCATCGCCGTCGATGTCGGAGTCGTCGTCCCAATCATCGTCGTCGTCATCATCGTCGTCGTATCGAGCCATGAAGTCACTCCGCTGGGCTCTGGACGGGCATGTCAGTCAGCGGCGGGATTCCAGCCGTCGGCGCCGCCGAGCACCGTGGCCGGCGTGAGCGTGGCCGCCTGCTCGGCCGACAGCGGCTTCGCCCACGGCACCCGCGACGCTGGGGTCGCCCCGGCGCCCGTGCTGCCGAACTCCGCGTAGCACGTCGTGGCGTGGGCGTGGGGCTTGCCCCAGTCGTGCCAGCCCTCGGGCCGGATCACGCCGCCCATCTCGGTGCGGAGAAACACGGTGCGGGCGAAGTCTCGCCACGGCCGGCCGAGGTAGGCCTTCACGCCGTCGGCCCCGGTGATCGTGCAGTCGGCGAACACGAAGCCGTGCGGCGTGCCGTCGGGCGTGGAGGCGGCGGTGATGTAACCGTCCTTCAGGCAGTGGATGGCGCACCGGTCGAAGAAGGCCGTCGCACCGCCGAAGATGAAGTCCACGTGGCCCTCGATGGCGCAGTCGGAGAAATACTGGCGGCCGCGATTGAGGAGGATCGTGTCCTGCCAGCCGCGGAACCGGCAGCCCCGGAAACTCACGCGGTCGCCATCCACGCGGAGGGCGAGCGCCTGGCCCACGGGGCCGGCGTCGTTGGCGAAGGTGAGGTTGCGCCATTCCATGCCGTCGCCGTCGATCCACACGGTGGGCGTGCGGAACGTGCCGATCGGCTTGCCGTCCTCGCCCGGCAGGTTCGCATGCAGGCCGAACACGATCGTCGTCGTCGCGGCATCTTCGCCGATGACGAGCATGTTGCCCCGCTCGCGCTGCACGTGGATCCGTTCGCGATAGGTGCCCGGCTTCACGAGGATCACCCAGCGTGGGTCGTGGCGGCCCGTCTTCATCGGGGCCTTGCTGATCGCCTCCTGGACCGTCGTGAAGTCGCCGCTGCCGTCGGCCGCCACGATCGCGTCGGGCCGCGGGGCTTCGGCGGTCCACTCGAGCAGCGACACGCCGGCCCGCGGAAGCAGGAAGGTCGCGAGGAGCACGCCCTCCTCCAGACGCACCTCCGGAGGCTCGGCGGTCTCCAGGCCGCCGCGGCGCTCGAGCTCGGCTCGCTGCTCCGCGGTTGGCTCCCGCGGCTCACCCAGCCGCTTCCAGGTCGCGAAGGCGTTGGAGTGCCGCTCGTCGATCCGCCAGTGGGTCGGCGGCGCGGACGGCAGCGTGGCGCCGCGAATTGCGACGGTGACCCGGGCGTCGGGCCCCGGGACGTCGTCGTCGTGGTAGTGCCAGGCGAGCACGCGGAGGGTGTCGCCCTCGCGGCTGGCGATCGCGGCCACGTCGGTCGCCTCGCGCACGCCGCCGGTGAGGATGTCGTCGAGCGGCCGTTCGCCGTCGCTCGTGACAGGCAGCATCCGACCCGCCAGTCGCGACCACATCCGGAACACGTTGAGCACGGGCTTGTCGACGCCGTTGGTGGCCAGCGAGCGGAAGCCGGCGAACCAGGGCGTGTTCTCGAACTCGAAGGCCCAGGTGAGCGCCCCGACGAGGTTCGACCCGTGCCGCCGCGCGAGGGCGAGCTTTCGCGGGAAGCTCGCCGCGGTGTAGCTCGAATACATCGTGCCGTTGCGGTAGGCGAGCTGCGGCCCCTGGCAGGCGGCGCAGCCCTCGGGGTCCGACTCGCCGATCACGATCGGCACGCCGGCCAGCTCCGGATGCCGCGCGACCCGGGCGAAGCCCTTGTCGATCGTGCGGAGGTGTTCGCTGAGCCCCATGCGCACGTGGCCGTCCACGGTGGTCGGGGCGCCCTTGGCGTGAAACGACACGAAGTCGAGCGGCGTTCCCGTGGCGCCCGTGGCGAAGTTGGTGCCGTGGAGGCAGTGGTCGAGGAAGGCGTCCATGAATCCGCCGCCGTCGCCGGCCACGTCCGGGCCGCCGACGCGGGCGGCCGGCAGGGCGCGGCGGACTGCGGCGATGGCGTGGTCGTGAAGCCGGAAGAACTCCTCGCGCGTACCCTGCCAGTAGGCGATGTTGGGCTCGTTCCAGGTCTGCCAATACCACGCCGCCACCTCCTCGGCGCCGTATCGCTCCACGCAGTGCGTCACCCACTGGAAGACGAGTTCCTCCCACTTCGCGTAGTCGGTGGGGGGATGTGCCCAGCCGGTGTAGATCTCGTCGTAGGGGGCGCCGACCCGCCAGCGATGCCGGTAGGGCTGGGGCTTCACCGAGAGGGCCTCGGGCATGAAGCCGATCTGGGCGTAGGGCCGCACGCCGCTGGCGAGATAGGCGTCGAAGATTCCGTCGAGGATCGTCCAGTCGTAGACCGGGCGGCCCTGCGGATCTTCGGTGTAGGCGTTGGTGGAGCCCCACTTGAGCGCGGGCGTGCCGTCGCCGGTGGTGAGCAGGTTATGGGCGCGGAAGTAGACCTGCTTCGGCCGCAGTTCACCCAGTTCCCCGAGCAGCTTGCGCCCGTGGGGCATGGTGGCGTAGTTGGGCTCGTCGGCCCCGAAGAACCGCCAGATCTCCGGGACCGGTCCGCCGTCACCCGCGGCATCGACCTCGATGCGGACGGGGAAGGGGGAGTCGCCGCCGCGGGCGACAGCGGCGCCGATGAACGCCGCCACGAGAAGCAGGGAGCGTGTGGGCATGGCGAGACGTGTTCCTGGGGCGGTCGGGATCGCGGCATGATACGTTGTCGGGCAGGAGGCGAGCGATGCGACCGATGCGGCTCTTCATCGCGGTGGACGTGGCGACGGAGGTTGCCGCGCGGGCGGGGCGGATCAGCGAGCGGCTCCGAGGGGCCGGCGTCGAGGCGGCGTGGGTGCCGCCCGATCGGATGCACCTCACCCTGCACTTTCTCGGCGACGACGTCGATGACGCCGACCTTCACAAGATCTGCGTGGCACTCGACGAGGCGGCCGCCACGGTGCCGCCTTTTCGGCTGGAGTGCGGGGGGGTCGGGGTGTTTCCCGACGCCCGGCGACCGCGGGTGGCCTGGCTCGGTGTCCGCGCGGGAGGCGAGGAACTGACCGCGCTCCACGCGGCGCTGGCAAGCCGGCTCGAGCCGCTTGGGTTTCCGCCGGAGGCCCGCGTCTACCGGCCGCACCTCACACTCGGCCGTTTTCGGGGCGGCGGCCGTGGCGGAGCAGGGGCGGGGAGCGATGCGCTCGTCGCCGCGCTCGAGGCCTGTCGCGATGCCGAAGGGGGAGCGACTTCCGTGCAGCGGGTGTGTCTCTACGAAAGCCGGCTCGCCCGGGAGGGCGCCGCCTACGACCGGTTGCACACGGCACCGCTCCGCGGGTGACCGCGGCGTGATGCCTCGCCGAAAAGTGGGTGCAGGTTTTCAACCTGCACCGCAGCGCCCCTGGGCGTGGACTCCCCGCAGGTTGCAAACCTGCGGCCACCTCCCGGTCAGCGGCGGACTTCGAGCACGCCCACGGCCAGCCGCCCGTCGGTGACCCAGGGGTCGCCGCCGCCGTTCACGCCCTCACGCTCCGGGTGAAAGCGGTCCACCCAGTAGTAGCCGTCGAGCACGCCGTGCCGCGCGGTGTCGCCCACGAGCTTGTTCCGCTCGCGATCAACGTCGGCCGCGATCTTGTGCGTGATGCCCCCGGTGGTGCGGCTAAGCTCCACCCGCTCGTCAAACGTCGCGGCGCCGAGCCAAAGCGGCTCGCCGCTCGTATCCACCTCCTCCGAGCGCCAGAAGCGGACGTGATGCCGCTGTTTCGGGCTGTCGCCCACCGGCTGCTCGTAGGCCAGGTCCTGCCGCCGGCCCCAGAGAAAGAGGTCGCTTACCGGCGCGTGGTCGTAGGGCTTCTTCAGCACCACGTCGGCCGCGATCCGCAGTGACGACTCCATCGTGATCGGGTCGGCGGCATACCAGCGGGCCGTGGCGAGCGCCCGGTGCAGTTCCTCCTCGGTGCCCACGAAGGCGATGTTCACGGGATCCCCGCGGTGGCCGCGGTGCGTGGTGGTGTGTCGCGGGGCGCGGGCGAGTGCGGGATGGCCGGCGATCGTCGCCTGGGGATCGCCCTCGGCGGCGCGGGAGCCGACTGCGGCCGCCGCGATGAGCAGGGCGATGGCGGCGAGGCGGAGGAAGTTGGCTACACCGGCCACGGAAGGTCTCCGAGAGAGGGATCGGGACGGTAGCGGCCGTCGTCCACGGGCTCAAGGCCGACAGGGCGGAGCGCGCCGCCACGCGGCAGCCGGGCGATGGACGCGTGTCTGCCGCGGCCGGTATCCTCACCCGTCTATGGACGCATTCATGCAGGCGGCGATCGAAGAGGCGGAGCAGGGGCTCGCCGAGGGCGGAATTCCGATCGGCTCCGTGATCGTGCACGACGGGATCATCGTGGGCCGCGGCCACAATCGCCGCGTGCAAGAGGGGAGCACGATCCTGCACGGCGAGATGGACGCCCTGGAACGGGCGGGCCGGCAGGCGGCCGACTTCTACCGGGCGTGCACCCTCTACACCACGCTCTCCCCGTGCCCGATGTGCTCGGGCGCGATCCTGCTCTACGGGATTCCCCGCGTGGTGATCGGCGAGAACCGGTCGTTCATGGGTGAGGAACGGCTGCTCGCGGAGCGAGGCGTGGAGCTCACCGTGCTGCAGGACGAGCGGTGCATCGCCCTGATGCGCGACTTCATGCGGGCCCATCCCGAACTCTGGGCCGAAGACATCGGCGAGTGAGCGAGACACGAGACCCAGCAGGGAGGCGGGCGATGAAGCTGGTGATCGTGGGGGGTGTGGCGGGCGGTGCCTCGGCGGCGGCCCGGGCGCGGCGGCTCTCCGAGGATGCGGAGATCGTGGTCTGTGAACGCGGGCCCGACGTGTCGTTCGCCAACTGCGGCCTGCCGTATTACGTGGGGGGCGAGATCGC
>Ga0208864_1000158_pt1 | contig 21803 bp, 23 predicted proteins | sample CryBogmetaGMA05M_FD_184542 | JGI IMG/M metagenome (GOLD analysis project Ga0208864, IMG submission 184542) | Freshwater microbial communities from Crystal Bog, Wisconsin, USA - MA0.5M (SPAdes) | ecosystem: Environmental > Aquatic > Freshwater > Lake | place: Crystal Bog, Wisconsin, USA...
CTCCGTAGGGTCAGGCCACTAACACGACCTGCCATGACGGTGCTGGAACAAGGCCAGATTCAGATCCACACCGAGAACATCTTCCCGATCATCAAGAAGGCCGTTTACAGCGGCCATGAGGTCTTTCTGCGGGAATTGGTGAGCAATGGCGTCGATGCCATTAGCAAGCGGCGCATGGCCTCCATGGGCGGTGACTGCAGCGAGGGCCCCGAAGCCTCCATCAGCATCAGGATCAACCGCGAAGCCAACACGCTCACCATTTCCGACAACGGCATCGGCATGACCGCCGATGAGGTCAAGCGCTATATCAACCAGGTGGCGTTCTCCAGCGCAGAAGATTTCCTCGAAAAATACAAACAGGAAAGCGACGCCATCATTGGCCACTTCGGCCTGGGTTTCTATTCCAGCTTCATGGTGGCCAAGCAGGTGGAGCTGGTCACCCTCAGCGCCAGACCCGATAGCCAGGCCGTGCGCTGGAGCTGCGATGGATCGCCGAATTTCAGCCTGGAGGCTGCCGAACGCAGCGAACCTGGCACCGACGTGATCCTCCATTTGATGGAGGAAGAGCTCGAATACATCGAGCCGTCCCGCATCCGCACCCTGATCACCACCTATTGCGACTTCATGCCCGTGGAGGTGCAGCTGGAGGGTGAAACGGTCAACAAGCGGGAAGCCCCATGGCGCAAGAGCCCCCGGGACCTCACCGACGACGACTACATCCAGCTGTATCGCTACCTCTACCCCTTCCAGGGGGACCCCTTGCTTTGGGTGCACCTCAACACCGACTACCCCTACAACCTCCAGGGAATCCTCTACTTCCCCAAATTGACGGGCCGGGCCGATTGGGAGAAGGGGGAAATCCGCCTCTATTGCAACCAGGTGTTTGTCAGTGACTCCATCAAGGAAGTGGTGCCCCGCTACCTATTGCCCCTGCGGGGCGTGATCGATTCGCCCGACATTCCCCTCAATGTCAGCCGCTCGGCCCTGCAAACCGACCGGCGGGTGCGCTCGATTGGCTCGTTCGTGGCCAAGAAGGTGGGTGATCGGCTCAAGCAACTCCATCAGGAGGAGCCCAAGCGCTATGCAGAGATTTGGGAATCCCTGGCCCCCTTCATCAAGATCGGCGCCATGGAGGACGACAAATTTGCTGAGCAGGTTGCCGATCTGGTGCTGTTTGCCACCTCTGCTGCCGCCCAAGAAGGCGGCGAAGCTGAGTTGGCCAACCCAGATCCGATCCCCGCAGAAGGGGGCAAATCCTTCACGACCCTGGGGGGCTACCGCAGCCGATTATCAGCTGATCACGCCTCGAGAATCCTCTACTGCACGGATGAAGCAGGCCAGGCGGGTCCCCTGGCCCTCTGGAAGGGTCAGGGGGCGGAAGTGCTGCTGGCAGACACCTTCATCGACACCCAATTCATCCCCTGGCTGGAGATGCGCCATGGGGAGCTGAAGTTCCAACGGGTCGACGCGGAGCTCGACGACTCGCTGCAAGACAAGGAGAGCGAAATCAGTGATGCCGATGGCAAGGATGCTTCTGAAAAGGTTCGCGACCTGTTCAAGGCAGCCCTAGCCAACGACAAAATCACCATCCAGGTGCAAGCCCTCAAGGGCGACAACGCCCCTGCAGCTCTGATTTTGCTGCCTGAGCAAATGCGCCGCATCAACGACATGGGCGCCCTGATGGAGCAACGCCTACCTGGGCTTCCGGATCACCATGTGCTCTTGATCAACCGCAAACACCGCCTGGTGGAAGGGTTGCTCAAACTCAGCGCCGGATCCGTGATCACCACCTCAGGCGGATCGGCCGGTGGATCTCCAAGCCAGGAACTGGCCACGGGCCTCGGGCGCCATGTCTACGAGATGGCGCGACTCGCTGTCGGTGGGCTGGAGCCCAACGAATTGGCCGGCTTCCAGCAGCGCAGTTGCGATCTGATGGGGCAGCTGATGGATCGGGGCCTCTGAGGCTCAAGGTTTAAGGGTTCCAGCCCCGGGCACAACCCTGCCCAAACCTGCTGCCCCGGTGAGGGTCTGCCCCTTTGGTAAGATCTTTATCTGGGCTAAGCCCAAAGTCCCTTGGGTTCCAGCCCAAATTCATCGAAAAGGTTGATTGTCATGTCACGGGTTTGTCAGCTCACCGGCAAGCGCGCCAACAACGGCATGGCTGTTAGCCACTCCCACGTGCGCACCAAGAAACTCCAACAGGTGAACCTGCAGGAGCGTCGCCTCTGGTGGGCCGAAGGCAAGCGTTTCATCAAGCTGCGTGTGTCCACTAAAGCCCTTAAGACCATCCTTAAAAAGGGCTTGGGAGCCTATGCCAAGGAATTAGGCATCAACCTCGCCAAGATCTGAACCTTCCATGCGGCGTCGCGCATTATTCAGCGCGGCTCTTCAGGGAGTTCGCAGCTCCAGTTCGTTACTTGCCATGGGCATCGGACTCTCAAGCCTGTTGGCCAAAAGCCAGCAGGCTTTTGCTTTGGGTGGCACCCTGCCTGAACTGGATGCTCCAGCACCGGGTTTCAACCTCGCTGGCGTGACACCAAGCAGGCCAGGACAAGTCAGCACCGCGGTAGGGACCCAACGCCAGCTGGCGGACTTTTCTGGGCAATGGGTGGTTCTTTACTTTTACCCAAGGGATTTCACCGAAGGCTGCACCATTGAAGCCCGGGGGTTTCAACAGGATTTAGGCCTGTTCCACAAGGCTGGAGCTGAAGTGGTGGGAATTAGTGCCGACAATCCCGAGTCCCACGCCCAGTTCTGCGGTAGCGAAGGCCTGTCATACCCCCTGCTCTCGGATCCAGGTGGAGCAGTGAGCAAGAGCTATGGCAGCTGGATCGCCCCCTTCTCCCAACGCCACACGTTTGTGATCGACCCCGATGGAATCCTGCGGGCCCGCTTTGTAGCCGTAAGACCCAGTGGCCACAGCCATGAGGTGCTGGACACCTTAAAAAGTCTTCAGGCCGCATAGGGTTAGAAACCCTGGCCTTCTTTGATGCCGAGCCGCCGCTCCTTGTTCAAAGCCATCCCCATGGCGTTGGTTGCAGGCTTGATCGCAAGCAGCGCCGCCGGGTTGGTAGCCAAGGCCCAGGCAAATCCATCTGCCCAGGCAAATCCATCACCGCAAGCCAAGTCAGGTTCGCAGGCCAAAACAGTGGCCCACATCCTTGTGACCGCCGACATGGGCAGCGGCAACGCCGAGCAGTTTGCCAATGGCAAAGAGATGGCCGCCATCCACCGGCAGAGGCCGGTGGATTTTGTGATCCTTGGCGGCGACAACATCTACCCCGATGGCAATTTGGCCGAGGTGGAGGCCAAATTCACCAAGCCCTACGCCGCCCTCCTGCAGGCGGGCGTCCCATTTCATGCGGTGCTTGGCAACCACGACATCCGAACGGGCAATGGCGAACCGCAAATTACCTACAAGCCCTTTGGCATGAAGGGCCGCTGGTACACAATCCGCCAGGGTCCTGTCGAATTTTTCATGTTGGATACCAACATGAATGCCCCCTGGCAATTTCAGATGCCCTGGCTGAAAAAGGCCCTGGCAAGCAGCACGGCCCCCTGGAAAGTGGTGGTGGGTCACCATCCCATCTATTCAGCTGGGCTGTATGGCGATGATCCCAATGCCATTGCTCGGTTAACCCCCGTGTTTGGCAAATACGGGGTGCAGCTTTACATCAATGGTCACGAGCACAACTATGAGCGCACCCAATCCATCAATGGCACCACCTATCTGATCACGGGAGGGGGGGGCGCTTCGATTCGTCCCATCCTGGCCAACGGCCGGAGCGTAAAAGTGTCGAGCAGCTACAGCTTTGTGGAGTTGAGCGCCACCGATAAAACCCTGCGCATCGACGCCTGGACCAACAAGGGCCAATCCCTTGATCAGGTGGTTCTGACCCGCTGATCAGGCGACTCACTGATCAGCCGAATCCCTAATCAACCATCGAGCCCCGTTTCCCGTTCCCAAGCGCTGATCGCCGCTCCGGATTGGCCCAGGCCCTGGAAGTGCTGCCATTGTTGGCCCCGGAGTTTTAGGTAGGACTGGCAAAAACTCTCGCCAAGGGCATCTTGCAAAACAGAATCCGCCTCCAAGGCCGCCAGGGCTTCGCCAAGGCTGGTTGGCAATCGCCCGCAGGTCCCAGGGGGAAGGGGGTTGGCGTAATTGTCGTTTGTGTGGGCTTCGCCGGGGTCAAGCTTTTGGGTTATGCCATCGAGGCCCGCTGCCAAAACCGCAGCCTGGAGGAGATAGGGATGGGTGGCCCCATCGGGTAGCCGTAGCTCCAGGCGCTGGTCATCGGGAATTCGGACCATGTGGGTGCGGTTGTTACCCGAATAACTGATTCCGGCCGGTGACCAGGTTGCCCCTGATGTGGTGGGTGGAGCTGCTAGACGCCTGTAGCTGTTCACCGAAGGATTGGTGATGGCACATAGGGCTGGAGCATGGGACAACAAGCCCCCCAGGAAGTGATGGGCCAATGGGGACAGGCCCTTACTTTCGCCAGTTTTGGCAAACAGATTGCTCCCCGCCCCAGGGCTGCCGGGGAGCCCCCAAAGCGAGAGGTGGGTGTGGCAACCATTGCCTGTCAATTGCTCAAAGGGCTTCGGCATAAAGCTGGCTCGCAATCCCTGCTGTTCAGCAAGCGATTTCACCATCACCTTGAAGAAGGCATGGCGATCTCCGGTGGTTAGGGCATCAGCGAAGGTCCAATTCACCTCAAATTGGCCATTGGCATCTTCATGGTCGGCTTGATAGGGACCCCAGCCCAGCTCCTCCATCGCCTCCAATAACGGGCCAATCAGCGGATAACGCCGCATCAAGGCCAACTGGTCGTAGCAGGGTTTGAGTTGGTGGTCGGCCTGGTCACCGATCGCCATCCCGGAGGGGTCCAGCAGAAAAAACTCGGCTTCGACACCGCTGCGGAGCTCAAAGCCCAATTCAGAGGCCCGCTGTTGTTGGCGCCGCAACAGACCGCGGGGACACTGGGCCATGGGCACCCCCTCCAATCGCAATTCGGTAGCGACCCAGCCCACATCCCGTTGCCAGGGCAGGCGCATCAGGCTGGCTGAATCGGGTATGGCCATCACATCGCCATCGGCGGGCGACAGGTCGAGCCAGGCAGCAAAGCCCGCAAATCCAGCCCCATCCCGCTCCATTGCTTCCAGGGCGGAGGCAGGTACCAACTTGGCCCGCTGAATACCAAAGAGATCCGTAAAGGAGAACAGGACAAAACGAAGCTGGAGTTCCCGCGCTGCGCTAGCAAGGTTTTGGGTCATGACGTCTTGAAGAACGTTGGGAATGTTGAAAAGCCTGAAACCAAGGATCGGATCAGATCAGTTGGACAGCAACTGATCCACCACCGCTCGCAATTGCCGCTGTTCAGGCTCACTGCCATGGGGATTTCCAGCCCTGTGGCCGAGTAGGGATTCGATTTCGAAAAACTTGCAGTTGGGAATCAACGCAGCGTCAGCGGCCATGTCGGCGACGGTGAAATAGAGGTCACGGTTGGCGGCTACTAGGGCTGCCTGGGCCTCGATCTGGGGCAACTGATCGACCACGTCGTGCTCAAGCCAGGTATCGATCATCGCGATCAGATCGCGGGGATCATGACGCCTGTAATGGGGCAACCAATGCTCTTCGACGTACTCCTCCATGGGTTGCTCGATCTGGTTATAGAAGGGTTGGCTCGACGCCCAACTGGCATAGATCAGGGCATAGGTTCGCAAGCCATCAATGGGTTCCGAATCAAAGCTGCTGCCGTTCCAATGGCGATCGGATAGAAGGGCATGGCGCAGGCTGAGCAGAAACAGTCGGTTGTGATTGGATGTGCGCCCAGTGCCGCAAACACAACAAAGACGCTTCACCTGGTTGGGGTAACGCACAGCCCATTGGTAGGCCTGTTGGCCCCCCATAGACCATCCGTAAATCAAGGCGGGATACTCAACCCCTAAACAATCTTCAAGAAGGCGCCGCTGGGCAGCGACATTGTCACGATGGCTCACCACCCATCCCTGTTCCGCCACACCCATCGCTCCATGGCTTGGGCTAGTGGAAATCCCATTGCCAAACATGTCAACGATCACAATGCAATAGCGCTCAGGATCAAATAGGGGGCCTACCATCCAGGCCAAATCCATATGCCTAGCTCCATAGGAAGTAGGAATCAAGATCAGATTGGTGCCATCCTGGTTTAATTCACCAGCAATGCCATAGCCAATCTGGGCATCGCGAATTGTTTGACCGTTGTGAAGAGGAACATCACCCAGCGAAAAGTGGTCACTCCTCATTGGGGCCCAGCCCAGGCGGAAAGATTGCGCAACAATTTTCTGTGCACAAAGAGATAGCCAGGATCCAGATGCTTCAGCTCAGGACCGATCCAGCGGTGCGCAGACGGCAAGGAGTGGAAGGGAAGCGAGGCATACAGATGATGTTCGGCGTGGAATGGCATGTTCCACATCTGCCACGCGACGACCGGATTCGTGAGGGTTGTTCGGGTGTTGGTGGTGCCATCGGCATCAAAGCTGCAGCCGCTGTGCTCCGCCAACATCGCCAGCCGCAGGAACGGCTGGCCAACCGCCAAGGGCAGGAGCCAATTCCAGAACAGAAAACCACTGCCATTCAGCACAGATACGAGGGCTAGTGCCCCATAAATTGTGAACTGCCAACGCACCGAACGCCTGATCTGGGGAATCACCTCAGGGTTGAGATAGGCAAGCCCAGAGAGGTCTCCAAACAGAAGCTGGTAGAAACCCCGAATTTTCCCAATCCACCAATTCCAGCCACTGATCTCTAGGACGTAGGCGAATCGGGTGGTTGGGAAGCCATCCTCAAGCTCTGGATCGAGGCCGATCTGGTGCGCATAGCGGTGATGCCACTGGTGATAACGGCGATAAAAGGTGGAGTTGTAAAAACAAAGCAACCCAGCACACCAGGCCACGGCGTCATTCACACTTCGGGAGCGAAATGCGGTTCGATGGCAGCACTCATGCAAAGGAGCAAAGGCGGTGGCCAAACCAATGCCACTGGCAAGGAGCCCCAGTAAACGCAGCAGCACCGGCAGTCCGACCTGGGCCCAAAGCCAACCACCAATCCCAATCGTGAGCAGGTGGCTGAAGATCCGAATCATCCCAGGGCGATCAGAGCCCGTGTTGAGGTCGGCGAGAACTGAGCGGGGCAGCAAGGCCTTTGAAGGTGCAGTTGAAACCATTACTCCATCTCACCAGCTTGGCCGTCCCTAAAACGGTGTTGATGGCAACCGAAGACCAAGCCCTTCAAAAATGATCCGGTGCTGCTGCGCCTGGCCATGCAGTGCGTTGATCTGGGCCATAGAAGGGGGCTGATCCAAACACGACGTCCAGCTCGCCAGGAGGGTTTTGGCGTCAACCAGGTGATCCAAGCTCTGGCAGGGGCAGCCGATTCCCTTAGCCGCGGCTGCAACCTTGGGGTCATAGCTCAATGCAACCGTGGGGCTGCCTGAGAGGGCCGCCAAAATCAAGCCATGGAGTCGCATAGCCAAGACCAGGCCAGCAGAGGCGAACACAGCCATCGCTTCGCGGGGATGGGCTGGCACCACTTCCCTACTTCTGTGTTCGAGTTCTGCGCTGAGGAGTCCCTCGCTGCGCAATTGGGCCACCAAGCCCCGATCCTGTTCCCCATGGAAGGCCAGCCAAAGCACCTCCCGGTTTGATTCCAAAGCTAGGGATGAAAGGGCTTCCAGGTAGGGGGCCCAAGATTGGGCATCGAGCTGATGGGTTGGCCGGAAACAAACCACCAGTGGCCCATGGCTGCCTCGCCATTGCTGGGGTGGTAGCGCCCAGACGGGATCCGGGGCCACCAAACCCTCCACTCCCCATGGGGCGGCAAGGGAAGCGGAAGCCTGATCCCGCCAGCTGATGGCAGCAGCGAAGGACAACAAAGCGCGAACCAAAAGTCGACTACGCCTGCGGCGCAGGGGGCCCAGCCCCTGGCCCCAGAGCAGCACCTGCTTGCCCTGGAGCTTTGCAGCCGTGATCAGCGCCCCGTAATAAAGGAGGCTGCGGAAGCTGGTGGCATCCTGGAGGAGGCTGCCGCCGCCCAACACCAGGGCATCGACGCCCTTTAAGGCATGCAAGACCTGGCGGAGCGAGCGGCGGGGCACGGTGGAAACGCCAAAGCGTTCTTGCACCTGGCGCTCGTCGTAGGCCGTCACTGTGGGAATCACCCCCGCCGGCAACTGCCCCAAAGCCACCTGCAAGAGGGCGTCATCGCCGAGATTGTGCTCGCCGTAATAACCACAGAGCAACACGCGCTTGGCGATTGGCTGGGGCAAGGCAAGCAAAACCAACTGATAACCAAAAGCATCGCATTGCTGCGATCACCGATTCGCCGGATGCCTGAAGCGCACGCGGTAGGTGGTGTGGGCTGGGCCGAGATGCTGAATCAGGGCATCACGGGCTTCTTCATGGAGCTCCTCCAGATTGCTGGCCACGATCCGTAGTTGGCGCTCAACCGCCTTGGCCTCAATCCCCTGGGTTTGGCAGGGGGCCACATCAAAAACAATCTCTCGCATATCAGGGTGACAGCGTTTTCAGCTTGATGGGCTTTTGGGGCCATGAGGGGGCTGGATCCATACGGAGAACCGGCGCGTTGGGGGCGGTTCTGGCATCTCCCTACCATTGCAATTCAATTGGGCCCTAGCCCTTGCACGCCCTTTCACTGCCGACCTGGTGGATCCATGTGGCCTCAGTGCTGGAGTGGGCGGCGGCGATGCTGGCCGTCCAGCGCTTCGGCCAACTAAGGCGTGAGCCAGCCTGGAGATGGCTCGCTTTGGCCATGGTGCCAGCCCTGGCCAGTGCCATGGCCGCCTGCACTTGGCATCTGTTTGACAACAGCGCCGATCTTCAGGGCCTCGTGGTCTTTCAGGCGGGCCTTACTGCCCTAGGCAATGGCGCGCTGGCCCTGGCCACCTGGAATCTGTTGCGGCTCCAGCGGGGTCTTTCATGAAAGGTCTCCAATGAGAGGCGCTTCGTGAGTGGCCTACTGGGTTGGTTGGCGGGGGTGGACCCCAGCCCCTTGTTTGTCTTGTCGTTAATTCCCTATCTGGCTTTTCTGTGGTGGGCCAGGCAGGTCACGGCCTTTCCTCGGCTAGCCCTGCGCGGTTTTGAACTCACCCTCCTGTTTGTGGCCGTCACAATCGTGGCCGCAGTTATTGCGCAGCTGCATTTCGGCAAGCAACTGGCCGATGTGGATCCCCTCCACGGGGGGGCCGAATCCTTCCTGACCCTCTCCAACCTGTTGGTGGTGCTCGGCTTTTCTGCCATGGCAGGCAAGCAAGACAACCAATGAACAAGTCTTACGGGGAGAAGCCAGATCCCCAAAGGCCCCGGAGAATGGAGCGTCAGGTTTGTGCTCCATGATCGCTCCGCTTTTGGCTCTGGCCCCTGCTTCCATTTCCTGGTCACCGAAGGTGGCCCTGGTGATGATTGTCTGCAACGTGATTGCCATTGCCATCGGCAAGGCCACCATCAAGCATCAAAACGTAGGGCTGAAACTTCCCAATAGCGCCATGTTTGGTGGCATGAGCCACGGGGCCATGCTGGGCAGTCTCAGCTTTGGGCACCTGCTCGGCATGGGCGCCATCTTGGGCCTGGCAACCAGGGGTGTGGTCTGAGTCCAAGCGATCCAACCGCTGGCTCAGGAACGGGCCCACAAATAGGGCAAGGCTTTCAGGCCATAGCGCTCAAAGCGATAGTCAAAGAGCAGGGCAGAGAGATCCTCTGCCCTTTTTGTTTGCAATCCATTCAGCAGCCGATCCAGCCGTTGATCTGCCTTCGCGTTGGCCAAGCCCAGCCAGGTGCGCCGGGCCAACCGGCCGCTCAAGCTCCACCGCCACCCCAGGGCCTGGCGCAATTGGCGTGGGTAGGCCTCCAGGATGCGATCCCCGTGGCTGGGGCGCTGCAGGGCTTCAAGCAACAGGGGCGCTAACACCCGGCTACTTGTGAGGGCATGGCGAATCCCTTCCCCGCCAAGGAGGTTGGCCGTACTCACCACATCACCAAGGCCGATGAGCCGCCCCCGCCGATGGGGCTCCCGTCGGCGAACTCTGCTGCGGATGCGGCCGCCGTGACGGTCGAGCACCCTGGAGGACTGGAGATGGGATGCTTCCAGCAGCTTGGTCAATTCAGCCGTCAAAGGCGGCTGGCAGCGGCTGGGATCGATTACCCGGCAAACGCCCACCTTGAGTTGGTTGTTAGCCATCGGGAAAATCCAGCCATAGCCCTGCTGCACCCAGGAACTGCCAAGAAAAAAGGTGAGTCGATCACTCCAGATCGAGGCCTGATCACCAGGCAGCTGCAACAGCCACTCCACCCCAACCCCAGTCACCAGGGGATCCTGGCGGGAATCGGTTTCACCGAGCAGGGCCCGCCGTTCCCCCGAAGCATCCACCACCCAGTCGCTGGTGATGGTGCGTTTCTGGCCGTCGCTGCCCTGCAGGATCGTGGCCATCCTGGATCCCCCTAAGGCCCCGGATGCGCTGGTTTCAGGCCCGCAATCCAATGCCCTCCAACCCAGCTGCAGCTGAGCTCCCCAGCCCTGGGCCTGGCTCGCTAACCACTGGCGCAACGCACCAAAATCGAGCACGGCACCGATTGGCTGGCCGGCCATCCAGTGGCGGGCCTGGGTGCCTTCTTCGCCCCCATAGGCCCCTGGACCGACCAACTGCCAGCCCCGCCATCGGGCCGCCACAACCTGCTCGGGCAGGCCGAAGCGATCAAGAGCGGATAGGGGCAATGCTGCGCTGCTAAATGCGTCGTGGCCCAAATCATTGAGGCGATCGACCAGCACCACATCCACCCCTGCCTGGGCCAGGAGCCTGGCCAATTCAGCCCCGGAAGGTCCTGCCCCCACCACCAAGACCTGGCAGTGGGACTCGAGACCCATTGGGGTGGAATCTTGGGAGCTTGAAACCAGGGTTTTCAGACCGCTACGGCCTGGGCAATGCCAGCCAAAGGGCTTTCAAATGAACTGCCGTAGCGCTCCAGGATCCGCTCAGCCATCTGGGCCGGGGTGAGGCCTAGGGCTTGCTTGCTTTGGTCGGGTGAAGCGTGGTCAACCAGCACGTCGGGAATGCCGATACGGAACACGGGGACCAACACCTGGTGGTCGTTGAGGATTTCCACAACTGCAGCGCCAAATCCGCCTGCCAGGGCCCCTTCTTCCATGGTGACCACCCGGCCGATGCGCTCGGCCATGGGAAGGATTAAGGCCTCATCCAAGGGACGCAGGAAGCGGGCGTTGATCACCGCTGCCCGCACACCTTTCTCCTGAAGCAGGCCGGCGGTGGCCATGGCGGGGGCCACCATGGCGCCATAGGCAACGATCAAGAGATCATCACCGTCGGTAAGCAGCTCACCGCGACCGAGCTCAAGGGGTTCAAAACCCTCTTCTGCGAGCGGCACCCCTTCGCCTTCGCCGCGGGGAATCCGGATCGCGCAGGGTCCGCTGTGGTGGATGGAGGTCACCAGCATCCGCTGGAGCTCGGCCTCGTCCTTCGGTGCCATCACCGAGAAGTTGGGGATTGAGCGGAAATAGCTGATGTCGTATTGCCCCTGGTGGGTGGGGCCATCGGCCCCAACAATTCCGGCGCGATCGAGCACAAACGTGACCGGCAGGTTCTGGATGCCCACGTCGTGAATGAGCTGGTCGAAGGCCCGCTGCAGAAAGGTGCTGTAAATGGCCACCACGGGTTTTAGACCTTCACAGGCCATCCCTGCGGCCATGGTGACGGCGTGCTGTTCGGCGATGCCCACATCGAAATATTGCTCGGGGCAGGCCTTCTCCAGGAGGTCGAGGCCCGTGCCCGTGGCCATCGCAGCCGTAATCCCCACAACGGTGGGGTCTTGCTCACAGAGTTTGACGAGGGTCTGGCCGAAGACCTTGCTGTAGCTCGGGGGCTTGGGCTTACTTGAGGGATAGGCCTTGCCCGTGGCCAAATCAAAGGCCGATTGGGCGTGGTAACCCACCTGGTCGGCCTCGGCATAGGGGTAGCCCTTGCCCTTGGTGGTGGCCACATGGACGAGGACAGGACCTTCGGTGCGATGGGCCTGCTCGAAGGTGCGCACCATCTGGCCGATGTCGTGGCCATCAATAGGGCCGATGTAGGTAAAGCCCAACTCCTCGAACACGGCGCCCACCTTGGGAACGCCCAGGCGCTTCATGCTTTCTTTGAGGTTTTTGAGTTCGGAAGGCAGCTCCCCGTGCAGGAAAGGCAGATGTTTGATCGCTTCTTCCGCATTGCCCTGCAGGAATTGAACCGGCGGGCTCAGCCGCATACGGTTGAGATAGGTCGACAGGGCGCCCACCGGCGGTGAGATCGACATGTCGTTGTCGTTGAGCACGACCAACAATTTGGTATTGGGCAAATGGCCGGCGTGGTTGATGGCCTCCAAGGCCATGCCTCCGGTGAGGGCCCCGTCGCCGATCACGGCTACGCATTTAAAAGATTCCCCGCGACGATCCCTGGCCAGGGCCATGCCGAGGGCGGCGGAAATGGAGGTGGAGGCGTGGCCAGCGCCGAAATGGTCGAAACTGCTTTCGCAACGCTTGAGATAGCCGGCCACACCACCTTTTTGGCGGAGGCTGTCGAAATCCTTGTAACGGCCGGTCAGCAGTTTGTGGGGGTAGGCCTGGTGGCCCACATCCCAGACCACCTTGTCGTGGTCAAGATCGAGGGTTTGGTAGAGGGCCAGGGTGAGTTCCACTACCCCCAGGCCCGGGCCCAGGTGGCCACCGCTGGTGGACACCACCTCCAGATGGCGCTCACGTACCTGGCGGGCAATGGCCTCGAGTTCTGCAGTAGTGAGGCCGTGCAGCTGATTCGGATGGCTCAGCTCGCTGAGATGCATGCAGGGCCCTTTTGCTGGGCAACAATCTAGGCCTTACGAGCTTCTCGACGGTACGGATTGCGACACTGGAAGCATGAGCCAGGCCACCGCCAGTTATCTGCAACGCATCCTGCGAGCCAGGGTGTACGACGTGGCGATCGAATCGCCCCTGGACGAGGCCCCAAACCTGTCGAAACGGCTGGGTAACAGGGTGTTGCTGAAGCGAGAAGATCTGCAACCGGTCTTCAGCTTCAAGCTCAGGGGTGCCTTCAACAAGATGGTGGGCCTCTCGCCAGAGGTCTTGGCCAAGGGGGTGATCGCAGCCAGTGCCGGCAACCATGCCCAAGGGGTGGCCTTGGCTGCCCAGAAACTTGGCTGCAGGGCGGTGATCGTGATGCCTGTGACCACCCCTGAAATGAAGGTGCAGGCCGTTACGGCCCGCGGCGCCGAGGTGGTGTTGCACGGCGACACCTATGACGATGCCTGCGCAGAGGCCCAACGGCTCGAGCGCGAAAGGGAGCTCACCTTCATCCATCCCTTTGATGATCCCGATGTGATCGCCGGTCAGGGAACAATCGCCCTTGAGATCCTGCGCCAATGCGCCGAGCCCCCTTCGGCGATCTATGTAGCCGTAGGCGGTGGGGGATTGATTGCCGGCATCGGTGCCTACGTCAAAGCCCTGTGGCCCGAAGTTCAGGTGATTGGGGTTGAACCCGTTGATGCCGATGCCATGAGCCAATCCCTGGCGGCAGGCCATCGGATCCGCCTGGACCAGGTGGGCCTGTTTGCCGATGGAGTGGCCGTTCGGGAAGTAGGGGAACTCACCTTTGATCTGGCCCAGCGCTACGTGGATCGCATGGTGACCGTGGACACCGATGCGATTTGCGCCGCCATCAAAGACGTTTTTCAAGACACCCGATCAATCCTGGAGCCGGCCGGAGCCCTGGCCGTGGCGGGGATGAAAGCGGATGTGATGGCCCGCAGTTTGAGGGGGCAAACCCTTGTGGCCGTGGCCTGCGGGGCCAACATGAATTTCGACCGGCTGCGTTTTGTAGCCGAACGGACGGAGATCAGTGAAGACCGCGAAGCGATGCTGGCGGTGGAAATTCCTGAGGAAGCTGGGAGTCTTCGGCGCTTCTGTGCACTGCTTGGCCAGCGCAACCTGACGGAGTTCAGCTATCGCCTGGCGGATAAAGCCCGCGCCCACATTTTTGTGGGAGTTCAGACCAGCGGCTCCATCGACGAGCAGCAATTAATCACCGACGTCCAGGCGGCTGGATTCCCTTGCCTGGACCTTTCACACAACGAACTCGCCAAAATGCATCTTCGCCACATGGTTGGCGGCCGGTTGCCAACACCCCCAACCGAGATGATGGACCGGGCAGATGAACTCCTCTACAGCTTTGCATTCCCGGAACGACCCGGGGCCCTGATGACCTTCCTCACGAGCCTGCATCCAAACTGGAACATCAGCATTTTCCACTACCGAAACCATGGCTCTGATATGGGTCGCATCGTGGTAGGTGTGCAGGTGCCATCTGCTGAACGATCCGATTGGCTTGATTTCCTTAAAGGGTTGAGCTACGACTGGGTCGATGAGACTACAAATCCCGCCTACCAGCTGTTTCTGGGTCCTGTTTTGTAGTGCGAGGGCTGTCCTCCTAGATCCGGCCTACGGTTTGAACCTATGGGGAGGAAATGGTCTTTGAGTCATCAACTCGTAGGCACAACCAATTCTGGGCCGATCATCGCAACGAGAGTGGACATGTCGAACCTGGTTGAGAGCGATATCAAAAGTGAAGCAGCAAAAGCTTTGATCCCCCTCGATAGCCAGCCCTTCCCCAGCGACATTCCCCAACCTGATAAACCCCGGCAAACGGCTACTGCCGATGCCATTGCTGGCCTGTCCCTACCAGCTCGGATGGAAGCGATTCTCTACCTGAAAGGTCGCCCGCTCACCCTCAGGGAACTAGCCGAGATTGCCGCCATCAGCCGCGAGCAGGTCGAGATCGCCCTCATCACCTTGATGGCCGACTACGCCCACCGCGATACCGCCCTTGAAATTCGTCAGGAGGGCCAGCGCTACAGCCTCCAACTGCGCGATGGATTGGGGGATTTGGTGCAAAACCTCCTACCGGTGGACCTCTCCACCGCGGCCCTACGCACCCTGGCCACGATTGCTTTGAAGAAGCGGATTCTGCAATCCGATCTGGTGGAGCTGCGGGGATCCGGTGCCTATGACCACATCAAGGAATTGATTGCCCAAAACTTCATTGAACGCAAACGGCAAAGCGATGGCCGCTCCTTTTGGCTCACCTTGAGTGAGAAGTTCCATCGCACCTTTGCGATCAAGACCGACGAAATCCAGCCCCGCCGCAAGTCGACCGGAGCTGTAACGGCCCCTGACCCTGGAACCGATCCCGCTGCTTCGGCTGCCCCTGGAACCGATCCCGACCAATCAAAACCAACCTCGGCTGGCTGGGACCGGGCTGCATAGAGTCTCTCCATCAGTACCGCCTCCCCCCCGCCCACGACCATGGACGTTGTTGCCCTGCTTCTCAGTGTGCTGAGCCGCACCCTCGAGATCTATTCCCTGATCCTGTTGGTACGCGTCCTACTCAGTTGGTTTCCTAACCTGGACTGGGGAAACCCTCTCCTGGCCACCCTCAGTTCGATCACAGACCCCTATCTCAACGCTTTCCGGGGGCTGATTCCGCCCCTTGGGGGCCTGGATCTCTCCGCCATCCTGGCCTTCCTCGCCCTCAGCCTCTCCCAGCAACTACTCGGGAGTGCCAGCATGAGCCTGATGGCTGGCAGCCTTTAAAAGACCTTCCTAGGAGCCCGCAAGGGCCTGCTCAAGGGGGAGCAGCTCATCGTTTGCACCTGCCCGCGTGCGAACGGGAGCCTTAAACCCCCGGGCTTTGACATTTCTAAAACTGATCGGCCAAGGGGTTCCTGCAGGCACGGCAAGCCTCAGGGCGAATTCCGATTCACCGGGGGGCACATCTCCAATGGATCCAACCCTGGTGCGGTTCTGGAGCACCGGTTCACCGCTGGAATCCACGATCAGGGCGAACACATCGGTGTCCACAACAGGCTTGCGGCTGGGGTTGGTGACAACCCCCCGCAGGGCGTAGCAACTGGCCCCTGTGGGACGGCGCAATTCCGGCTGGGCACCCACGTCATCCGCGGGACAGGGTTCAAGCACGACATCCCGAACGCCCAGTTCGGTTGCCCAGGCGGTTTGGGGCAAACCAATCAGCAGCAGCACAGCCAACACCATTCCGGCCAGAAACCTCCCAGCCAGGCGCACCAACCAGTTTCCGCTTACATACGCAGCCCCCTTGGCGAAAACCCTGTTCAACGCAGATCGCCGCTTCCTGAAAGCACGTTACGGGCGGCGCGACTGGCCAACTTGTCCAGGTTGGCTTGCGCAACTTGATCGAGATCCAAACCCAGCTCGCTGGCCAGTTGGGCGACGTACCAAAGAACGTCGCCCAACTCGAGCTTGAGGCCCTCAATCACCTCGGGAGAAAAGTCTCCCCCCTGATCGCGAATCACCTTTTTCACCTTGTCTGCTACCTCACCCGACTCACCACACAGGCCCAAGGTGGGGTAAATCGGGTTGTTGCCCGCACTGGGGTAACGGGCCGTTTCCCGTGATTGCAGCTGGTAAGCCTGGAAATCCATCGTTTGACCCAGCCGAATGAGCCAGGATGGTAGTTTCCGGTTTGTCGATAGCATCCGGATGTCCAAGCCCGATCTCATGCGTCGCACCAAGATCGTGGCTACGATTGGGCCAGCCACCGAATCACCGGAACGGCTCCGGGAGTTGATTGCGGCTGGAGCGACCACATTCCGTCTCAATTTTTCCCACGGCGATCACAGCGAGCACGCCGCCCGGATCGCCACCATTCGCCAGGTTGGTGAAGAACTTGGCATTCACGTCGGCATCCTTCAGGATCTCCAAGGCCCAAAAATTCGATTGGGCCGCTTCGGTGGTGGCCCCATCACCCTGGCCAACGGCGACCCGTTCATCCTCACGTCGCGGGAGGTGGCCTGCGATCACACGATCGCCACAGTTACTTACGACAAGTTGGCCGATGAAGTGACCCCCGGCAGCCGCATCCTTTTGGATGATGGTCGGGTTGAAATGGTTGTCGAGAGGGTCGACCACGCCCAGCAAACCCTCTATTGCAAGGTCACGGTGGGGGGAGTGCTCTCCAACAACAAAGGGGTCAACTTCCCTGACGTGCAGCTGTCGATTCGGGCGTTAACGGACAAAGATCGTGTTGATCTGGCCTTTGGTTTACAGCAAGGGGTCGATTGGGTGGCCTTGAGCTTTGTGCGCAACCCCTCGGACATGCTCGAAATCCGGGAACTGATTCGCAGTCACGGCCACCAAACCCCTGTGGTCGCAAAGATCGAAAAGTTCGAAGCCATCGATCAAATCGACGACATTCTTCCCCTTTGTGACGGGGTCATGGTGGCCCGAGGTGACCTGGGCGTGGAAATGCCCGCCGAGGAAGTGCCTTTGCTGCAGAAGGAATTGATCCGCAAGGCCAACAGCCTGGGGATTCCGGTGATCACGGCCACCCAAATGCTCGACTCGATGGTGTCCTGTCCCAGGCCGACCCGGGCTGAGGTGAGCGACGTAGCCAACGCCATCCTTGATGGCACCGATGCGGTGATGCTGTCCAACGAGAGCGCCGTTGGCGACTTCCCAATCGAAGCAGTGGCAACGATGGCCACCATCGCCAAGCGAATCGAGCGGGATTACCCCCAACGGGTCCTCGACAGCCACATGGCGTCCAATATCTCCAACGCCATTTGTCAGGCGGTGAGCAGCATCGGCCGCCAACTCAATGCGGCAGCCATCCTGCCCCTCACAAAGAGCGGCACCACCGCCCGCAGTGTGAGTAAATTCCGGCCCAGCACTCCGATTCTTGCTATCACCAGCGACATCAACGTGGCCCGCAGGCTCCAGATGGTGTGGGGCGTCAATCCGCTGTTGGTCTCTGAGCAGGAGAGCCCCAACCAAACCTTTGCCTTGGCCCTGGGCCAGGCCAAGCAGCAGGGTTTAGTGACCGAGAGTGACCTGGTGGTTCTGACCGCTGGGACCCTGCCCGGGGTAAGTGGGTCGACGGATCTGGTCAAGGTGGGCACGGTCGGCGATTTGCTCGGCCGAACCGCCATGGTGTAGGGCCGAGTCCAACCCCATGGCTTCAAAGCTCCCCCTGCGCGAAACCGTAGGGATGGCATTGAGCACCCTGCGGGCCAATCGGCTGCGCAGCCTGCTCACCATGCTTGGCATCGTGATCGGCAATGCCTCCGTGATCACCCTGGTGGGGGTGGGCAAGGGTGCCCAAAACCTGGCCGAAGGTCAACTGAGCAACCTCGGCAGCAATGTGCTGTTTGTGGTGCCCGGAAACAATGACACCCGCCGCCAGGGCATTGATTTCCCAAAAACCCTTGTGTTGGAAGACGCCAAGGCCATTGCCGAACAGGTGCCCAGCGTGAAGCGGGTCGCTCCCCAGATCTCCCTCAGCGAGGTGGTGCAGGCCGGAGAAGTCAGCAGCACGTCATCAATCGCAGGAGTCACCCCCGAATTTTTGCCAGTGCGCCAATTTGAGGTAGCCCAGGGCCGTTTCTTCTCCACAGGCGATCTGGGTAGTGCCAGCAACGTGGCAGTGGTGGGGCCGGATTTAGCCACCAAGCTGTTTGGCAATCGCTCGGCCATCGGCCGCCAATTGCGTATTCGCAACCAACCCTTTGAGGTAATTGGGGTGTTGGAGCCGAAGGGAGCGGCTTTCGGCCAAAACCAAGATGAAAATGCCTATGTGCCCCTCAGCACGATGGTGAGCAAGCTCTCAGGCCGCGATCCCACCTACGGGGTCAGCCTCAATTTCATCAGTGTGGAAGCCCGGGATCAGGAGAGCACCGGTGCAGCCAGTTTCCAAATCACAAACCTCCTGCGTCAACGGCACCGGATCCTTCGCGAAGACGATTTCGCCGTGCGATCCCAGAAGGATGCCCTGACCATCGTGAGCACCATCACCGGCGGACTCACCCTGATGCTGGCGGCGATCGGCGCCATCTCCCTTTTGGTAGGCGGAATCGGGATCATGAACATCATGTTGGTGTCGGTCAGTGAGCGCACAGAGGAAATTGGCCTCCGCAAGGCCCTTGGGGCCCGCAGCAGCGACGTCCTGCGCCAGTTCCTGGTGGAATCCCTCGTGCTCTCGAGTCTTGGCGGGGTGATTGGCAGTGGCCTGGGCCTGGGTGCGGTGGCCCTGGTGGCGCTGGTAACGCCCCTGCCCGCCAGTATTGGTGCAAGCACAGTGTTGTTCACCGTGGGGCTCTCCGGGTCGATTGGCCTCTTCTTTGGCGTGGTTCCGGCCCGGCGCGCGGCCAGACTCGATCCAATCGTGGCCTTGCGCAGTCTCTAGGGCATCGAAGCGGTTTCAGCGCTGCCTAAAAAACGAAGAAAAGCCGCAGGTTCAAAAACCGTGGCTTTTGCTACCGAGCCCCAGCGGTGATTGGTGGGTTGATGGCTCAATCTCAGCCTTGGTCATTGATTGGAGCACGCACCCTGCGGCTATCACAATTCCAGCGATCGCATGGTGATCCTGCGCTGTCTTGGGGCCAGTAATTTTTTTCTGGAGCGGGTTGTTTTCCCTTTTGAATTGTTGAGCTTCGAGTGCCCCGTCGATTCGGAAATCGAAATTTGGACCCACAGCCTTGGTGGCCCTGAGATGGTCGAATCCTTTCCATCCAAACAGCTGGCCATCCACGAGGGTGACTCCTGCTCCGCAACTGGTTAGCAGGCTCAGCGGCCGTGCCAAGGCACCGTTACAGTTATTAAGACTTTTTCTCAGTTATGAACCAGCGCTGGCGCCTGATTGCCCTCTGGCTGCTGCCCCTTGCAGTGGTCGCGTTTCTGGGATGGCAACTGCTCAGCTCTGGTGGAGCCTCCCGTTTAAGTCCTGGTGGCGCCCGAAACGCCCCCACCGAGGCTCCCCGCAATGCGGCGGTCGCCCGCATGAGCTACGGCCGGTTTCTGGATTACGTGGATGCCGGCCGGGTGACCTCGGTGGATATCTTTGATGGTGGACGCAGTGCTGTGATCGAGGCTGTGGATCCGGATCTCGATAACCGCGTTCAGCGCTTGCGGGTGGATCTCCCGGGCGTCGCCCCTGAGCTGGTGAACAAGCTCAAGGACCAGGGCATCAGCTTTGACATTCACCCTCCCAAGTCAGCTCCACCGGCTTTGGGTTTGCTGGGGAATCTTCTCTTCCCGCTTCTGCTAATTGGATCGCTCATTTTCTTGGCCCGTCGCTCCAATGGAATGCCAGGGGGGCCTGGCCAAGCAATGCAGTTCGGCAAGACCAAGGCCCGCTTTGCGATGGAAGCCGAAACGGGCGTCAAATTCGATGACGTTGCTGGGGTAGAGGAGGCCAAAGAGGATCTCCAAGAGGTGGTCACTTTTCTGAAAACCCCTGAACGGTTCACATCCGTTGGCGCGAAAATTCCAAAGGGCGTTTTGCTGGTAGGTCCCCCTGGCACGGGTAAAACCCTCTTGGCTAAGGCCATTGCGGGAGAGGCAGGCGTCCCCTTCTTCTCCCTCTCGGGTTCCGAGTTTGTCGAAATGTTCGTGGGCGTTGGCGCATCCCGGGTCCGTGACCTCTTTAAACGCGCCAAGGAAAACAGTCCCTGCATCATTTTCATCGATGAAATCGATGCCGTCGGTCGTCAACGGGGCGCCGGTGTGGGCGGGGGCAATGACGAGCGGGAGCAAACCCTCAACCAGCTCCTAACCGAGATGGATGGCTTCGAGGGCAACAGCGGCATCATCATCATCGCGGCCACTAACCGGGCCGATGTGCTCGATTCAGCCCTATTGCGTCCAGGCCGTTTTGACCGCCAAGTTCAAGTTGATGTGCCCGACATCAAGGGCCGTATTTCAGTGCTCAAGGTGCATGCCCGCAATAAAAAGCTGGCCTCCGATGTCAGCCTGGAGGCCGTGGCCCGTCGCACCCCAGGTTTTTCGGGCGCGGACCTCGCCAACCTGCTCAATGAGGCAGCCATCCTCACGGCCCGCCGCCGCAAGGAAGCCACAACCCTCGCCGAAATTGATGACGCCGTCGATCGGGTCATCGCAGGCATGGAGGGCAAACCCCTCACAGATGGGCGCAGCAAGCGCCTGATTGCCTATCACGAAGTTGGCCATGCCCTGGTGGGCACCTTGGTCAAAGCCCATGACCCAGTCCAAAAGGTCACCCTGATTCCCCGAGGTCAGGCCCAGGGTCTCACCTGGTTCTCCCCCGATGAAGAGCAGATGCTGGTGAGTCGGGCCCAATTACGGGCCCGCATCATGGGGGCCCTTGGTGGTCGAGCCGCTGAGGACGTGGTCTTCGGCTACGCCGAGGTCACCACAGGAGCCGGAGGCGATATCCAACAGGTGGCCTCCATTGCCCGTCAAATGGTCACCCGATTCGGCATGAGTGATTTGGGCCAGGTGTCTTTTGAAGCCGGAAACCAGGAGGTCTTCCTGGGCCGCGATCTGATGACTCGCAATGATGGATCCGATCGGCTCGCCAGCAAAATTGACGATGCCGTGCGCGCCATCGTCCAGAGTTGCTACGGCGAAACCGTGGCCCTGGTGGCCGAGCATCGGGCTTGCATGGACCGGGTGGTTGAACTTCTGATCGAGAAGGAGAGCCTCGATGGCGATGAATTCCGAGCCATCGTGTCCGAGTTCGCCACCATCCCGGAGAAAGAGCGGTTCTCCCCAGTCCTTGGCAAGGAGACCAGCCTCAGCTAACGGGGCGAATCGGCCTCTTTTCAATCACCTTGTCGATCAGGCCGTAACCCACGGCCTCGGCTGGTGACATGAAAAAGTCGCGGTCGGTGTCTTCCTGGATGCGGGTCAGGGGTTGGCC
>Ga0208864_1000161_pt1 | contig 21596 bp, 5 predicted proteins | sample CryBogmetaGMA05M_FD_184542 | JGI IMG/M metagenome (GOLD analysis project Ga0208864, IMG submission 184542) | Freshwater microbial communities from Crystal Bog, Wisconsin, USA - MA0.5M (SPAdes) | ecosystem: Environmental > Aquatic > Freshwater > Lake | place: Crystal Bog, Wisconsin, USA...
GCGACTCGAACCACCGCGACAGCAGGGCCAGCGGCCAGCTCATGCAGAGGTAGAGCACCGCCGTCACCACGGCTAGCTCCACGATCCGGCCGGTCGACAGGGCCAGCACGCTGTAGCGCTTCGTGAGTTCGATCACGGTGATCGCCGAGCACACGCTCGTGTCCTTGAAGAGGGCGATGAAGTCGCTCGTCACCGGGGGCATCACGATCCGCACCGCCTGGGGCACGAGCACGTGCCGCAGGGCCTGCCATTTCGTGAGCCCGAGCGACACCGCCGCCTCCCACTGCCCGAGCGGCACCGCCTTGAGGCCTGCCCGGTAGATCTCCGACTCGTAGGCGGAGTAGTTGAGGGCCAGGCCGATGATCGCCGCCGCGAGCGCCGGCAGGGCGAGGCCGATCTTCGGCAGCAGGAAGAAGATCGCATAGAGCTGGAGCATCAGCGGCGTGCCGCGGAGCACCTCGACGTAGCCGGTGAGCAGCGGCCGGAGCCAGGCCGGGCCGTGCAGGCGGCCGATCGCCACCGCCAGCCCGACCGCCACCGCGAGTGGAAACGCAACGCACGACAAGAGCACCGTCATGCCGGCCGACGAAAGCAAGAGCGGCAGCGTCTGGCGGACGAGTTCGCCGAGCGTGCGGCGGCGGGCCACGGGAATCTCGGCGGCGTCGCGGAGCATGAGCATCTGCTGGCGGCCGGCGAGATCCCAGCGATCGTAGAGCGCCTTGAGCCGGCCGTCGGCGACGAGGCGGCCGATCGCCTCGTCGATGGCCGCGGTGAGCCGCGGGGTGCGGTGGGAGGTGAGCACGGTGTAGAAGCCGCCGGCGAACGGTCGATCGACGTTCCGCAGGCCGGCGAAGCGGTCGGCATAGAAGGCGACGATGCAGTCGTCGAGCACGGCGGCGTCGAGCACGCCGCCACGCACCTGCTCCATCGAGTCGAGCGTGCCGTCGTAGCCGATGACCTCGAGCTGGGCCTCGCCGCGGGCGGCCCGGGCCCGCATCTCGAGCTCGGCGGCGGAGCCGGTGAGCACGCCAACTCGCCACGCCCCGCGCGGCCCCGCTTCGGCGAGGTCGGCGAGCGCGGCCGGCGGGTCGCTGCGGCGGCCCACCATCTGCAGGGCGTAGCCGAAGTAGGGACGCGAGCAGCCGTAGTCGCGCCGCCGCTCGGGCGTGAGCTCGATGCCGTTGATCACGCAGTCGGCCGTCTGGTCGAGGAGCAGCGGCAGCCGGTCCCACTGCCCCTGCTGGAAGCGGGCCTTCACGCCGAGCTCGGCGGCGAGCAGGTCGGCGAACTCCACCTCGAAGCCGGTCAGCCGCCGCGGCTCGGCGGGATCGGGAAACACGTGCGGCCCGCCCCCCTCCTGGTCGGCGGCCCAGACGAGTTCGCCGCGGGCGCGGATCTCTTCGAGCTCGGCCGCAGCGGCCCGGAGCGCCGCAAGGGTCACGAGGCACGCGAGCGTCGCGATCAGCGGCCCACGTCCGGTCACGGGGCCTGCCTCCGCAGCCGGCCGAGCCCCGACGTGTCGCCGCAGGCCGCGGCGAGCCGCTCGGCCTCGGCACCGAGCCGCCCGCCTTCGTCGATCCACGTGGCGGTGGCGGACGCGGCCGACGCGAAGTCGGCGAGCAGGGGATCGACCAGCCGCGACGAGGCGACGGAGCCGACGAGCCCCTGGATGTCGCGGTCGAGGCCGAGCCGCACCAGGGCGAAGATCAGCCAGCGGAGCAGCAGCCCCCAGAGGATCACCCACACGATCGCCTCCTGGAGGAAGCCGACACCGGAGACGGGCTTCCCCTCCCAGAGATTGCCATGGAAGAAGTTCCAGCCGGCCCGCACGAGGACGGTGATCAGGAGCGCCGAGAAGAGCGCCTCGAAGAGCCAGTGGAGCGCCGGACGACCGACGCGGCCGCGCCGCTCGGCGACGAGCCGGTCGATGCCCGCCGCCAGCCACGCGCCCGCGCGGTCGACGACGGCCCCGGTCGCCTTGGTCGCGATGTCGTCATCCAGGCGGGCGCGGCCCACGAGCGGCTCCTGCATGCCGGCCCGCGCCGCCAGCCCGGCAAGCACGCTCCGCGACTGCTCCACCTCGCCGGCGGGCAGGCCCAGTTCCTCCACCGCCTTCCAGCCCCCGTCGCGGCCAGCGTCGGCAACCGGCTGACCGGCGAGCAGCCTACCGACGACCCCGGTTCCCGGACGCACGCGGTTCCAGAGCGACCCCAGCGCCGCGATCACGTGCAGGAAGGTCGCGAAGGGGCCGCCGTGCCAGCGGGCCACGACGTCGTCGGCGATCAGCCGCTGCCAGGCCGAGCGGTTGGCACGCAGCGTGTCACCGATCGCGCGGGAGAGGATCGCCTCCAGCCGGCCGCGTTCCGTGGCCACGCCCGCGGCGAGGGCCGCCACCGGCGGCGCGCTGGCGGCGAGATCGGCCCGAGCCTGCCGCGTGAACCAGGCGGCGAGGTCGAGGGCGCCCGTGCGCCGGACTCGCCGGGCCGCGCGGCCCGCGAGCTCGCCATCGATCGCCTCCACGAGTTCGCGAAAGCCGGGCTCGGGCGCGAGTCCCGCCGCGGCCCGCGCGGCCGCCTCCACGCCGTCGATCCGGAAGATCCGCGGCACCTCGAAGCCCTGCGACTCCAGCTCCTTCCGCCAGTCGGCCCGGATGTCCGGATCGCGGGCGGCGTGGGTCTGCACGAAGAGCAGCGGCCGACCGGGGGCGAAGGCCGCCACCTCGCGGGCCACGATCCACGAGCGGTATTTCTGGGCCGTCGACACCAAGAGCAGCACGTCGCAGGCCGGCAGCACCGCCTCGAGCAGGTCGCGGTTGCGGTTGGTGGCGCTCGGCTTCGCGGCGTCGGCGGGGGCCGAGCCAGCGGCGGCCTGCGTGTCGGGGTCGGGACAGTCCACGAGCACGATGTTGGCGACGGCGGGCGCGTCGCTCCGCACGAGGCGGGCCTGCATCGCCTCGAGCGGCAGCCACGAGACGTCCACGTCGCGGGCCGCGACGACCACGGGATTGATGGTGGTGGGCCGGGCCACGTCCCCCGCGCTGGTCACCTCGCTGCCGGCCAGCGCGTTGACCAGCGTGCTCTTGCCGGTGCCGGTGCCGCCCACGACGCCCACGACGAGCACCCGCGAGAGTTCGAGCCGGGCCTTGTCGAGCCGCGGGGCCACGCCCTCCCATGCGCTCTTCACGCGGCGGGCCGGCGGCCACGCGGGGCCGGCCGGCGCCCAGCGGCCCAGCGCATCGACGAGCAGGTCGAATGCCGCGAAGTCGGGCTCAGCGACGGGCGACTCGCTCGGTGTGTCCATCGTCAGTCGCACTCCCGCGAACATTCGACCAGCAGCTTCCGCGCCTGCCCCAGCTCGGGCCGCGAGCTCGACGACGCGAGCCGCGCGATCTCCGCGACGCCGTCGCCGAGCACGACGTCGTGAAGCGTCTCCGCGAGGATCCGCCCCCGCTCCGCCGACCAGCCGGCGAACAGCCGTTCGATCAGCGGCCTGATGCCCTGCGAGGCGGCCGCCACCGCCCCCTCGCCCGCCAGCGGCGCTGCCACCGTGACGCCGAAGTCGAGCACGTGGTGGAGCACGCCCGCCGCGGCCGGCACGGCGGCAGCCCCGGCGCTGAACAGCGCCAGCGTCATCACCGGCCGCACGACCGAGCCGACGGTGAGGCCAGTGAGCACCGCCTTCACCATCCCGGGATTCGCGGTGGCGAACCGATCGAGTTCCGTCCGCACGAACGTCCGGTAGTCATCCGACACCAGCGGCAGCGCCGCGTGCCGCCGCTCGAGGTCGGCGTACCAGGCCTGGCGATCGGCCGTCGCCAGCCGCGGTCCGAGCAGCCGCCCCAGCCGCTCGTCGCGGCGGCAGGCGTCGTCGAGCCGATCGATGAAGTCGGCGAGGGCCCGCTTGAGCGCCTCGAGCTCGGTGGCGGCGAAGTCTTCCTTGCGTTCGGCGGCGGATCGGCCGAGACCCAGCCGGCGGGCCGCCCACGACACGCCCTGGCCGACGGTGCGGTAGCCGCCGCTGACCACGAGATCGACCGCCGATCGCCGCGGCTCGAGCCAGGCCCAGACCTCATCCCAGACGATCTCCCGTGGCGGCGATGGCAACTCCACCTGCACGCGGCCCTCGCGCTCCAGGAGTCGCTGGGAGTCGCGCCAGCCGGCGGCGGCGCGATCGATCGCCTCGAGCCAGCCGGCGAGCCCCTCGTGTGGATCAGCCACGACGCGCATCGCGCCGGCCATCGCCTGCCGCTTGATGCGATCGAAGTCGCCGTTTGCGAGCCGCTCCGCGAGCGGCATCTCGCCGCCGCCCGGCGTGAGCTCGGGAATCGGGACGAGCACGATCCTGCCCGCCTCGGCGGCCGCGAAGTCGTGCGGCCCGGCGTAGACCGCCGCCGCCGCCACGCCCGTTTCGGTCGCGAACGTGGCCAGCCAGCCGCCGATCCGCTCCCGCTGCCGGGGCCAGTCCACCATGTTGAAGACCACGATCACCGTCTTGCCGGCGGCGGCGGCCGCCGCGAAGAAGTCGCGAACCGCCGCGTCGTTGTATTTCTGCTGCGTGAGCACGGCCACGATCACGTCGGCCGCATTGCGAACGAGCTCGGCCCGGTGCCAGTTCTCGCGGAGCGTGCCGTCGATGTCCGGCGTGTCGAGGACGACGAGCTGCTCGGGCTGCGTGCCCCCGGCATCCTCCCGCCAGACGAGCACGTCGCTGGCGGCGGCATCGACCGCGTCGGCCTCGCTCCGCCAGGCCACCGGCCGAAAGCCCGGAAACAGCGTCGCCAGGTCGGTGCGTGCCGCCACGCCCCGCGCCAGGCTGGCGACCGGATGAAGCGTGCGGGCCGCCTCGGGCGTCGACCGGCTGATGGCCGAGCCGACCAGCGCGTTGGTGATCAGGCTCTTGCCGGTGTTCGTGCCGCCGCAGACCGCGGCGACCAGGAGCGGCTCCCGCGACACCTGCGGCCGCAGCTTGCCGAACAGGGCACCGTGCCAGGCGGCGGTCGATGCGTCGGCGACTCCGAGCGCTGCGGCGAGCGGCGCGAGGCGGTCCACGGTCTCGCACAGCGCGGTCACGTTCCCCGCCCAGGCGGCGAACGACGGCGCGGCGGACTGGCCACTGGACACCATGCTCTGCCGCGACTCGGCACTCCGCTCCCGATGAATCCACCACGCCGACCGGACGGCCGCCACGTTCGTTGCCGCCGCGGTTTCGCCGTCTTACACTGCGACCGCCTGATGCGATCGCTCGCCGAACGCCAGCAAGTGTGTCCTCACCGGGATTTCCCCGCAAACCCGGCCACCTCTCCCCTCTGCCCGCCTCCCCGCCATGCTCGCACGCCGCCCCGTGTTTCCCGGTGTGATCGAGATGAACTACCAGGCGGGCTGGCGGATCGGCTGCAACGTCTATCTCGTCTACGACGACCGCGACTGGGCGCTCATCGACGTCGGCTACGAGGAGAGCGTCGACGAGATCATCGAGCTGATCCGGCAGATGGACTTCCCGCTCTCGCAGTGCCGGGCGCTCGTCGCCACCCACGCCGACGTGGACCACATCCAGGGCCTCGCCAAGGCCAAGTCGATGCTCAAGGCGCCGGTGCTCGCACACCCCAAGGCGGTGGCGTCGCTCGAGACCGGCGACCGCATCAAGACGTTCGCCGAGATCGACGCCCAGAACGTCCACCTCGAGATGCCGAAGGTGAAGGTCGATCGCCAGATCGTCGACGGCGACACGATCGAGGTCGGCAGCCGGTCGCTCGAGGTCTGGCTCACGCCCGGCCATACCGACAGCCAGCTCGCCTTCCGCACCGGCAACCTCCTCCTGTCGGGCGACAACATCTACCGCGACGGCTCGGTGGGGGCGATCGACGCCCATCACGGCAGCGACATCCCTTCGTTCATCCAGTCGCTCGAACGAATCGCCGCCAGCGACGTCGAGTGGCTGCTGCCGAGCCACGGTCCGATCTTCAAAAAGGACGACCGACTCCTCGCCACCACGATCGCCCGCCTCAAGGGCTATCTCAAGCTCGCCGACTTCGGCACCTGCGCTCCCCACTGGCCGCTGCTCGACGAGTGGGATCGCGACCTCGCCGAGGGGCGGTTTCCCGAGGCCTGACGCGGGCGCGGGCCAGGAACGCGTCGGCCGCCCGCGAAGCGGCCCGCGGCCCGCGACCCTGCGGGATTTTCCGTGAAGACCGGTCGTAGGGCTGGTCGATACTCCTCCTGACGCTGGATTCTCAGGGGGACAATCCGATGCTTCGTTCACTCGCCGCGGCGGCGCTCGCCGCGCTCGCGCTCGTTTCGCTCACCGCCCATGAGGCGGCCGCGCAGGCACCCGTGGGTGCCGGCACGCAGGCCTACGGCTACCAGTGGGGCAACTCCTACAACGCCCACGACTGGAACCGGCTCTACCACTATCCCTACGTCTGGTATCCGCACAACTTCTACCAAGACGGCTACATGCAATCGGCCAACGACCTCTACTACCGCTATCCGCAGGAGATGCGGGTGCCGGTCTACAACCGCGCCTGGCAGAACGACTACCCGAAGTCGCGCCGCTATTACCAGGGCCACCACTTCAATCTCGACGTGTTCTGAATGCACGCGAAACACGGGCATCCTGCCCGTTTTCGCTTGGGCATTCGGAGCCGCAGCCAAGGTGCGGCTCGAATGCAAGCGGTCGCCATCCAGGCGACCAGCAGGGCCATTCCTGGCCCCTGCAGCCGATGGGCATTCGGTCGTGGGTGCAGGTTTTCAACCTGCACAGCAGCCACCCCGGCCCTGGATCACCGCTGGTTGAAAACCTGCGGCCACGGCGGAGTCCACAAGATCCCCATCGCTTACGCGATTGGGCTTCCTGGCCCCGAGCGGCCACTTCCCGGGCTCCGCGGGTAGGCTGACCGCCTCGCCCTTCGCCCCGGGAGCGCCTCCATGAACCATCCTGTGCCCGAGAAGCATTCCCCCTTCGCCGACGACCGCGAGGCGGGACGCTGGTGGCTCGACAACGTCTACGCCGGCGACGATGCCGTGCAGCTCACCCCCCGGGCGGTCGTCACGGGGATGCTGATCGGCGGGCTGATGTCGGTGTCGAACCTCTACGTGGGCCTCAAGACTGGCTGGGGGCTCGGCGTCACGATCACGTCGTGCATCATCGCCTACGCGGTCTTCAAGTTCCTCGAGCAGGTGGTGCCGGCCTACCGCCGGCGGCCCTTCTCCACGCTCGAGAACTACACGATGAGCAGCGCCGCGAGCGCCGCGGGCTACATGAGTAGCGCCGGCCTCGTGTCCGCGATTCCCGCGCTCTACCTCACCACCGGCCGGCTGCTCGAGTGGTGGGAGATCGGCCTCTGGCTCGCCGCGCTCTCGATGCTCGGCGTGTTCATGGCGATCCCCCTCAAGCGGCAGCTGATCAACATCGACCAACTCCCCTTCCCCTCCGGCATCGCCACCGCCGAAACGCTCACCAGCATGCACAGCGAGGGGGGCGAGGCGGTGCTCAAGGCGAGGTCGCTCTTCGGGGCGGCGCTGCTCGGGGCGGTCGTGGCCGCGTGGCGGGATCTCGTCGGCGGCATCAAGGCGATCGCCGGCTGGGCGATCCCGAGCGAGATCCCCTTCGGGCCCGGCGGCTTCGCCCGCGACCTGCTCACGAAATACACGATCGGCATCGAGGGCTCGCTGATCATGGTGGCCGCGGGTGCGATCATGGGGCTGCGGGTCGCGATGTCGATGCTCGTGGGGTCGATCATCTTCTATGGCGTGATCGGCCCGATCCTCGTGCAGCACGGCATCGCCCAGCCCGGTTACCGGGGGATCGTGTCGTGGGTGCTCTGGCCCTCCACCGCGATGATGGTGGCGTCGGGGCTGCTCTCGTTCGCGCTCAAGTGGAAGACGGTGCTGCGGGCCTTCGGCGGCCTGGGCCGGCTGGTGGGGGGCACAGCCGCGGCCGAGCCCGATGATCCGCTCGCGGCCATCGAGGTGCCGTCGAGCTGGTTCGTGGTCGGCACGCTCGTGTCGGGGGCCGCCTGCGTGGCGCTCGGCCACTGGCTGTTCGGGATCACCTGGTGGATGGGCATCCTGGCGGTGCTGGTGACGTTTTTCCTCTCGATCGTCGCCGCCCGGGCCACGGGCGAGACCGACATCACCCCGATCGGCGCCATGGGCAAGATCACGCAGCTGATTTACGGCGTGGTGGCCCCGTCGAACATCACCACGAACCTGATGACGGCGTCGATCACCTCCGGCGCCGCCTCCCATGCGGCCGACCTGCTCACCGACCTCAAGAGCGGCTACCTGCTGGGCGGCAATCCGCGGAAGCAGACGATCTCGCAGCTCTTCGGTGTGCTCGCGGGCACGATCGTGTCGGTGCCGGCCTATCTGTTCGTGGTCCAGCGGGATCCGACGAGGCTCGGCTCCGAGGCCCTGCCGGCGCCGTCGGCGAAGGTCTGGGCCGGCGTGGCGGAGCTGCTCGCCGACGGGATCGGCGCCCTGCCGTATGGGGCGCTCACGGCGATCGCCGTCGGTGCTGCCCTCGGCATCGTGCTCACGCTGCTGGAGGAACTCGGGCCGAAGGCGTGGCGACCCTGGCTCCCTTCGACCACGGGCCTGGGAATCGCCGGCGTGATCCCTGCCTTCAACTCGTTCGCGATGTTCGCGGGGGCGCTCCTCGCCTGGCTCTTCGCCCGCGCGCGTCCCAAGGCCGCGGAGGCCTACACGGTGCCGGTGTCGAGCGGCCTGATCGCCGGTGAGAGCCTGATGGGCGTGGCGATCATCCTCGTGCTCGAGGTCATGAAGGCCTTCGGGGCCGCCGGGGGAGGGTGAACGGCGCTTCGCTCGCTCGCGCGGTGGACCTGGACGGGCCAGCACGCTGAAGTGGCCGCAGCGATGCGAAGTGGCTGCAGCTCGTCCAAGGAGCCGCAGGTTTTCAACCTCCGGAAGCATGCCACCAGCCGGCTGATGCCGCCCCACGGCAACCCGGCGTACAGGCCCGCGATGCTCGGGTGGGGCCGTTTCGCTTCGTGCCACTCATGGCTGCCACGTTGCTCGTCGGCAAAACGCCTGACAAGCATTCGACCGCGACTCGTCGCGCCGGTTCACGTCACCGTATGCACAATCACCTCGCTCGTGGCCGGGGCGTAGTTGCCGTCACCCAAATAACGGGCTGTGATGTTGTGCGTGCCACGCGGGAGCCCGCTCGTGGTCAGGCTGGCTTGACCACCCGCATCGACCCTGACTGGCAGACCATACAAGGTGCTCCCGCGGTAGAACTGGACGAAGCCGGTGGGCATGGCCCCCCCGGCGACGGCAGCGATCCTGGCGGTGAACGAAGCGGTCCGGGAAAAGACTGACGTGCTGACCTGCGAGCCGAAAGTCGGAGCGACGACAGCCCTCGTGACCTCGATTTCGCCAGCGGCGGAACTGCCGGTGAAGGTCGCCTGGTCGGCGTAGGTGGCCTCCAGCTTGTGGGCACCACCTCGCAACAGCCCCACGTTGAACGTGGCGGTGGCGGAGTAGGTCGTGATGCCGGCCGCAGTCGTCGGTGCCGCCGCCGCCAGCGTGGCCGTCGAGGACGGCCCGCCGTCCACGCGCAGCGAGACAGGGCCGGTCGGCGTGGCATGCGTGGACCGCACGGTCACCGTCACGACGCCATTCGCTCCATAGGCGACCGTCGGCGCGCTGATCGCGGTGGTGGTTTGGCCGGCCGCCTGCGAGACCGTGATCCGCCGGCCCAGAATCGTGATGTGGCCCTGCCGGACCGAGCCAGACGGAGCCGTATCGACCGCGAACCGGACCACACCGTCGTTCGCTTCAGTGACCCGCAGCCACGACCTGTCGCTCGAGGGCACAAATCGACCGACGAGCGACTGCGAGCCGGTCGCCACGGCCGGGAGCACGCCGCTTCCGCCCGTCGCGGGCATCGCCACGGACGCGCTCGTCACACCGGCCCACGGCTGGAAGACGTCGAGGCTGTGGGAGGTACCCACGGCGTTGATGGTCGCCACGTTGCCCTGGCCGTCCACCGCCAGGTGGACGGGGTTGCTCAGGCCCGCGGCGATCAGCGTGCTCGCGGCCCCGCTCACGGCATCCAGGATCTGGACCCGGTCGTTCCCGGTGTCGGCGACGAGGATGTCACCCGCCGCATTGACCGCGATGCCGCGGGGAGCGCGAAGGCCCGTGAACGCCGACAGCGTGATGGCCTGGTCGGTCGAGGCGACCCATTTCCGGACAAGGTTGTTGCCGGTATCGACGACGTAGACATTGCCCGCGGCGTCGGTCGCCACGCCGCCAGGAACATTGAGTCCGGTGAAGGGCAGCACGCGGATGGCACCGGTCTGCGCCGTCCACAGCTTCACCCTGTCGCCCACGATGAAGACGATGTTTCCGATGGCGTCCAGCGCGACGGCGGCAGGCGGGTTGGCCGTGGGCACGATCGTCGTCACCGCGCCGGTCGCGGCGTTCCACATCTTGATCCCGGATGCCTGGCCCGCCACGCCGGCGTCGGCGATCACCAGGTTGCCTGCGCCGTCCGCGGCCAGCCCCGTCACATTCTGCACATTCTGCAGGCCGCTGGCGTAAACGGTGCGGACCGTCCCGGTCCAATCCATCTGCCTGAGACGCCCCACGAAGGTGTTGACGAAATAGAACGAGCCCTCTCCATCGACCGCCACCGCACCGACCCCGCCGGTGTACGTCTCCAACGCGTTCCTCGCGGCCTCCGCAGGTCCGTCACCGGCCGTGGACACCGCACCGCTGCCAGACGCCGACCATTGGCTGATGGAGCGGTACGGCGCCATGATCACCGACGTGCCGCTGGCATTCGAGGCTTGGATCGCAGACGGCGCTCCCGTTCGGCCATAGCGACCCACCACGCCGAACCATGTCGTGGCAAACGGAGTGCTTCCCGCGGCCAGGGTGACCGCGTCCCGCACCTGAAGCAACGCAGGACCCAACGACGAGCCGAGGACCCCGCCGGCGGGGAGCGTGAGGCTTCCGGAGGGAACCGTGAGTCGCACGCCGCCGGAGGTGGTGGTCGCTCGCGCGACGGTGAGGTCGCCGCCGGCCTGCTCGATCTGCAGGCCCTGCCGGGCCGTCGCCGTGAGCCTGGAGCCCGGGGAGACCGCGACGACGAGATCCCGGCCGGGCACGCCAATGCTGCCCGCGGCATCGAGAACCACGCTCGCGCCGCTGACGACCGGCGCCGTGCCGCCCGCGGCGGCGACGATCGATCCGACGCCGGTGCGCAGCCCCACATCGGCCTTGGCCGCGACGCGCTTGACCCGCATGTCGCCCGCCAACTGCTGAAGCACGACGCCGCCGCCACCCGCCGCGGCAGAGAGCGACCCGCCCGCCGCGACTCCGAGCGGAGTGCCGACCGAACCGATGCCCCCGGAGCCGGCGACCAGGGTGATCGACGCGCCCGATGCGACCGAAGACGCCGTAGCCGCAGCCACGATCGAACCGGGTGCCGTGATCTCGACCCTGCCGGCGGACGCCGTGATCTGGCCCACCGTCACAGTGGATGCCGTGCTCTCCACGAGGATCGGTCCGGCCGTGCGAATCGAGAGGATGCCGGAGGCATTCGTGATGAGCGGCGTTTTCTGCTGGATGACCACGTGACTGAGGCGGACGCCAGCGGGGATGATCGGGCTGCGGCCGTCGAAGGCGATCGGAATCACGATGCCGTCCTTGATGCCATAGAGCGCGACCTCCCCCGCTTCATGGGCGGTGACAATCGCGGTTTTCTGGGCGGGCGTGAGCGTGCCCGCGAGCAAGTCGGCGATCGGGATCGTGACGGGGGCCGCCTTACTGCCGACGCCCGACGAGGGCATGATCGGTACCGCGGCGTCGTTGATGGTCACGTCTCGGCCGGAGATGTTTGGCTTCTCGAGCGGCGGCACCACGACGGCCGGATCCAAGAGCGCCGATGTGGGCAGGGCGTTCTCGAGGTCGCTCTTCTTCCAGACCCCTTGTCGCGTCAGCGCCGCGACCTGATCGGCGGTCGCCGCGTAGGCGTATGACTTGTCGAAGCGGATGAACTCCGGACGGGCCATCCATGCCCGCTCGGGCACCTTGAGCGCATCCGCCGCAGCGGCATCACCTTCGGCGGCACGCGGCCAATAATCGCCATCGAAGGCACTGTCGAAGACGTTCCGAACGGCTTCGTACCGTCCGCGGGTGTATTGGAGCACTTCGGCATCGCTCGCCGGCGTCGGGAGGTCGAGCGCGGCCGTGGCCTGCTCCCGATAGAGTTCGATCGCATCGGCGGCCAGCGTAAACACCCCGTTGACCACGGTCCCGCGGTCGCGGAGCTGCCAATACTCGTGGTACGCACGTTCGACCTGCGTCTCGTACACGTCGATGGTGTGCTGGAGCCTCGCCTTGGCCCCGGTTGTCTCGAGAAGCTGCAGGTCCTTGCAGACCGCGTCGATGTCGTCGCCAGACAATGGTTCGGACGACACCGGATCGCCCGCGTTCAGCACCCTTCCGGCCGGCACATTCAGGACAACGTTCCCCGAGCGGGACACGATGCTCTTCACCGACAGATCGCCCGAGGCCTGCGACAGCCGCACACCCTGCTCTGCCGACGCCCGCAGCGTGCCCGTGATACCGCTGCCGGAATGGGTCTGAATGCCGAGCAACGCGGAGACGGAGCCGATCCCGCCGGTGGTGCTCGACACGGCGATGCTCCGGCCCTCGACGTTCACCACGCCGGGCACCGCCGTGATCCCGCCCTCGGACTCGAGGAGGATGTCGCCATACGCGCCGCTGGCAGCCCGGGCCACGATGCGATTGACGAGCAGCGACGAATCGCTCGTGATCGCCACCCCGCCGGCGCCCGCGGTGGCGGTGAGCCGGGCGTTTGGCCCGAGCGCCACGTGCAGCGGGGCCGCCGCCGTGCCGATGGCCGAGTTGACGGCGGAGAGTGTCAGGTCTCCCGACTCGATGGCGGAGGCAGCGGTCGTCGTCAGGCCTCCGTCGGTCTGAATCCGTGTGGTGCCCTGCGGGTTGACGATCTCGCCGAGGAACGTCACGCCACTCCGAGAGGAGATGTCAACCAGGCCGGAGGTGGCGTCGAACGTCACCGCAAACGGATAGTCGGCCTTGGCGGAGCTCGTCATCCGCAGCCAGCCGGCGTCCGGATACTCGTATTGACGGTTTCCGATGACCCCGGACGTCACTCGCTGCGTCCTTTGGCTTGTTATGCCGCCGGTGATGGTCTGCTGGAAGGCGATATTTCCGGCGCCCGGCTGCGTGACGGCGACGCCGATCGGGTCGCGCGTCAGGAAGCCACCGGCTTGCGAGTTAAAAGTCAGCCCTGAGCCGTTGAGACCCGTGCGGGAGCTCGTGACGCCAATCCAGGGGTCGGTCGAGGCATTCGCGACACCGGGGGTGTTCCATTCCCAGGGGTCAGCCTGGCCGTAGGTGACGGTCCGCGTGATGGTCGCGAAGTTGGTCCATTGCCAGCGGAGGTTTGCGGCAGGCGCGTAGATCGCTTCCTGCCCGTTCGTGCTCGCCGTCGCGTTGCCGGCGATGAGCGCCTTGAATGACGTATCGACGGAGCCCACATACGTCTTCACGCCCGCGCCAACGGCAGACACGTAGACGGTGTGCCCCGTCGCGGCCGGCTTGAGCGTGTCGACGATGTCCACGATGCCGGCGGGCAGGGAGTTGGAGGCGGTCGTGGAGGTGTGCACGTCGTGCATGACCAGCGGATACCGCGTGGGGTTGGAGATGCGAACCTGTCCGGCCCCGCTGGTTGCCGTGATCCTTCCCGTCGTCCCGGTGTTGACGATGCCCCCGCGGAGGGAGACGAAGCCGGCACCGAGCGCGGCGGCCACGTTGCCGCACGAGATCGTCCTAGTGGGGAGGTCGAACGTCACCCTCGCCCTGGCATCGTTGAAAAGCGTCGTGCTGTCGGCCGGGAACGCCGTGCCGCCATGCTGGCGGTTCCACTGCGAGGGGGACAGTTGGGCAGAGATCGGGGGCGTCCCCGCCGCGACGGCCGCTGCGTATGCGGTCGCCGACGTGCGGTGTGCAGCAGTGATCGCATCGAGCGGCACGTGCGCCGTCGCGGTGCCGTTGAAATAGCCCAGATATTGCAGGGCGAGCATTTGCCGCAGAAGCGCGGTCTTTTCGTTGGCCGAAATGCGTAATCCGTTGATCTGAGTGATGATCGGCCGTACGTCGGCGTTGGTAACCTTGCCCTGCGAGTTGACGATCTCGGCGGGAAGCGTGATCCCATTTCTGCGGAGCGTGTCGTGGAGAGAGGCGAGGTTGTCGAGGTCGGCTTCAATGGTGGTGACCACCACCTCCTCCACGGCACGGCCCGCCTGGATCGTGCCGTTGACGTTGATGAACTGGGCTTGGATGGACACCTGGCCGGCACGGATTGCATCCGTCGCCGACTGCGGAGTTGGGTTGGCCGGTTGTGCCGGTGCCGGGTTCAACGGTTGTTGCGTCCGGGAGAGCGGGGTGACGGGAACGGTCGGGAAGTAGTACTGCAGCCTGTTATTTCTCGGTTCCGGCAGCAGCCACGGCAGCCGGGTCGTCGTTCCAATCGGCGACAGAGGACTTTGGTTCCCTATCACAGCGTTGTCGACACCCGGGAGCATTAACCGGGGCACAGACCCGCCATACATGACGACCGTGCGTTGGAAGCTGGATCCACCCCAGGACACTTGTCCCTGATTGAACAGAAACGAGTTCAGTTCAGCGGTCGCGAGACTCCCGCTGGGGTTGTAGGCTGCGTTGGCTACGTAGGCCGCCGCCCACATCGCCGAACTGGCAGCGTTAAAGCCCGGGACAGCGGGGTCGCCGCCCGGCCAGTTCATCGACCGATTCCACTGCGACTCCGGAGAGGCGAGTGAGAACGAGCCCGGGGCCGGGATGTTCACGAGGTAGGATCCATTCGGCGCGGCAACGGCAACCGACGCCGCGACGATCGCGCTCAGTTGCCCCACCGAGCCCCGCACGTTGGTGATGTCAACGGCACCGCCGAGATTCGAGATCGGGTTTTCGATGAAGAGCGCCGGCCCCAGCGACGAGCTTCCCGAGCCGTCATTGAACAGGTTGGAGACCTTCACCAACGGATCCACGCCCGCATCGACCTGATTCAGCTTGAACCCAGCCGCTCTGGCCGAGATCTCCGATCCGGATCCGGTAAAGAGGATCTGCCCGCCAGGAAGATTTGGCAGATTGATATTCCCCACGAGCAGGTAGTTGGGGCTGTGGTTCTTGATGATGACCTTGGGGCCGCCGTAGGCCGTGATCGTTCCGCGGCCGGCGAATGTGTCGGCAGCGAGCGTGACGGTGCCGCCCCGGGCCTGAAGACCGTCGAGCCGCAGGGCATAGACCGGGGCGCTCGACACGCCGTTGCGAATGATGGCGGCTTGGTCGGCGTCGTAATTGGCATTGACAAAGCCCACGGGGTCGAACCGGCTGAGCGGAGTGACCGTGAAAGGCAGGAAGGGCTCGTTGCCCGGATTCACGGTCACGGTGCGGCTGAAAACGCCGGGCGGAGTGTCGGGTAGTTCGGGCGTGGGCGACTGCGAATCGACGATGATCGGCTGATCGCTCCCGGCCACGACCGCGGCATTGCGAGCATCCGGGATCGTGATCCGGAGCGTGCGGTAGATGCCGGCCTCGACCGTGCCGTTATTCGTGACACGGCCGGTGGCGCTGGGCGTTGCGGTGCTGACGGACAGTTTCGTAGGGAACGTTGCTCCGTTCCAGTACGCAACTCCGCGCGCGGAGCAGACGGGGGCCGCGTGCCCGGCGGCGAGTTCGACGTTGCCGGCAGCGGTGATCCGCGAGCTGTCCCGAACGTCGAGCGATGTGGCATCGTCAATCTTGGACTCGGCGTAGGCGGCAGGGATATTCAAGAGCCCCGTGGCCAGGGAGTCGGCGATCGACCGGCCGCTGAGCGAGGTGGCGTTGTTTCCGAAGGTGTCCCGACCGGCCGTGAGTCGAACGTTTCCTTGCGAGAAGATCGTCGAACCGTTGCCGATCGTGATGCCCTGTGTGCTCCCCACGTTGATGATGCTGCGGGCGATGCCAGCCCCAGCCACGCCAAATGTGACGACGTTCGCCGTGGTGGAGGCGCGGGCGGTCGTGTAGGTGCCGACGCTGATGTCGCCGCTGCTCCTAAGCGAACTGCGGCTGCCGACGTTGACCGTGTTGGCGAGAGTGGCCGTCAGTTTGGACCTGACGGTGGAGCCGTTGATCAGCCCGCCGCTGTCCATCCGCACCCTGTCGGCAGTGTTGAGGTCGTGCGACGCCACCAGCACCAGGCTGCCGGAGCGGATCGTCGTGTCATCCCCCAACGTCACGCTCGAGGTGCCCGTGAGTGTCGATCTGGTCAGTGCGTCAGCCCCACTGACAGCGCCGCCGGCGCCGCCACGGGTGCTGAACTCGGCCTGCGACTGCTGGTAGCGATTCTCGGAGGCGAGTCGGATGAGCGAAGTCGCGAGCAGTTGCGTGCCGCCGCCGATCGTCGTGGCTGCGGCCGTCTCGGCGCTGTTGTCCACATAGGCCCCGCCTCCGCCGACGAGGGACGCATTGTAGGAATCGACAACGGGGGCGTATTGGGTGGCTTGGCGTGCGTCCACCACGATGCTGCCGGCATGGATCTCGCCGCCGCCGATGGCCGCCGTAGCAGTGGAAGTGTCACGGATGATGCCCCTGGAACTGTTGCCGGCGATCACGCCGCCGCTGCCGGCGGTCGAGGCGGCGGCGTTGCGATTACCGCCGTTGGCGATGATCACCAGATCGCCGGTCCGCAGCGGATCGCTCGTGATTCCCGTGCCCACTGCGGCCCTCGTGACGACGCCCGCATCGGCTGTCGCGTCCACACCGCCGACGCCGATGAAGCCCACCGCCACGCCGAGGGCGTTGGCCGTCTGACGGGTGTCGGCGGTGGCCGCCACCGTCACGTTGCCCGCCGGCAAGCGGACGTCGTCGCCGATCCTGGCCGTCACCGCCCCGGCACTCGTGGCCCGGGACGTCGCTCCCATGGCGCCGATGAGAACCCCGCCCGCGCCCGCGGTCGCCGTTGCACGGGCCGTGATGCCCGACGTGCCCGGCACGACCCTGCCGTTAACGACGAGCTCAGCCGCTGTGATCGTCGGTCGGCCGAAGATCGGGGAGAAAGACAACGCTTCGGCGGTGACGATCGGGCTGGCCGTCGCCCTCGACGACGCGACACCCAGTGCGCCACCTGAGCTGATGGCGACTCCATCGGCCCTGGACCTGGCGAAGGGCACGGCCTGCGCCGTGATCGACACGACATCGGTGGCATGCAGCCTGCTCGAGGCGTTGGCACGAGTGGTCACTGTCGGATTGGACCGGGCGGTCGCTCCCGCGCCTGCAGCGCCTGCCCAACCGCCACCGGCGAGGCCGGTAGCCTCCACCCAGGCTGTCGTCGTGGCCAGGCTGCCGAGGGTGATCGACCGGCCTGAAACCGTTCCGTCGACGATCGTCGACACGCTCCCATGGGCCGTCGCGAAACCCCGCGCGGCGCCGATGGCAACCCCGCCGCCGGCCACACCGTATGTCTCTGCCCTCGCATCGCTGGTCAGCGTCGAGCCGACGCGGACCGTGCCATTCGGGGCGGTCACGGTCGTACGAATGCCGACCTGGGCGACGAGCGTGGGCGTGAACGTGGTCCGCACGTCGGTTCCGGCTCCGGCACCCCCAAGGGCGATGGTGACGGCGGTGGCCACCCCGCGTGACCTCTCGGTTGTGTCGTCGGCCCGTGCCTCGATCGTCACGCCACCGCCGGAAGAAGTCACACTGCCACCTGACACTGCGGAAGTAATGCTGCTCGTATCGGTGTTGTCGATCCGTGAAACCCCGATCGATCCGCCAATCATGCCGCCCGCCACAGCAACGGCGGTGACGCGGGCATCGAATACGGCGGTGTGCACGGCCCTGATCGCCAGATCGCTGCCGGCCGCGATCACGGCATCGGTCGCGCCTGCGGCAACGGTGCTGGCAACCGTATTGAACGCGTCGGCACCGCCGGCGGCCACCGAGATCCCGGTGGAGACGGCGACCGCCGCTGCCCTGGCCACGGCCTTGACGTCATTGGTGGCGGTGGCGGCGATCGTGAGCTGGCCGCGAGCGACCAGGGTGCCGCCGCTCACCTCGCTGCTCACGTCGTCGCCAATCGTATTGCGGGCCCGCGCGACACCGACGGCAACGGCGAGTGCTTGACCGGGAGGGGCGATGGCCACAGCTGCCACAGCGCCGATGACCTGCACGGCGAGCGTTTCATTGGCGCTGGCCGAGATCGTGACGCCACCGCTGCCGATAGAGGCAGTCCCCGGCTGCGTGTTCACCTTGGAATCGGTGACAAACGTGCTCACCTTGTTGGTGACATCGTTGTTGGCGACACCGCCGACGGCGGCAATCGACACCGCAAACCCTCCCCCGGAGATCGCGGCGGCAGCGGCGACGCCGAGCGACTTGAGGGACGACGTCTCCGACGCGACGATCGACAGGCCACCCGCCGCGGCACGGACATCGACCGACGAATTCGCAATGCCGGCTTGGACCGTGTTGCCCAGCGTGTTGACGGCTTCGATGCCGGCCCCCGCAAGGGCGACGCCCACCGTGCTTCCGACGCCGACCGCCAGCGATGCCGCCCATGCGGTCGCGGAGAGCGTCGCGCGACTGTCGGCTCGCAGCGAGATGTCACCGGTGGTGGCTGTCACCCCGGCATTCGCGTTGCGGATCGATGCTTCGATGGTGTTGGCGACATCGTTCTCGGCCTGGCCGACGCCGATCGACACGGAAACCCCGCCGGTGCTTGCTGGGGCAATCGCGAAGGCGACCGCCAGAGCGCCGGACCATGCCGAGACCACCGTGGTGTCCCTGGCATTGAGCAGCACGCCGCCCGCCTCGATGACGTTGCTGCTGCTCACGGCTCCGCCCCCGTCGATCGTCGCCGTGACGACGGTCGCGACCTTGTTGAGCACGCGGGCGCCGGCGCCTCCAAGGCTGAGCGCCCCTCCCCCTGTGCCGCCTTGGGTCGCGCCCGATGCTGCGACCGATCCCGCGAAGGCCGTGGCGTCGATGGTGGCGGCATTGACGGCCGACTGCGTGAGCGTGCCTTTTGCGGCGATGCTCGTGTTGGAGACGGTCGCCTTCACCTCCGACGGCACCTTGTCACCGGAGGCCGTGTAACCGATCAGGTTGCGGGTGACCGACGCGCCGATCGACACGGCCACGCCCCCCACGCTCCCGCCGGCGACCGCGACCGCGGCGGACACCACCGCGGCCGAGATCAATGGCTTGGCAACGCTGAGTTGGCCGTCGGTCAACGTGATCAGGAAGACGTTGTGCCGGGAGTCGGTAAGCTGCCAACTCCTTCCGGCTTCCAGGGTCACCAGCTGAAGATCGCCGCGGCCGAGTCTCTGATTGCCGCGGAAGGCCGCCCGCAGCCGGTCGGCAAGATCGGCGCGGCGGAGTTTTTCCGCGTCGGAGATGCCCGCGGGCAACTCAGCCTGTTCATCGAGCCGGGCCTTGTCGTCGAGATCCGTCGCCGCGAGCGAGCCTGGCAGCGTGAACAGCGTCGTAGCCGGCGTCGTGCGCGAGTCGAGCGTGACGTTTCTGAAACTCGACAGGCTGCTGTCCTCGACGCGGGCGTTGGTCTTCGTGAGCACGACGTTGGTCGCCTCCGCGCCGGCTCCGGCCACGCCGAAGCCGCCGAGGTCTCCCAATCCCGCCGCGATGGCGATGCCGGTGGACGAAACGCGGATGGAGGCATTCTCGCGGGCAGTGAGGGTGATGTCGCCCGACGTGCTCTTGACGCGTGCGTCGCCATTCGGGGCGCGGCTCTTCGTGATTGAGGCATCGACGGAATTGGTCACCGTGTTGCGGGCAATGCTCGCTCCGATCGACAGGGTGCCCCCCGCGAAGGCATTGGGCGAGGTTGCTGCGATCGTCACCGCCGCGACGTCGGTCTCGATCGTCGAGGTGTCCGTCGCGGCGAGGATGACCTCCGATCCGGTGATCCCCTCACCGGCGGCCTGGTCGATGGAGGCGGCGACGCCCATCCCGACTTCGTTGATCGCATGGAGGCCTGAGCCTGCAAACCCGCCACCAACCGTAGATTCGCCCGCGAACGCGACCGCTCCCGCCAGAACGAAGGCTTGCACCGTCTGCTCAGCTCCGGCGATCACCGACACCTGCCCCGTGGCCGTGACGCTGGACTCCGTCAGCGTTGCCTTGGTGCTGCCCTTCACGGTGTTCTTCGTGAGCGCAACGCCGATGGCCACGGAAACGCCTACGTCTCCGCCACCGGACTTGCTTACCGACACGGCAGCCACTCTGGCGTCGATGTCGGCCTTGTTGCGAGCCCTCAGCGTCAGGTCGCCTCTCGTGAAGAGCGCGCTGCGTTCCACGGTGGCCTTCGTATCACCGCCAATCTCGTTGATCGCCCCGGCGCCGCCGCCCGTCAACGCGATGCTTGTTTGTCCGCTTGCAATCGAGACCGACGCACTGACGCAGTACGCATTGATCGTGCTGTCTTGGGATGCCTCGAGGCTGATGCTGGAGGGGGCTGTCGCGCCGGTCGCGACAGAGGTCATCGACGCCCCGACATTCGCCGTGACCGTGTTGGTGGCACTGCTGGCAGCGATGGCGAGGGCGACGCTGGTATCGGCGCCGGTCGAGCGTGCGATCGTTCCGCCGATCGCGTAGGCATTGATCGTCGCCTTGTCGGTCGCTTTGATCGCCACGCCGCCCGACGATTGGATATTGGAATTCAGAATGAACGCATTGACGGTCGGCGTGATCTCGTTGCGAGTGACCGACACCCCCAGGGAGCCGGATGTGGATCCTCCGCCAAACAGCCCCGCTACGGCGAGGGTGCCCGCCACGGCGAGGATGTTTGACGTGTCATCCGCGGAAACAGTGATCCCACCGCCGTTGGCGGTGATCCCGTTCGTGCCGCTGGCGTCTTGGATAAAGGCCTCGGTCGTGCTGCGGATCTCGTTGCCCGATCCGGCGCCAGCCCCGGCGAATTTCCCGCCGTTGGAGGGTCCGTCGGCCGCGGCCACGCCGATCGTCCACGCCCGGATGTCGGGGGACGCCGTGGCCGTGACAACGATGCCGCCGGCGCTCACAAGCCGCGTGTTCACCACCGTGGCTCGCGTGTCGGTCGTGATGAGGTTCTCGGCGGCCGCGATGCCCAAGCCGAGCCCCGATCCCTTGGCCTTCGGGATCACGATGCCGATGCCGCCCGCGAAGGCCCAGATCTTCGATTTCGCGTCACCGTCGGCCAGATCGTCGGCCCTCACCCGCAGGCTCTCGGCACCGTTGGTCGTGGTGACGCTGCTGACGTTTGCGATCGTGGCCAGCGTCTCGATCCGCACCGTATTGACCGTCACGGAGCCGCCGAGCGCGAGACTCCCCGCACCGGCACCCGCCAGCGTGACGTTGCCCACCTCGCTCGCACGGGTCGCGTGCACGTCGATGCTGCCGGCCCGCACCGTGCCGCGGATGTTCTCGAGCGCGGCCCGCACCGAGTTTCTGTCCTGCGATGCCGGATCTCTCGGGTTTCCGCCAAGCACGTTGTAGGAGATCGATGCTCCCACCGCCCCT
>Ga0208864_1000163_pt1 | contig 21462 bp, 14 predicted proteins | sample CryBogmetaGMA05M_FD_184542 | JGI IMG/M metagenome (GOLD analysis project Ga0208864, IMG submission 184542) | Freshwater microbial communities from Crystal Bog, Wisconsin, USA - MA0.5M (SPAdes) | ecosystem: Environmental > Aquatic > Freshwater > Lake | place: Crystal Bog, Wisconsin, USA...
ATGCGAGGCTGTTGAACCGCCCCTGGCGATGCACGTGCACCGTCCACCGGCAGCGGTCCGCGCGGCGGGGATCGTCGTGGAGCATCGCGGCGGCCCGACCGCCCTGCACCCAGAGCCGACCCTCGCGGTCGAAGCCGACGTTCGAGAAGCCGCCGATCGCCTCGCGGACGGGATCGGTCAGGGGGGCGGGAAGCGGTTCGAACGACACGCCGTCGAAGCGGGCGATGCGCGTCGGCGTGGTGCAGCAGAGTGTGCCGTCCGGGGCGAAGGCGACGCCATTGACCGGCGCCTCGGGCAGGCCATCGTCGATCGTCCACCACTGGATCGCGAACCGCCCGGTGCGATCGAGCGTGGAGGCGGCCCGAGCACGCGTTGCTGCGAGCAGCGTGGAGGCGATCACGATGCTCACGCCCAGCAACGCCGACAGTCCGGCCCCGTGCGCTCCACACCGCATGTCCACCGCCTCGTCTCACGCGCCGCCCCGGGCGTCGATCCTGCGACGCGGGCATTGTAACGCGCCCCGAGCGGCGGCCGGCGGCTCAGCGCCGCAGCATGCGCTGCGGAAGCTCCGCGGCTCTGGCCGCGCTGGCCGGTGGCTTTCCCGGCGCTATCGGTTTGCCGATCGGTGCCCCCGGGGCCAACGCGATCGCGAGCCAGCCGTCGGCGGTCACCGCCTGCACCGCCTGCACGCCGGCGAAGCGGCGATTGGCCACGAGGGTCTCGGGAACGAGCTGCACGGGACGCTCCTTGGGAAACATCTTCCCGAAGATGGTCCGCAGCCCGAACTCCATGCGGCCCTTCTGGCCGGGGCCGCTGAGCTGCACCGGCCCTTCCCGTTCGAGGGCGACCCGCATCCCCGTGGCCGTCGGCTTGTAGGCGACGTGGGCCACGATGTCGTACCAGTTGCTCCGCCGGCCGCTCTCGAGCGCCGCGAGCGCCACGTGGACGTGCACGAGCCCATCGCGGCACTCCACCCGCACGGGATCGTCCGCCGCGAAGGTCACCTCGACGCCTTCGGGTAGGTCGTCGGGCACCGTCGGCGGCAATCCCAGCTGGGTGCAGACGTGGTGGGTCAGGGCCTCGAGGCCCATCGTCTGCCCCGCGAGACCGAGGCGGCCGCAGGCGTTGTTCACCGTCGACTCGTGGATCTGGATGCTGAACAGCGCGTCGTCCGGCGCCCGTGGCCGCGGGGTGTGGGCGGCGAGTTGGGTGGGGGCCGCGAGCCGCAGCCGCGCCGTCGCCGCGCCGGCCGCCGTCTCCAGGGCGACCGCGGCCGGCTCGAGACCCAGCCGCTCCATCGGTGTCCAGAACCGCTCTCGCACGCGCTTCGCCGCCGCGGTCAGCTGCGGTTCGGTCTGGGCATCCACCTCGCGGCAGGCGCGGCTCACGATCTTCACGTTGACCTCGCGGGTCGCCTGGTCGAGATTCTCGTCGTGTTGGTTGCGGGCGATGGTGCGGACGAGCGAGCCCATCAGGGGGACGGAGTCGAACCCGGTCTCGATGCCCGCCAGCTGGGACTGATTCGAGGCGGAACCGCGGGCGGCGTCGAAGGCCAGGCCGCGCGGCGACACGTGGATCGGCTTGAAGACGGTGAAGCTCGATTGGCCGCGGGAGTGGATCGAGACGGATCCCGCATCGGTGACCGTCCGGGAGGCGACGGCGCCGCTGACGAGGAGATCGAGACGGATTTCGGCCGGATGCGGCGTGAACCGCACCGCGGTCGACTGCTCCACGGTCTTCGTGCCGCGGACCTGGCGGCCGAGCACGTAGTCGTGGAGCGGGCTCGTGATGGTCGTCGTCTCCGGGAGCAGCTTCTCGACGAACAGCTCGTTCACGGAGATGCGGACGTTGGGCGACAGGTAGTGATCGTGGACGGCGCGATCGACCCCCTCGGCGGTCGCCGCTCGCGTGGCCGCGATGAGCCGGGTCGCCTCCCGAACCGCGCGGGCGTCGGCAGGATCCCGCGACGACTCGAACCGTTCCAGTGCCACGAGCAGCGCCGCCACCTCGGCGGCCGAACTGGCCGCGGCGATCCCCGGCGCGAGATCGGCGGGCGTGCCGCCGCGGGCTGGGGCGGTCTCCGCGCAGCATGCCGCCGCGGCCCGCCAGACCGCCACCCGCCTCGCGATCGCCAGTGCCGCCCGCCGCGTCCGCGAGGCGAGGCCGTGGTCCGGAAGGGCGTCGGCGATCTGCATGCCCTCGGTCACCCGGTCGCCGAGCGCGATCAGCGTGGATTCACCGGCAGCATCCCGCGGGCCGCCGGTCGCCAGAACGTCCGTGAGGCTGCCGAGCGCCGCGGCGGCCCAGGTGGCGACGGGCTCGCCGCCGCGCGTCTTCGCGAGTGGATCGAGTTGCCCGCGCAGCGACACAGGCTCCGGCCAACGGGAGCCATCGCTGACGGTCTCCGGGGCCGGGAGTCCTGGAGATTCCGGCTCGTGTGGTGGGCCGTCGGGTCGCGGGCTGAACCGCTCGCGGACCCGGTCGAGCAGGCGGCTGGTGGAGGGGGGCCCCGCGGCGGGCGGGCCCCGGTCGGGTTCGCCACGCCGCTCGATCAGCCGACCCAGCAAGCGGCTGCCACGGGGTGTCGCTCCGACATGCGGCTCCGGAGCCGCGTCGGGAGACTCGGTCCAGTTGCTGCCGTCGGGATCGTTCCACGCTTCGCCGGGGAGCGGTGCCGCCGGGCTCGTCGGCGGAGCCGAGTCGCCGGGGATCACCGGCGCGGCCGCGGGTTCGGCGACGGTCGTCGCGGTCGCTTGGAGGCGAGAGACGAGGGCGCGAAGCTCCGGCGACTCCGCGGGCACCGGTGGTGTCGATTCGGCCTCGGGCACAGCGACGGCGGCCGTCGGCGGCGGCGTGGGCACGAGATCGGCTTCCACGACCGCGACGGGCGCGGCCGGCCGTGACACCGTCTCGCGGGCAGCCGCGTTGGACACGGCGCGGTCGCCCGAGGTCGGCAGCGCCTGGGCCACGATCGCCTTCGCGATGGGGGCGGCGGCGTCCGCCAGCGCGAGCCGTTCCGGAAACGTCGCCACGGCCGTCGGTTTGGCCGCGAGCAGCACGGCGGTGCGAGGCAGATCGTCGGCGACCTCGACCGGAGGCCGCTCCGCCTCGACCGCGACGTCGTCGATGCGAAACGACGACTCGGGAGACGGTTCCCAGGCCGCCGGACCCACGACCAGAATCGCGAAGGCCAGGCCGGCGAAGAACGCCGACGCGACGATCGGGCCGACGCGGCCGTGCGCGGTCCGCTGGGTCGTTGCCATGGTCGCTGGTGTCCGCCTGCCGAACGAGCGGGGCGTGTCGAACCGGCACGACCCCTGCGGATGGATCGACAGGCACCTCCGGAAAAATCGATCCGGCGTGGCGTGCGCGGCAGGGTCGCGAGTGATCGCCGTGGGTCTTCGGCAAGCTGGGGGGGCTGCGAAGCCGGGCGAAGCCCCCGCCGGCTCACCGCAGTCGGCCGAGCCTGGGTTCCTCGAGCACGGCGGTCCAGGCATCTACCAGCACGCCGAGGTTGGCGTTGCGGTCCACGGCATCGGCCGCATCGAGCGTGCGGTCGATGGCGGCGGTGGTGATGTCGGCGTCGGCGGACCACGCGGTGGCGGCCCGGTCGATCGCGGGATCGCCGGCGGCCGCACCCACGCCGCGTCGCGCCGCCTGCCGCAGCACGTCGAGCGTGGCGTCGAGCACGAGCCGCAGCCGGGTTCGCCGCGGTGGCGCCTCCTTTCCGGCCGCTTCCACGAAGGCGGTCGTCTCGCGGGCGAGATCGACGCCGTGCAGCGGCCGTGCGGCGAGCAGGTCGAAGAGCCGGCGGCGAAAGGCCGTGACCTCGGGATCGAGCAGAAGCCGCCCACGCGACAGGCTTCCGCCGGCGGAGCGGCTGCAGCGGTCGAGCGTTGCGGCGTCCACCGGCGCGCCGGCGGCGGCGGTCTCCCGCTCGAGCACCTGCCGCACGACGGCGTCCGGGAGCGCGGCGAAGCGGATCACCTGGCAGCGGGAGCGGATCGTGGGCAGCTGCCGTTCCAGGGCGGTGCCCACGAGGATGATCGCCGCGCCGGCCGGCGGCTCTTCGAGCGTCTTGAGGAGGCAGTTGGCCGCCTCGTCCGAGAAGTGATCGGCGTCCATGATCACCGCGACCTTCCGCGGGCCGAGCACCGGCTTGAGCAGGATCCGCCAGCAGAGCCCCTCCCGCATGCGGTGGTCGTCGTCGCCGATCAGGAGCTCCAGCGGGATCGTCGAGCGGTCGTCGGGCTTGCGGACGACGTCGATGTCGGGATGGCTGCCGGCCAGGGCCTGCACGCAGGATCCGCAGGCACCGCAGGCCGCGAGCCCGGGCTGCGGCCGTTCGCAGGTGAGCGACCTCGCCAGCGCCAGCGCGAACGTCCCCTTGCCGATCCCGGGTGGCCCGACGAACAGATACGACCCCGACACCCGCCCCCGCGCGTGCGCGGCGACGAATCGCTCGGCGATCGCGTCGTGCCCCTCGATTCCCTGCCAGGCCATGCGGCCTCCTACCTCAGGTCGTGAAACCGTGCGCTCACGGCGGCGCGAATCGCCGCCGCCACGTCGTCGATGCTCGCGGTGGCGTCGATCGTGACCAGCGTCTCGGCGTGGGCCGCCGCCTCCGCGTGGTAACCGGCCCGCAGCCGCGCCCGGTATTCGGTGCCGCGGCTTTCGAGCTTGTCGAGCGGCCGTGCCAGCCGTCGCGCGCTTGTCTCGAGATCCACGTCGAGCAGGATCACGAGGTCGGGCATCCGCCCGGCCGTCGCGATCCGGCCCACGCCGCGGATCGCCTCCGGGTCGAGCCCGCCGGCGTGCCCCTGGTAGACGATGTTCGAGAGCAGGTAGCGGTCGGACACGACCCACTCGCCGCGGGCGATGGCCGGCTCGATCACCTCCGCCACCAGCTGTGCCCGGGCGGCCATGTAGAGGAACATCTCCGCGGTCGCCGCGAGGTGCAGGTCGTGCCGATCGAGGAGGATCGCGCGGACCGCGTCGCCCACCGGCGTGGAGCCCGGGTCGCGGCAGGTGGTGACGCGGCGCCCCGTGGAGCGCAGCCAGTCGGCGAGGCGGCCGATCTGTGCCGACTTACCGGCGCCGTCGATGCCCTCGAGCGAGATGAAGCGGCCGGCCGCCGCGGCGTCGTGCATGCGTGGTCAGAAGCCTCGCGCGGCGAGCCAGCGGCGGCATTCGCCGGTCCAGGGATGGAGCGTCTTCGAGGGGTCGTAGGGACGAACCCCGAGCCCGAGACCATGGCTGCCGGTTTCGTAGACGTGCAGCTCGAAGGGGCGGCCGCGGGCCTTGAGCTGCACGCCGAGCTCGAGGATCGGCTCGAGCTTCACCGCCTTGTCTTCCCAGGTGTGCCAGATGAACAGCGGCGGCACGTCGTCGTGCGTTGCGAGTTCGCCGGAGAGCTGGCGAGCGACTTCCTCGTCGGGTGTGGCGCCGAGGAGGTTCTTCCGCGAGCCGGCATGGGTCTTCTCCGGGAGCATGCTCACGACGGGGTAGCAGAGGACCCCGAGGTCGGGCCGGGCCGACACCCGGTCGATGGCGTCGGCGGCCTGCGGGTCGGCCGCGGGCCCGTGGATGCAGGCGGTGAGGGCGAGGTGGCCGCCGGCCGACGAGCCCATCACGCCGACCCGCGCGGGATCGATGTGAAACCGCTCGTGGCCGGCCCGCACGAGACGGATTGCCCGCGACACGTCGCCGAGCATCACCGGATGCCGGTAGCCCTTGCTGCCGAGCCGGTAGCGGAGCACGAAGGCCGAGATGCCCTGCGCGTTGAGCCAGCGGGCATAGTCGCTCCCCTCGTGATCGGCGAGGCTGCCGTAGCCGCCGCCGGGACAGATCACCAGCGCCGCGGTCGGTGCGGCCGCCTGCGCCGCCGGCCACCAGGCGACGACGGGCACATCGTGGTCGGCCGTGCCGAGCGCGCCGGGCGGCTCGGCCTCCCAGAGGCGGATCGTTTCGGCGGCCGCGGGGGGCGTGGTCTCTTCGGCGCGAAGACCGCGCGTCGTGGCGAGGATCGCGAAGCATGCGACGAGCACGAGGGCACGGCGGCGAAGCATCGTGTCAGGTCTCCGAGGAAGGGGTTTGGACGCCGATATCATACGGCCGCCGCGCCGACGCGGCCCACCGCCGGCCGTCACCGCTGGGCGATTCGCTGGATGCCGAGCGGGTCGGACGGGTCGAGCGGGGCGATCCGCTGGCAGACCTCCTTGGCGGCCTGCTTCCGGCCCAGCTCCATCAGGCTGTGCACGAGCCCCTTCGCCGCCTGGAAGAACGGCTTGTTGTCGTCGAGCTCGTAGGGGAGCGGCTGCGGTCCGCCCGCGGCGTCGAGGGTGCGAAGCGCGAGTTCGTACGCCCGGCCGAAGTGGCCGCGGGCGAGTTTGGCATCGTCGTCCTCCAGCGCGATCAGGCCGAGCTGCACGTGGGCTGCAAGGAAGTCGGGGCATTCCGAGAGCAGCCAGACGAGCTCGTCGTGCGCGATTTCCGTCTCGCCCGCCTCCACCATCGCCTCGACCTCTTCGAGATCTTCCCGACGCTTGCGGCTGCAGCGGGGATGGACGAGCTCCCAGGCGGGGCCTGTGGGGGTGTCGCGGCGGGCGACAGCGAGCTTGTCCTTGCCAGCTCCGCGCCGCCGCCGTGGGCCCTGACCGCCGGGTGATGACTGGTGGCTCATGCGGATGCGAACGGCGTCGGTCGGGCTCGATAGACTGCCGAGGTTTGACCGCAGAAAAATGAGGATTGCAAGTGGCGCGAGTCCGGAGGGCGGCCGGGAAGAGCGGACGGGTGGCGGCCGCCGGGCCGACGCTCGCCGATCCGGCCGGAATGCGGCGGCGGCTGGTGGCGTGGTATCGCCGTGCGCGCCGTGATCTTCCCTGGCGGCGGACCCGCGATCCCTACGCGGTCTGGGTCAGCGAGGTGATGCTCCAGCAGACCCAGGTGGAGAGGGTGAAGGAGTTTTTCGCCCGGTTCCTTCGCCGGTTTCCCCGCGTTGACGACCTGGCGACTGCCCGCGAGGCCGAGGTGCTCAAGCACTGGGAGGGGCTCGGGTACTACCGCCGGGCGCGGCAACTGCATGCGGCGGCGCGGGTGGTGGTGGCGGACTACGGCGGCGAGTTTCCGCGGTCGCTCGCGGGGCTGCGGTCGCTGCCGGGGATCGGCCGCTACACCGCCGGGGCGATCGCCTCGATCGCCTTCGATCTGCCCGCGCCGATCGTCGAGGCCAACTCGCGACGGGTGCTCGCGCGGCTCGGCGGCCACGATCGACCCGTGGGGGGCGCGGGAGACGAGCCGATCTGGGACCTCGCAGCGACGCTCGTGCCGCGGCGGGCCGCCGGCGTGTTCAACCAGGCGCTGATGGATCTCGGCGCGCTGATCTGCACGCCGACGCGGCCGCTGTGCAACCGCTGCCCGGTCGCGGGCGACTGCGCGGCGGCCGCGCAGGGCCGCGTGGCGGAGATCCCGGTGATGGCCGCGCCGCGGGCCACGCAGGAGATCCGCGAGACGGCGGTCGTGACGCGGTGTCGCGGTCGCGTGCTCGTGGTGCAGCGCGGTCCCGGTGAATGGTGGGAGGGGCTCTGGGATTTTCCCCGCGAACCGCGGGGGGCCACGGGGCGGCGGATCGGCCGCGTGACCTACGGCGTCACGCACCACCGCATCGAGTGCGTCGTGGTCGAACGGCGGTTGGCTCGGGCCGGGCCGGCTCCGCCCGGCGGCCGCTGGGTGGACTGCGCCGGGCTCGAGCGGCTGGCCATGACGGCTCCGGGGAGGAGGATCGCCGCCCTGATCGCCTCCGGGGAGGTCGGCTGAGTGCACGTCGGGGCCGAGCACCGGCCTGGGGCCGCCGCGGATCGACCGAAACGGGCTGCGGACGTCGACGAGCGGTATCATTTCGGTCATGAGACGGTTTCGACGCCATCGGGGACTGACCGTGCCGCTGGTGGCGCTGGCGATCACGGCCACCGCGCAGGCGCAGAGTTCCGGCAATCGCCTGCTGGGCCTCGACGTCTCGGCCTGGCAGGGCAGCATCTCGCAGACGACGTGGAACAACCTCCGCGGCGTGGACAACAGGCAGTTCGTCTTCGCGCGGGCCAGCCGAGGCGGAACGACCGGCGTCGACAAGAAGAACGGCGGCTATCCGGCCAACGACAACACGGCCTTCACGCTTTCGCAGCGGTACGATGATCCGTACTTCGTCCAGAACGTGAACCGGGCGACGGCCGCGGGCATGCTCGTCGGCTCGTACCACTTCGCGCGGCCCGACATCATTACCACCACCTCCAACTCGGGGGGCATCGCCAACACCGCCGCGGACGAGGCCGACCACTTCATCCAGATGGCCGGCGCCTTCATGCGACCGGGCTACCTGCCGCCGACGTTCGATCTCGAGGCGGGCGACACCATCCGCACCGACAACGAACTCACCCAGTACGCGATCGACTTCTCAAGTCGCATCTACGACGTGATGCGGATCCGGCCGATGATCTACATCAACGGCAACTACGCGGCGAACGTGTTGGCCGGGGCCACATCCGCCCGACGCGACCAGCTCGCCAAGCCCGCCGCCGCGGCCCCGAGCCTCGCCGGACCGGCCTTCCCGCAGCTCTGGACCGCCCGCTATCCGAACCAGACCAACCCCAACGCGATCAACGTGCAGACGGGCAATCCCAACGACGGCCTCTCGACGGTCTATGGCCCCTGGGACGATTACGGCACGGCGCAGCCGTGGACCTTTTGGCAGTATGCGAGCACCGGCACGCTGGCCAGCTTCAACAGCGGCAACAGCAACCTCGACTTCAACGTGGTCAACGGCGGCACGGAGTTTCTCCGCGACCAGCTCGTTCCGGCCGTCTGGTGGAGCGACACCGGGGGCGACTGGGGCACGCTCGCCAACTGGAACAGCGGTCAGACGCCGGCGACCCCGGTGAGTGCCTCCGGGCAGGTCACGCCCATCGGCACCCAGACGCTGCCGACGCCGCGGCTGCCCGGCGTCTCGGGCACGGCCCCGACCTCCGGCCAGTACGACACCGTGATCCTCGACCGGCCGGCGGCCGACATCACCGTCACGCTGACCAGCGGCACCTTCGCGATCCGGAAGTTCTACGTCCGGGAAGCGTTCGCCATGACGGGGGGATCACTGGCCGTGAACTACGTTCCCGTGGCCGAATCGACCCCCCTGTCGGTGCAGGTTTCGGCATCGACGTCGATCTCCGGCGGCGCGAGCTTCTCGGCCCACACGATCCAGGTCGACGCCACGCGGCAGCTGACGGCCGGCAACTCCACCCTCACCTTCGACACGCTCACGCTCGCCCGCGGCGCAGTTCCGGCGACGCTGGCGCTGAACGGCGACGTGACGATCGTGGGCACCTCGGGCAGCACGGCGAAGATCGGTGCGGCATCCGGCACGGCGGCCACGGGCATGGTCGATCTGGGCGGCGGCACGCGGACGATCACCGTGGCCAACGGCGCCGCCGCCGTCGATCTGCAGGTCGCCGTGCCGCTCGTCAACGGCGGGCTGACGAAGTCGGGCCCGGGCACCATGCTCTTGACCGCGGTCAGCACCTACTCCGGCCCGACGACGATTCGGGAGGGCACGCTCGTCTTGGGGGCGACCGCGACGATCGCTTCGTCGGCCAGCGTGAGGATCGACGCCGGGGCCACGTTCGACGTCAGCCAGAAAACCGGCGGCTATGTGATCGCCCCGGGCCAGACGGTCAGCGGCTCCGGAACGCTCATGGGATCCGTCACGCTCTCCGGTGGCGTACTCGGGATGTCGTCGCTCGCCATCGGGTCGGCGTCGGGCCTCAGCCGGCTCACGAAGACGAGCGGCACGATCGCCGGGTCGCCGGCCGTGACGGTCAACGCCGGCGGCGCCTGGATCCTGCCGGCGACGTTGCCCGCCAGCGTGGATGTGGGCAGCCTGCGGGTGAACGCGGCGGTGGGCGGCGGGCAGCTCGACGTCGGCACGAGCCTGGTGAACGTCGCGGCCGGAGGCATCTCGGCATCGGACCTCGTCACCGCCCTTGTCGCCGGCCGCAACGGCGGGACGTGGGCCGGAGCGGCGGGAATCGCGTCGCGGAGCGTCGCCGCCGACGTCGCCGGCGGCCTGTCGCGGGCAGTCGGCTGGATGGCCCGCGGCGACGGCGGCGTCACGTTCGGCTACGCGGCGCCGGGTGACACGAATCTCGACTCGTCGATCGACGTCGTGGACATGGCCGCGTTCATGTCCGCGGGCAAGTACGAGTCGGGGCTCCCGGCCACGTGGGCCGAGGGGGACTTCAACTACGACGGGTTCGTGGACTTGTTGGACGCGGCGGACTTCATGGCCACCGGCCTGTTCGACGCGGGAATCTACAACGGACCGGCGGGGAGCATCGCCGCCGTGCCGGAGCCCGTGGGGTTGGGCGTCATCGGGCTACTCGCCGCGGTGCTGGCGCCGGGGCGAGCCGCGCGGCTGCGGCTCGGTCGACGTGCAGCCGGCAGTCGTGGTGTCGTTGCAGGATCGACGCGGGCACGGCCGGCGTGATCGGGCCCTCCACCGTGTCGCGGACCGCGGCCGCCTTGCGCTCGTCGGGTACCGAGCAGATGATCGTGCGGGCGGCCATGATCCGCGGGATCGACATCGAGATGGCGTGCCTGGGGACGGCGTCGAGTGCCGGGAACCAGCCTTCGCCCACCTGCTGCCGCCGGCAGGCCTCGTCGAGCGCGACCACGAGGTAGGCCGCGGTGGCGGCGAAGTCGGCGGGCGGATCGTTGAAGGCGAGATGGCCGTTCTCGCCGATCCCGCAGAGCAGCAGATCGAAGTCGCCGGCCGGCACGAGGCCCGCGAGCCGGCGGCACTCCGCGGCGGGATCGCCGTCGGCCGCGATCCAGTGACAGGCCGCCGGCTGCACCGGCAGCAGGTCGCAGAACCGCTCGCGGAGGTAGCGGCGAAAGCTCGCGGGATGAGCGGCGGATAGGCCGCAGTATTCATCGAGGTGGAAAAGCGTGACCCTGTTCCAGGCGATTCCCGGGGCGGCCGCAAGCGCGGCCAGCACCTCGAGCTGCGAGGTCCCGGTGGCGACCACGAGCGTGGCCTCGCCCCGCGTGGCGAGCGCCGGCCGGAGCACGTCGGCCGCCTCGCAGGCCGCGGCGGACCCCAACGCCGGCCGGTCGGCGTGCACGGCGAGGTTCATGGCGAGAGGTTGTCCGGGGTGAGTCCCACGGCCCGCCGCGGGTTGGTGGCGGTGAGCCGCTCGATGGCCGCGTCGTCGAGGCCAAGGTGCCGGTGGAGGTTGTCGCGGAGTTGCCGCATCGAGATCGTCGAGCCGGCGAGGTTCTTCATGCCCGGCCGCCTGGCCACGGCCGCGGCGTCGACTTCGACCTCGCCCTCGCCGGAGGCATAGCGGCCCGGCGGCAGTTTCGCGGCGACGATCGCGTCGGTCACCATGACCGTGCGGTCGAGGCCCGACACGGCCAGGTAGTTGGCCAGGGCGAAGAACGGCACGTGGACGCCGTCGGGGATGTAGCAGATCCAGAGCCGCTCGTGGAGGAACAGCGCCCGCTGGATGAAGTTGTCGTGCCGTGGCAGGTCGAGGGCGCAGCCGTTGCCGAGGTGAGTGACCATCGTGAGTCCCGCGTCGATCGCCGCCCGGAGTTCGGCGAGCGACGGGTCGCAGTGGCCGGCCGACACCGTGACGCCGTGCCGCGCGAGGTACGACGTGGTGGCGAGGCCCGCGTCGCACTCCGGGGCGAGCGTGACGAGCCGCACGAGGCCGGCTCCGGCGGCGATGATCCGCTTCGCGTCGTCCACGTCCGCCGGCACGATCTTCGCGGGGTCGTGTGCCCCCGGGCAGCCGGGCTTGCGGCTCAGGAACGGGCCTTCCACGTGAAAGCCCGCGATCATTCGGGCGATCGCGGGATCCTGATCCCGGAAGGCCACGAGCCGGGCGAGCTTGTGGCCGATGCCCTCGATCGTGTCGGTGATCACCGTGGCGAGGATGCCATCGACGCCGTCGGCGGCGAGTTCGTCGCAGGCCCGGCGGCACTGCTCGAGCGTGAGGTTCCGCGAGCAGAAGTCGGCTCCGCAGTAGCCGTTCACCTGGATGTCGAAGCCGCCGGTCACGACCATGCTCCCCGCAGACGCTCTCTCCGAGGATCGTAGCGGATCGGGGCCGATCACGGTGGGCGTCGCCCGGATCGAGCCCTTGGCCCCTGGCGCCGAGCGGCTGGCACTGGATGTGAAGTGACTGCCAGGCTTCGAGGGACATGAACTCAGCGGGGGGCTGCCCGTGCCCCGGGAGCCGGCGTTGCTGACCGAGCGCAGCCACGATGGCGAAGCGAGGTCAGCATCGAGTGAGCGACGGGCAGGATGCCCGTCGCGAACGTCCGGCGCCGGGGCACGGGCAGCCCCTCGCGGCGCGACCACGTTTCGCCCCGCAGGTTGAAAACCTGCGGCCACGTTGCGGACGTGCGGCCACGTGTCGGAAGCGCGCCGCGAGTTACGCGAGGATCGGCTTCACGACCTTCGCCGGCTCGACGCCCGTGAGCTTGGCGTCGAGGCCCATGAAGGGGTAGGTGAACCGCAGGTGGTCGATGCCCACGAGATGGAGCATCGTGGCGTGCAGGTCGCGGACGTTCACCGGATCGGCCACGGTGAAGTAGCCGAAGTCGTCGGTGGCGCCGTGGGTCATGCCGCCGCGGATGCCGCCGCCGGCGAGCACCATGCTGAAGCCCTTGATGTGGTGGTCGCGGCCGATCGACTTGCCCTCCCCTTGGCCCATCGGCGTCCGACCGAACTCGCCGCCGATGATCACCAGCGTGTCGTCGAGCATCCCGCGCCGGGCCAGGTCGGTGAGCAGGCCGGCCGCCGCGGTGTCGGTGGGCGGGCAGATCTCCTTCATGAAGCCGTCGATGCCGCTGTGGTGGTCCCAGTCGCTGGCGTACACGTGCACGAACCGCACGCCCCGCTCCACGAGCCGCCGGGCCATCAGGCAGTTGGTGCCGACCGTCGCCTTGCCCGGCTCGGCGCCGTAGAGGGCGAGCGTCTCGGGCGTCTCGTCCGAGAGGTCGGCCAGTTGCGGCACGCTGGTCTGCATCCGGAAGGCGAGCTCGTACTGCCTGATGCGGGTGACGATCTCGGGGTCGTGGACCGCGTCGAGCCGATGCCGCTCGAGCGCCGCGACCGTGTCGACGAGGTCGCGCTGGTGGGTCGCCGTCACGCCCGGCGGGTTGGCGGCGTAGTGCACCGGGGCGCCGCTGGTGGCGAACTCGACGCCCTGGAAGTGCCCGGGCAGGAACCCCGAGTGCCACTGCCGCGCGGCGATCGGCTGCGGGCTGCGGCCCATCTTGCTGGTCATCACCACGAAGCCCGGCAGGTCGTCGGCCTCGCTGCCCAGACCGTAGGTCACCCAGGCCCCCATGCTCGGCCGGCCGGAGAGCGCCGTGCCGCAGTTCATGAAGGTGTGAGCCGGGTCGTGGTTGATCTGCTCCGTCACCATGCTCCGCACGATCGCGTAGGAATCGGCGAGCGCCCCGAGCCGCGGGAAGAAGTCGCTCACCTCCGCGCCGCAGTGGCCATGGCGGGAGAACTTCGTCCGCGGTCCGAGGCAGATCAGCTTCTTGCCCTGCAGCTGGGCGATCGGCTGGCCGGCCGTCACGCTCTCGGGCATCGGCTGGCCGTCGAGCTCGGCGAGCTTCGGTTTGGGGTCGAAGGTTTCCAGGTGGCTCGGTCCGCCGGCGAGGCAGAGGAAGATCACGGCCTTCGCCTTGGGCGGATGATGCCGCGGGAACACGGCACCCGGATAGCGGTCGGCCACCGAACCTGCGGCCGCCGGGATGGCGAGGCCGTCGCGGGCCAAGAGCCCCGCGAGCGCGGCGCCGCCGAGCGACAGGCCGGAACGGGCGAGGAACGTGCGGCGGAGCATGCGTCAGTATCTCGCGATGGCTTCGTGGAGGTTGAGCACGGTGCGGGCCGTGGCGGTCCAGGCGGCGAGCTCCCGCTCGTCGAGGCTCCGGTCGCGCGGGGCGAGACCGACGGAGAGCAACGCCGCGGCGGCGGCTGGGTCGGCGGCATAGTCAACGCGGCGGCGGGCGAGGAGGCCCCGCGTGAGGGCGAGCTCCTCGGTGTCGGGCACGCGGGAGACCGTCCGCTTCCAGAGGAAGGCGAGCCGGTCGTCGTCGCTGCCGTCGGCGTGCAGCGTGAGTTCGGCGAGCTTGCGGGCCGCCTCCACGAACGTGGGGTCGTTGAGGAGCACGAGCGCCGCCTTCGGCGTGTTGGACCGCATCCGGGCCGCCGTGCATTCCTCGCGGGTCGGCGCGTCGAAGGCGAGCAGCTGCGGGTGGAGGAACATCCGCTGCCAGTGCACGTAGAGCCCGCGCCGCCACTGGCGGTCGTCGTCGTCCTGCCGGTAGTCCCGCGCCGGGAAGTTGAGATGCCGGTAGTAGCCGGCCGGCTGGTAGGGGTGCACGCTCTCTCCGCCGAGCCGCTCCACGAGCAGGCCGCTCACGGCGAGCGCCGTGTCGCGAACGTTCTCCGCCGGCAGCCGCCAGCGGCCCTGGCGGGCCAGCAGCCGGTTGTCGGGATCGCGGGCCACGAGGTCGGCCGACGCCGCCGACGACATCCGGTAGGCCCGGCTGGTCACGATCGTGCGGATGAGGTCGCGGATGCTCCAGTCATGCGCCATGAACTCGAGGGCCAGTTCGTCGAGCAGCTCGGGGTGGTCGGGCAGTTCCCCCTGGCCGCCAAAGTCGCCGAGGCTGCGGCACAGACCCGCCCCGAAGAACACCGCCCAGAGGCGATTGGCGATCACCCGCGCGGTGAACTCGCCGTGGCCCCCGGCGGCCGCCGGGGCGACGAGCCAGCGGGCCAGATCGGCGCGGGTGGCGCGGCTGCCCGCCGCCGGCGCGAGGCTGCCAAGGAAGCCGGGGACCGCCGACTCGACCATCGCACCCGAGTCGTCCATCCAGTTGCCGCGCGGCAGGATCCGGACCGTTCGCGGCTCCGCGAGCGGCCTCGTGATCATCAGCGGGCGAACGAGCTGCTTCCGCTCCTTCAGCAGTGCCACGAGCCGCTGCCTGTCGGCGACGACCGCGTCGGACTCGGGCTCGGCCGGCTGGGCTCGCGGGGGCAGCACGAGCGACGGGAGGCGGCCCTCCAGCGTGCCGATCTCGGCATCGAGCTCCTCGGCCCGCTCGCGATCGAACGGACCCACGACGTCGACCTCCGGCGAGCGGGTCGTCGGCAGGGCGTTGAGGTTCTGCTTGCTGAAGCCGGCGTTCTGCAGGTGCTGCTCGTCGTCGATGTCGGCGAAGAAGGCTCCGAGGCGGTAGAAGTCGGCGGCGGTGTACGGATCGTATTTGTGGTCGTGGCACTGGGCGCAGCCGACCGTGGCCCCCATCCACGCGCCCGACACGTTGCGGATCCGGTCGGCCTGGTAGATCGCTCGGTATTCCTTGGCCTGCAGCCCGCCCTCGTGGGTCGTTTGCAGAAGGCGGTTGTAGCCGCTGGCGAGCACCCGATCCTCGGGATGCTCGCCCTCCCGCGATCCGACGAGGTCGCCCGCCAGCTGGAGCTCCGTGAAGCGGTCGAAGGGCACGTCGTCGAGAAACGCCTTGATCACCCAGTCGCGATAGGGCGCGATGCTGTGCGTCTGGTCGCCGTGGTAGCCGACGGTGTCGGCATAGCGGACGAGGTCGAGCCACCAGGCGGCGAGCCGCTCCGCGTGTCGCGGCGACGCGAGGAGCCTGTCCACCAGCCGCGTGAATCGATCGGGCCCAGGGTCGGCCAGATAGGCCTCGACCTCGGCGGGCGACGGCGGCAGCCCCGTCAGGTCGAACGTCACCCGGCGCAGGAGCGTGAGCGGATCGGCGTCGGGCGCCGGGGCGAGCCCCTCGGCGTCGAGCCGGCCGCGGACGAAGTGGTCGATCCAGTTCGCGGGCCACGATGCGTCTTTCACGGTCGGCGGACCGTGCCGCTGTGGCGGCACGTAGGCCCAGTGCTGGGCATACGGGGCGCCCGCCGCGATCCATGCCGCGAGGAGCTCCTTCTGGGCCGGCGTCAGCACGTGGTTGCTCTCGGGCGGCGGCATCACGACGTCGGGATCGGTCTCGTGAAGCCGGGCCACGAGTTCGCTCTCCTCGGGATGGCCCGGCACGATCGCGCGGGCCCCGCTGTCGAGCTCCGCGATCGCCGCCTCACGGTCGTCGAGCCGCAGGCCGCCGCGGCGGTCGTGCTCGTCGGGGCCGTGGCAGGCGAAGCAGTTGTGCGACAGGATCGGCCGGATGTCGCGGTTGAAGTCGGGGGGGCGATCCGTGGCGGCGGCTGTGGCGGCGACCAGCGCCCAGACCACGGCCCCTAGGATGGCATGACGGCATCTCTGCCCGGTGGCCGGCGAACTGGATGTGAACGGCATGAATCCCCTCGAATCCTTCGATTCTAGCGTGGCGGGGCCGCTGCGGTGCCGCGGGGGCACGCTCGTTGACGGTCCCCGACCCCGAACGTAGATTCGGGCGGCTTTCGCGGAGAAAAACCGCCGGTTTTTCCCCCACCACACCACGAGAGGGATCGTCCTGCCCATGGCCACGTCGACCAAGAAGTCCGCCGCCAAGAAGTCTGCCAAGAAGTCGGGAGCCAGCGGTGGCAAGGCGGGCAAGATGACCTACTACTTCGGGGCCAAGAAGTGTGACGGCGACGGCACCATGAAGGCCCTGCTCGGCGGCAAGGGGGCCAACCTCGCCCAGATGACCAAGATCGGCCTGCCCGTGCCCCCCGGGTTCACGATCACGACGCAGGTCTGCATCGACTACTACAAGCACGGCAAGAAGTTTCCCAAGGGCCTCGAGGACGAGGTCGCCGCCGCCATGAGGCTCATGGAGAAGGAGACGGGGAAGAAGTTCGGCGACATGAAGAACGCGCTCTTGGTCAGCGTTCGTTCCGGCGCCCGCGACAGCATGCCGGGCATGATGGACACGATCCTCAACCTCGGCCTCAACGACGAGACCGTGAAGGGGCTCGCCGAGGCCACCGGCAACCCGCGGTTCGCCTACGACTCCTACCGCCGCTTCATCCAGATGTATGGCGACGTGGTGATGGGCGTGCAGAAGCGGCACGAGAACGAGCACGACCCCTTCGAAGAGACGATGGAGGGGCTGAAGCACCAGCTCGGCATCCACGACGACACCGACCTCACCGAGTCGCACCTCCGCGAGCTGATCGGCCGCTACCTGCGGCTCATCAAGGATCGGACCGGCAAGGGCTTTCCGCAGGATCCGTTCGACCAGCTGATGGGCGCCGTGGGCGCCGTGTTCGGCAGCTGGATGAACGAGCGGGCCATCATCTATCGCCGCAAGTACAAGATCCCCGACGAATGGGGCACCGCCGTCAACGTGCAGAGCATGGTGTTCGGCAACATGGGCGACGACTGCGCCACCGGCGTGGCCTTCACCCGCGACCCGGCCACCGGCGAGGACGTGTTCTACGGCGAGTATCTCGTCAACGCCCAGGGCGAAGACGTGGTGGCCGGCGTGCGGACGCCGAAGCCCGTGGCCGAGATGAAGCACGAGGCGATGTTCGCCGGCACCTACAAAGAGCTGGAGAAGGTCCGCCAGACGCTCGAAAAGAAGTTCGGCGACGTCCAGGACTTCGAGTTCACGGTCGAGAAGAAGAAGCTCTACATGCTGCAGACGCGGCACGGCAAGCGGACCGCGCTGGCCTACGTGAAGATCGCCCACGACATGGTGAAGCAGAAGCTGATGACGGCCGAGCACGCCATCCAGTCGGCCGATCCCGACGCCCTCTCGCAGCTGCTCGCCCCGATCTTCGACCGCCACGACTACGAGGCGGCCAAGAAGAGTGGCCGAGTGCTCACGACCGGCCTGCCCGCCGGCCCGGGTGCGGCCACCGGCCAGCTCGTGTTCACGGCGGCCAAGGCCGAGGAGCTGGCCCACAAGGGGCAGAAGGTCGTCCTGGCCCGCGTTGAGACGAGCCCTGAGGACCTGCGCGGCATGATCGCCGCCGAGGGCATCCTCACCAGTCGCGGCGGCGTCTCGAGCCATGCGGCTCTCGTGGCCCGGCAGATGGGCAAGGTCTGTGTGGCCGGTGCCGGTGCGATTCAGATCGACTACGCCGCGGGCACGCTCAAGTGCGCCGGCAAGACGCTCAAGGAGGGCGACGCGATCTCGATCAACGGCTCGACGGGCGAGGTGTTCGCGGGCGGCATCAAGACCGCCGACAGCGAGCTGAAGCAGGTGCTGATCGCCAAGACCATGAAGCCCGCCGACTCCGAGGTCTTTCAGTATTACGACTTCATCATGAAGCTTGCCGACAAGCATCGGAAGCTCGGGATTCGCACCAACGCCGACACCCCCGAGCAGGTTCGGCACGCGATCGCGTTCGGCGCCGAGGGCATCGGCCTCACCCGGACTGAGCACATGTTCTTCGAGGGCGACCGCATCGACGCGATGCGGGAGATGATCCTCGCGGAAACCGAGGAGGCCCGCCGGGCCGCGCTCGGCAAGCTCCTGCCCTACCAGCGGGACGACTTCGAGGGCATCTTCAAGGCGCTCGACGGTCGCCCGGCGACGATCCGCTTCCTCGACCCGCCGCTGCACGAGTTCGTGCCGCACGACGAGAAGGCCCAGGCCGACCTCGCCAAGAAGCTCAAGCTCCCGCTCGAGACCGTGAAGGCCCGCGTGGCGGCGCTGCACGAGTTCAACCCGATGCTCGGCCACCGTGGCTGCCGCCTCGGCATCAGCTATCCGGAGATCTCCGAGATGCAGGCCCGGGCGGTGTTCGAGGCCGCCGCGAAGGTGCAGAAGGCCGGCATCAAGGTGAAGCCGGAGATCATGATCCCGCTCGTCGGTTTCAAGAAGGAGCTCGACAACCAGGTGGAGATCGTCCACGCCGTGGCCGAGAAGGTGCAGGCGGAGACGGGCCAGAAGATCAAGTATCTCGTCGGCACGATGATCGAGATCCCGCGCGGCGCGCTCACGGCCGACGAGATCGCCGAGACCGCCGAGTTCTTCTCGTTCGGCACCAACGACCTCACCCAGACGTGCCTCGGCATGAGCCGTGACGACATGGGGTCGTTCCTCGGGAAGTACACCGACGAGGGCATCTTCAAGGCCAACCCGTTCGCGTCGATCGACGCCTCGGGCGTGGGCCAGCTGATGAAGATCGCCGTCGAGCGGGGGCAAAAGACCCGCAAGGACATCAAGCTCGGCATCTGCGGCGAGCACGGTGGCGATCCGCACTCGGTGCTGTTCTGCCACCACATCGGGCTCGACTACGTGAGCTGCTCGCCGTTCCGTCTGCCGGTGGCCCGGCTGGCGGCGGCCCAGGCGGCGCTCGGGAAGACGTACTGAATACACGCCCGCCGGGCCATCCATGGCCCCGGCGGGCTGACTCAGGTGGCCGGCCTTCCGGGCCGGCAGTCGATCGAGGTTGCTCGCCGGGCAGCCTTGGGCCGTTGCGGGTGCAGCCGAGGTGCACCCGAACGGCCAGACGGTCGCACCTCCGGGCGACCGTGGCCGCCGCTGAGCGGCGGCACGCGGCCGCTCGCCGAGGCGGCGATCGGTGCCGCGGAGAGCAGCGCGCGGGCATGTGACGGGGCGAGCTTCCGGTCCCGCAGGTTGAAAACCTGCGGCCACTTTCGGTCGAGCGAGGGGCTGCCCGTGCCCGGGAGCCGGCGTTTGATTCCTCTGCGCAGCCAGGATGGCGGAGCGGAGGAATCACCGAGCGAGCGAAGCCCAGGATGGGCGCAGCGAGCGTCCGGCGACGGGCATGGGCAGCCCCGAGCGGCGGAGTCCACGAGGTCCCCATCGCTTACGCGATTGGGCTTCCTGAGCAGCGAGCGTCCGGCGACGGGCACGGGCAGCTCCGAGCGGCGGAGTTCACGAGGTCCCCATCGCTTACGCGATTGGGCTTCCTGAGGAGCGAGCGTCCGGCGACGGGGCGTGGGCAGCCTCGAGCGGCGCGGCACGCAGATCCCCATCGCTGACGCGATTGGGCTTCCTGAGGACCTAGCGTCGCCGAATCGTGGCTACACTCGCCGCATGGAACTCTCGCCGGAAGCACTGCGGCTGGCGGTCATCGTCGCGGCGGTGATCGTGCTCTGGTTCACCGAGGCTCTGCCGCTGGCCGTCACGGCGCTCCTGGGGGCCGTGGCCTGCGTCGTGGCGGGGGTGGCGCCGGCGAAGGAGGTCTTCCGGCCCTTCGCCGACCCGTTGATCTTCCTGTTCATCGGCTCGTTCCTGCTGGCCGAGGCGATCCGGCAGCACCGGCTCGACCGTCGGCTGGCCTATGCCGTGCTCGCGCTGCCCGCGGTCGGCGAGCGGCCGGTGGGGATCCTCGCCGCCGTCGTGGCCGTGTCGGTGTTGATCAGCGCGTTCATCTCCAACACCGTCACCGCGGCGATGATGATGGCCATCGTCACCGGCATCCTCGCGGCCATCGAGGAGGCGGCGACCGTCTCGGGCATCCGGCCGGCGGCACGATTCGCGACCGGCCTGTTCCTCTCGATCGCGTTCGCCGCCTCGATCGGCGGGTTGGCCACGCCGATCGGCACGCCCACGAACCTCATCGGTCTGGGGTTCATCCGCAACCAGCTGGGCACGAGCATCTCCTTCCCCGGCTGGTGCGCGATCAGCCTGCCAGTGGTGGCGATCCTGGCGACGATCCTCGTGGTGGTTCTGTCGCGGCTCTTTCCGGCGGGCATCGAGCGGCTGGAGGGCGTGCAGGAGTTCGTGCGCGAGGAACGCGCCCGGCTCGGTCGCTGGACCACGGGGCAGAAGTCCACAATGCTGGCGTTCGGTGCGACGGTGGCGATGTGGGTGGTACCCGGCGTGCTCCTGGTGACGTTGGGGGCGGATCATCCCGCCAGCCTCTGGCTCCGCGACCGGCTTCCCGAGGGCGTGGCGGCCCTCATCGGCGCCATCCTGCTGTTTCTCCTGCCGGGCGATCGCGGCGCCGATGGGCGGGTGCCGCGGGCGATGGTGTGGAGCCACGCCCGCATCGACTGGGACATCGTGCTCCTCTACGGCGGCGGCCTCGCGCTCGGCGAACTCTGTTTCTCGACGGGGCTGGCCGCGGCCGCCGGCCGGCAGATCACGGGCTGGATTCCCCAGGGGCCGGCCGCAGCCTCCGCGCTCGTGGCGGTGGCGGCGCTCGTGGCCGTGGTGACCAGCGAGTTCACCAGCAACGTCGCCAGCGCCACGATGGTGGTGCCGATCGTGATCGCGATGGGGCAGGCCGTCGGCGTCGAGCCCGTGGCGGCGGCCGTGGCGGCCACGATGGCGGCGAGCCTCGGGTTCATGATGCCCGTCAGCAGCCCCTGCAACGCGATCGTCTACGGCTCGGGCCGGATCCCGCTCCGGGCGATGATGCTCGCGGGCGTGGTTCTCGACGTCGTCGGCTGGGGTGTGATCACCGCCGCGCTGCTCGCGGCCGGGCCGCTGCTAGGCCGCTGACGCGGCCCTGAA